>JACCDP010757052.1_pt1 | contig 17872 bp, 15 predicted proteins | sample 7445841 | NCBI WGS metagenome assembly JACCDP01 (sample SAMN15323441, study PRJNA562643) | freshwater metagenome | isolation source: river surface water | place: USA:Blue River Watershed | collected 2017-08-17
AAGCAGCGGAGTTAGATGCTTTATTCCAGCAACCATTCCAACAACATTAACGTTAAACATTTCGCGCCAGCTATCCAAACTTGCATCCTGAATCTGGCTTAGATAATTGATTCCCGCAATATTGACTAAGCCATCGCACTTGCCGTGCTCACTTTCAATGAACTTAGCGATGCTCTGCCACAGAGATTCATCCGTAACTTGTCCTTGGAAAAACTTGTCAGTTGAATCTTCGTCATTGGCAGAACGATCAGTGCCAATTACGTAGTAGCCCTCGCTCTTTAAGAGTTTGCAAGTAGCCATTCCCATGCCGCCAGAGGCCCCGGTAACAACAATTACTTTTTTCATGGCAATTAAATTCCTTTCGAAATTAGTATGGATGGCCTTAGATCTGATGAATTTTGATAGTGCCAACTTCGTCCAAGAACTTCAACGGGATGATCTTGATCATCAGCTTCTGGTGTCCAAATACCCTCTTCATCTTCAAATGGTTGATTAGAGAGAATGTGATGATGAATTTCACCATTCATAAGAAACCACTCTTCCCAAATAACTTTTGATTGTTCAATCTTTATTGGATAACAATGTAAAACTCCACCAGGGATCACACTGTGGGGAATTATCTCCCATTTAGAATTTGGATAAGGATTTTCAGAGGTTGTGCAATTTTGTAATGTTTTCAGAAAATTTGATTCGAAATCTATTCCAATTTTAGCTAAGAATTCTGGGACACCTATTTCAATCCATCGCTCATTAGTTTTAGACATCCAAGGTTTAGCATCCATAGGGGTTAAATCTAAGTTAATAAGTTGGAAAACTAAAGGGCATAACAATTGGGTTCTTGTAGGACAAGAAAAGTGCTGAATCGCTATTGAAAGCGGGCTCCCAATAGAACATGATTAAGAAACTGCAAGCTCTTTGAATGGGAGTAATTTTGAAAGCAATGCATTTCTTGGGTGAGAAGAAAATCGAATTAATTGACATGCCCGAACCACAAATACGTGATGACGAAGTTTTGCTTGAAATGAAGGCGTCTGGCCTTTGCGGAAGTGATCTACATCTTTTTTACACACCAAGTAGAGCAGAGAAGGAGGCAGGAATCTTCGGATTGAAATTCGATCCTGATTTAATCCCTGGACACGAGCCTTGCGGACAGGTAGTTCAAGTTGGAGCCTCAGTTAAACATTTGAAGATTGGCGATCGGGTTGCCGTTGCCCATATCTCTGGTTGTGGAAATTGTTCTAACTGCCGCAAAGGTTGGGATATGCACTGTCCCGATAAAGAGATTTATGGTGGCCACATCCAAGGTGCATTTGCCGAGTTCATGCCGGCTCGTGCTAAAGATTGCGTGAAGCTTCCAGAGAATATTTCTTACGAGGATGGCGCCTTCTACACCTGTGGCGCATCTACCGGTTATTACTCGCTACAACGTGGAAATTTAAAGGGTGGTGAAACCGTTCTCTGCGTTGGCCTAGGTCCAGTCGGTCTTGCAGGTGCATTCTTCGCATCGATGTTAGGCGCAAGAGTAATAGGTATAGATATTTCAGAGGAACGTTGTAAGCACGCACTTAAGTATGGTGTTGAAGTCGCAATCAATGCTACGAAAGAGAATGTGCAAGAGCGAATTGCAGAGCTGACAAGAGGAAAAGGCGTTGAAGTCGCAATCGACTACACCGGGGCACCGGAAGGACGAATAACTGCGATTGAGGCTGCCGGACTTTGGGGCCGAGTTGTATTAATTGGTTTTGGTAAAGGTTATACAAATATCGAAACCGAATTGCATGTAATTGAAAAGCAATTAACTATTACAGGTGCTTGGGTATTTAGTTTTCCTGAATTACAGGACCTGGTTGCCTTCTCTTCCGAGCGGAATATAGATCTATCTCATTTCATAAATAAGACCGCGCCAATCACCGAGGGTGCTAAGTTATTTGCCGAATTTGATAAAGGTTCAATCGGAAAGACTTATGTCTCACCAGTTAAGCGATAGGAGCCAGATATGAAGGCAGTTGTTCTAGATGCGGTGAACAAGATTGAGAGCCGAGAAGTTCCAGTTGATGAGTTAAAGGCTGGTGAAGTTCTGGTAAAAGTCGAAGCCGCGGGAATATGCGGTAGCGATCGACATATTCTGCATGGCACCTATCCAGCAAATTATCCGGTAATTCTTGGACATGAATTTTCTGGAATCATCGAGAGCGCACCAGCTTCTAGCAAGTTTAAAGTTGGAACAAGGGTCAATGTAAATCCGAATATTGCTTGCGGAAATTGCAAGTATTGCAAAATGGGAATTGTGAATTTGTGTGTGAGCAATTGGGCACATGGCGTAAATCGAAATGGTGGATTAGCAAATTACACAGCAGTTCCAGAGACGCAGCTTTTTGAACTCCCAGCTTCACTCGATCCAAGATTCGGAGCACTTTGTGAACCGTTGGCTTGCTGCATTCAAGGAATCGAACTTGCCGAGATTAAATCAGGGGATAGCGTTGCAATTATTGGCGGGGGAATAATTGGCCAATTAATGGTTCAGCTTGCTAAACAGGCAGGAGCTAAAACTGTTCTGCTTTCTACTCGCCAGAAATTTCGCAGAGATATGGCAGAAAATATCGGCGCGACCCACACAATCGATCCAACAAATTTGAATTCAAATGAGAAATTCACTGGTGCAAGTGGCGTAGCTCCAGGCGGTTTTGATGTTGTTATCGAGTGCGCTGGAACCAAAGAAACCTTGCAGCAATCTCTCGATATTGTCAGATCTGGTGGAACAGTTATTCTCTTTGGAGTAATGCCACAAGATGAAAAATTTGAGATCTCACCTTTCGATCTCTTTGTAAGGCAAGTTCGCATCCAAGGTGTGTTCACAGGTTCTAAGGTTCATGGAAAAGCGGCAAAGATGATTTCTGAAGGAAGTTTAAATCTTTCACCGCTAATCACACATCTAATAGGTCTAGATGAAGTTCCCAGTTTGTTAAGTGGAAATCCACTTCCAGGAGAAGTAAAAACCTTAGTTCTACCAAACAGTTAAAACTTGTCCTATTAGTTTTACCGTTTTAACTCTTGTAAATCTCTATTTAAGGCTCGTATTATTTGCAACTACATTTTCGCGTTTAACTAATTTATTTTAGGAGATTAACTAAATGACAACTCGCGCCCTCGTCTTCTCACCAGAAGGTGGCCACTTCGATCATTCCAAAACAAAAGAAAGTTTGCGAGTTCGTGCAATAAGAGCGTCCTTCAAATCTGGTGGAGTTGATTATGTCATTGCAGTCGAACCACTTATCAAAAAAGGTGACGACGGAAAACTTCTGCAGACAATCCGCGTTAGAGCGTTAGACGGGTCAAATGTTGAAAGCGCGTTAGGTAAAACTGTTGTATTAGATGGAAGCGGAAAAACTATTTCTGTTGGCGGCGAGATTGCTCCGACCGGAAGCTGGCGAACATTTATTCCTGAGGTAACAAAGAACGAAACCGTTACAGTTACATTCGCAAAAGCAAGTGATGTCAAAGTTAGCGTCGAAGTTAATCCACAACGCCACTGGAAAATTCACTTAGTTCACCACACTCACTTAGATATTGGGTATACCGATCCACAAGGAACAGTATTAGCCGAACACTTAGCATTCTTGGATTCTGCGCTAGACATCATAAAAGTTACAGATGAATGGCCAGAAGATTCTAAATTCCGCTGGACAGTTGAAGCACTATGGTCATTTGATGAGTGGACGAAAGTTAGACCAAAAGAGAAGATTGATGAGTTCATTAGACGTGTAAAAGAAGGCCGCCTTGAACTAACTGCGATGCCTTATAACTTGCACTCAGAAACTTGCTCCACCGATGAGTTGCATGAACTACTGCGACTAGCTGGAAAAGTTAAGAAGGAATATGGACTTGAAATGCCATCTGCAATGCAGACCGACGTTCCAGGAGCAGTAGTTGGACTTACCGATGCGTTCCATGAAAATGGTGTTAAGTATTTATCAGTTGCACATAACTGGGCTGGCCGTTCGGTTCCGCACCTAGTTGGTGGACAAGATCAACCTCGTCTGTTCCGTTGGATTGGACCAAGCGGAAAAGGTGTTCTCGTCTGGGTTACCGATACGCCACACGGTCTGGCATACATGGAAGGTCCGATGCTTGGCTTCCATGAAAAATATGATCACGTAGATGATTTGTTACCTGCATATCTTCAGTCTCACGCTGAACACGCATATCCATATCCTGGCGGCGTTTTTGGTTGGGCAGTTGATAAGGCAGAAGTAACTCGCAAACCATATCCATGGGATTTATTGCACATGCGTATCCAAGGTCAGTTTGCAGATAATTCACCACCACGTTTGATTATGTCTGAAACTATTAAGCGTTGGAATGAAACTTGGGAGTTTCCAAAGCTTCGCCTATCTACAAACCGTGATTTCTTCGAAGAAGCTGAATCCAGACTTGGCGATCAAATCCAAACTCTTGAAGGAGACTGGACTGACTGGTGGGTAGAAGGTGTCGGATCTGGCGCTCGCCCTAACGCAATGGTCAGAAATGCTCAAGCAAATGTGGCTGATGCTCAAACCATCGGAACTTTTGCTGCGATTCTGGGATCTAATGAAGGTCCAGCAATCCGTAAAACTTCAGAAGAAGTTTATGCAAATGCATCTCTATTTGATGAGCACACCTGGGGTGCTGCAAATCCTTGGACAATCGGTGATGCTGGAATGGATTCTGGTGACCAGCAATGGCATTGGAAATATTCAAAGGCAATTGCTGCTGATGACGAGGGTGAAGTTCTCCTAGACCGCGCTGCTTCTCACTTGGGAGATTTACTAGGAACCGCAAAAGATGCGCTCGCATCCTTCTACATAACTAACTCCTCGATCTGGGAGCGAAATGATGAAGTCGTTGCCTTCTTACCTGAAAGTCGAGTTCCTCTCGAAAAGCCAGTTGCTGTCTTTGACTCTAGAACTGGAAAAGAACTTGAGTTCTACGAAACTCCACAAGTAAATCCTAAGCATCGCAATGCTGGGCGTTACCTACACATCATGATTGAAGATATCGCTGGCACTGGAATTATTCGCCTAGATATCAAAGAGGCCAAGAAGGTCAAAGACTCGAGTAAGAACATTGGCGAGGATTTGAAACTTGAAAATGAGTTTTATTCGGTAACTATCGATACTAAAACTTCTTCAATCTCCTCTATCTATTCCAAGAAAGCCAAGAAAGAGATTGTTCGTCAAGATGCAGTCGTTGGCTTCAATGGCTATATATACGATGAATATGCATCACAAGGTGGATGGAACCACCAATCAGGTCGAATGGAAGGAAATACTCGACTTGATTTGCTAGCTACTAGATCTCTTACTAGACCAGCATTTGTTCTAGAACGTGGTGCTAACTCAGTTGGCGAATGGATCACAATTGAATCCAAAGCTCCTGGTAGTTCTTGGATTAGAACTAAAATTTCATTAGTCAATGGCGTCGACCGAGTAGATATCGAAAACCGAATCTACAAAGAGGCAACCATGACGAAGGAGAGTGGTTACTTTGCTTTCCCATTCGCAATCGATGATTCAACTGCAAGAGTAGAAATCTCTGGTGGAATGATCGGCACCGGATTGCCACTCGTTCCAGGATCTGCTCTTCATATGCGGGCTGCACGTCGTTGGGTCTCATTCGAAGATAAAGAGCTAGCTGTTGCACTTGCGATTCATGATGCACCGCTAATTCAAATGGGTGGAATCTCATTACCTTACGCACCGTTCCCACAAACGATGGGCGAACTTGAACCATCAACAGTTTATTCCTGGATTTATAACAATATTTGGGATACAAACTTCCCACCACAACAGGGATTTGAAATGAACTTCAAATACAGCGTTGGTGCGGCAAAAGTTACAACCGTTGGTGAATCTGGACCTGCACTTGGTGCTCGTGTAGCAGCAGGTAAGAGTCGTCGCCTTCGTGCAATTCTTGGAACCAACTCTTCTGGAAAAACATTTGACGACTTTAAATTAGTCTCAGTTGAAGATCCAAGAGTTCGCCTAGTTGGAATGACATCGTTAGAAGATGGTCGAGTTATGTTGCGACTGCAATCTTTTGCAAATTCAAAACTGAATTTGAAGTTAAAGATTCATAACAGCCTAACTAATCCATTTGCTGCAACATTCTTGGGAGAAGAACTTTCGCCACTTGAATTAAAAGGCGATGTTGTTGAAATTCCAATGAACCGGTTAGCTGTTGGAGCGGTGATTTTTACTTTAAAGAAGTAAAAGTTAATTCTTAGACTAAACGGACAAGAGCGAATTGTTAGTGTTTTTGCTGCGCACAACAGTTCAAATCTTGTCCGATTAGTTAAGTTTTGTTATAAGAATGTTACGAAAAAATGAAAATAGTGAGCGCGATTTCTATTGACGCTTATCAAAAAGCCATTTAAGTTTGCCGCTAATGAACGGATCCACGTCCGCCCAGGCAATGCAAAACAAAAATTAATTCTTTCACTTTTCGGAAAGGAAAACTGAATGAAAATTTCTACAAAGAAAGTTGCAGTGGCAGCCATTGCATCTTTAGCTTTAACAACAATTGCATATGCAGGTTCAGCAATTGCTGCAACATCTTCAACAACTCTAAACTTCTACCATGATAAAAAGGGTTGGGATTCAAGATTCTTGGGTGTAAGCAAAGCGCTTAATGATGGCGTCAAAATTAAGTTGAAGCCAAGCACTTACGCAGACACAACCATTTATCAGAATACTTTGAACCAAGCCGCTAAGACCGGTAAGGGTCCAGATCTTCTAACTTGGTGGTCTGGTTACCGCATGGTTGATGGCGCAAAGAACGGAATCTTCGCGGACATTACTGACGTATGGACCGATGCAATTAAAGCTGGCGATGTATCAGCAGATTTGCAGAAGCAATTCCAAGTTGGCAATAAGACATACGGAATTCCTAACGGCGTTTCATACTGGCCAATGTTCTACAACAAGAAAGTATTCGCTGCAAACAACCTAACTGTTCCAAAGACTTGGGCAGAGTTCATCAATATTTGCGATACCTTGAAGGCAAAGGGCATCACACCTCTTACAGCTTCTGTAGACGGTGCATGGCCAGCATTCATCTGGTTCGAACAACTATTGATCAGCCAAGATCCAAAGCTTTATCTTGATTTAACTTCAAACAAGATCAAGTACACAGATCCAAAGGTAAAAGCTGTATTCCAAATCTGGAAAGACATGATTGACAAGGGTTACTTCACACCAGGAGATACATCATTCTTCGGTGAAGCAGCTGTTGCACTTATGAACAAGGGAACAATGATCCCTGTTGGTACATGGAATAACAGTGCTTTCAGTGTTACTGGTGGCCTTGTTGGTGGTAAGGATTACGATTCATTCGTAATTCCAAACATCAACCCAGCTCTAAAGACACAATCAATCATCGTAGAAGCTGGTGCTATTGGCGCTCTTGCAAAGGGTAAGAACCTTGCAAAAGCTAAGGTTGCACTTCGCGAATGGTTAAAGTTCCCAGCACAAGCAATGTGGGCTGACGTATCAGGAGATGGCGTGCCAAATCCTAAGGTTCCAGTTGCTGATCCTGTGATCAAGAGCCTTTCAAAGTACGTTGCGACAAACAAGGTAAATCAGATTCAGCGTTACTGGGAATCTGGCCCTGTTCCACTAATTGAAAATGGTTGCTCAATTCTTTCTGCCTTCATGTTGGGCAAGAAGACTGTTGATGAAACCGCTTCAGAGATGGCAGCTCTAGCTGCTAAAGAGTGGAAAGCTTGGACCGCTAAGTACGGCAAGTGATCAAAACAGTAAATAAATCCGGAAGGCTGGGGGGCAATGCCCCTCGGCCTTCTCGGCTTGCATTTAGAAGAAAGTTAGAGAACGCAAATAGAAATAAGCGCAGAGAAGGTTTTGGAACTTATCTTTTCTTAGCGCCAGCCGCCCTCGGCGTGCTTTTCGTTCTGGTTTATCCGGTTTTTAGAACACTTTGGTACAGCCTGACTGACACCGAAGGCGCAGGAGTCGGAAAGTTCATCGGCGTTGATAATTATCTAGCCCTAGTAAAAGATCCAATTCTGCTTCGCACAATGTCAAACGTTGCAATCTGGACGATTGGCACGATGGCGCTTCCAGTGCTGCTCGGATTAATTATTGCCTATGTCGCGTTAGGCCTTAAAGGTTCTGCAATTTATCGAATGATCTTCCTGATGCCATACGTTTTATCTGGTGTGGCAGTTGCTTCAATCTGGTTTCATATTTTTCAGACGAAAGGTTTGGTAAATCAATTCCTTGGTGGAATTGGTTTAGAGAGATATCAGCAGTCTTGGTTATTAAATTACCCACAAAACACGATTTCTATGATTATCGCCGCAACCTGGGCCGGAACTGGCCTCATCGTTGTGCTATTTACAGTTGGCTTACAAAATATTCCGCTGCAGACTGTTGAAGCCGCAACTTTAGATGGCGCAAATGGTTGGCAGATGTTTAGAAGCATTATTTGGCCACAATTAAAGCAAATCCGTGCCGTCGTTATTGGCACTGCGCTTGCAAATAGTCTTCGAACCTTCGACATTGTTTGGGTTATGACCCAAGGAGGTCCATCAAGATCATCTGAAACCCTTGGCGTAACTATGTATCGCGAGAGTTTCTTGCTTAACAGATATGGCTATGGCGCATCGGTCGCAGTATTGCTAATGGTTCTTGTTGTAGCAGTTTCATATTTCACTTTACGTGGCGGACTCAAGCGGGAGAATTCATTATGAAAGGCGCAAAACTAGCTCGTCATATCTTCCTGTCAATTTTCGCAGCCATGTGGTTAGCGCCGCTCTACTTAATGTTTGTTAATGCAGTAGCTAACACCAAAAACTACGACGATAATTTTGACTGGACTTACAAGGGCTTTGAGCCAGCAGCAAATTTCAAGGCCGCCTGGGAGGCTGCCGAATTAACACCAGGTTTAATTTCAAATTCAATTTATGGAATTTTAGGTGCAGGTTTTTCTGTCGGCCTTGCCGCACTTGCAGCATATTCGGTCGTTGCTTTAAATCCAAAGGCAAAGCAAGGTTGGTTCTGGGTAATTTATGGTGTCAACTTGGTTCCAATTCCAATGTTGTTGCTTCCGATGTTTGATCTTTACGCCAGATCTGGACTTTATGATACCCGCCTCGGTCTCTTGCTGATTTATATGGGAATTGCTATTCCATTTGCATTTTTCTTAAGTCGAAATCACATGCTTTCAATTTCTAAAGAAGTTGTCGAAGCGGCACAGATTGATGGCGCTTCTAAAGTTTTGGTCTTCACAAGAATTTTCTTACCGCTTTCATGGCCAGCACTCGGAGCTGCATTCCTATTCCAATTTACTTGGATCTGGAATGACTTGTTATTCGGTCTCACGTTAACGGTCAGTTCGGAAGTTCGGCCTCTTATGGCGACGCTTTCAACCTTAATTGGGCAATATTCAACTCTTAAACTTCCAGTTGTCCTATGCGCAACAATTATTGCTTCGCTTCCAACTGCATTCTTGTATCTTGTTGGACAGAGACTATTCATAACTGGTCTAAAAGCCGGAAGTTAGTCAAATGAAAATCGAGATTCTCTCTGATGTTCACTCAGAGGTGGGCGAAGGTCCGCTATGGAATCAAGCCGATAGAAGTATCACCTGGGTTGATATAACTGGCAAAAAGTGGCACAAGTTGAATTTAACAAATGGAAAAGTTCAGACACAGTCAGTTTCAACAATGATTGGTTCCATCGTTGAGTGTTTGGATGGCACATATCAAGGTGCAGTAGAAGAGGGCTTTGCAAAGCTACGGTCTGGAAAAGATGGTTATGAAATCACGCATAATTTCTTGGCTCCAGAGGATCGAATGAATGATGCAAAAGCTGATGCTAAAGGTCGCTGGTGGGCCGGAAGTAATGCCATAGATTTCACGGCTGGTGTTGGCAAAGTTCACCGACTAAACCTTGATGGCTCTGTAACTACCGTTATCGAGGGCTTAACTCTGCCAAATGGATTGGGTTGGAGTCCAGATAATCAATATTTCTACCTTATTGATACTTTTGCCCGAGCACTTTATAAATACGATTTTGACCTTGAAAGTGGAGATATTTCAAATAAATCTTTGTTAGTCGAGTTTAAAGATGATGGCTCGTATCCAGATGGAATGTGTGTTGCAAGTGATGGCACGCTTCTCGTCGCAATGTGGAGCGGTGAAAGAATCGAAGTTATTTCACCCGAAGGTAAATTTCTAAGCTCAATTAAAATGCCAGTCAAAAGCCCAACTTCATGTGCCTTCGGGGGCGATGATGGTAAAACTTTAATTGTTACTTCTGATGGCCGCGACTTCGATGCAAGTAAATACCCAGATAGCGGCAAACTTTTTGGTATCACTGGCACCGGATACAGCGCAAAAGAAAGCGCTAAATATCATGGTTGAAACTAAAGTGATTTCGCATCGAACTGGGATTTATTCTGGGGAAGTTGAAGTAGTTGAGCTGGAAAATGACTTACTTAAAATCTCGATTCTTGCTGGTCGTGGAGCCGATCTGGCCGAATTAACTTACAAACCAAAGAACTTTAATTTAGCTTGGCAAACTTCAACGGGCTGGCCAACGAAGAAAACCGCCATAAACCATCCGGCAGATGTCGAGTCTTTCCTAACTGGTTATCCAGGTGGTTGGCAGAGCGTATTTCCAAATGGTGGCGCGCCTTCAAAATATAAAGGCATTGAATTTGGACAACATGATGAAGTATCAATGCTCGCCTGGGATTATGAAGTAATAAAAGATGATGAAGATGAAATCAGTATCAAATTTATGACTTTGACCCAAAAAGTAAAGTTTAAATACGAAAAAACTTTTACCCTGCGCAAGGGTCAAGCAAGAGTTTTTCTCGACGAAAAAGTTACAAATCTTGGCAATGAAAGAGCTGAAACTATGTGGGGTAATCACATTTCTTTCGGTGAACCTTTTCTAGACGAATTCTCTACCATTGAAGTTGATGCAGCGACAAAAGTGATTCCGCATCCCGAGGCGATAAGTAGTGTTGGTCGACGCATAGGTAGCACCGAAGAATTTAGTTGGCCTAATGCGACAGGCGAGAGTGGGGAGACGGTAGATTTTTCTAGAATTCCTAAGCGAAAAACCAAGAGCGAAATACTCTATTTACATAGTTTTAAAGAGGCTACTTATTTAGTTAAAAGTCCAACAACCGGACTGGCCGCGCGGGTGTCATGGGATCGCAAAAACTTTCCGTATCTATGGTTCTGGCAAGAGTTTGGTGGGGCTAATGAATATCCATGGTTTGGAAAACACTTCAATATAGGACTAGAACCATTCTCTTCTTATCCGACAAGTGGCTTAGCAGAAGCAGTTTCCAATGGTTCAGCTCTTGTATTTGCACCACTAGAAGAGAAAACTAGTTCTCTCAACTTCGAAGTATTGGAGATCTCATGACTTGGAATAGCGAACACCTAGAAGCTGGCGATCTTGATAAAAACGATAAGCCAAGCTCGAACGCTAGATATCAGGTGAAAGAGGCGATTGTTACTTACCTTAGAGTCGCGATTGTTAGCGGCGAACTTCGCCCTGGTCAAACTTTGCATGAGTCTGCTTTAACAAAACAATTCGGAGCCAGTAGATCACCAATTCGAGAAGCGCTTGTTCAACTTGAACAAGAGGGGCTTGTTACCACTATTCCCAAAAAAGGAAGTGTTATCACTGCCATCGACAAAGGGCAACTACGTCAAGCGCTATTTGTTCGCAGCTCACTCGAAGCAACTAACATCGAATTACTTGCTCAGAATATTTCTGATTCTCAAATTGCAACAATAAAAGAGAACATTGAACGTCAGCGGAATGCACTTCTCCATGACGATTATGCCGAAATGTATGACTCTATGGATGAGTTCCATCTCTTGCTCTGTGACTTCAATCAACTGCCGCGAATCTGGGAAATTATTCGCCGAGAGAAAATTCCATTAGATCGACTACATGCGCTAAATCAACCGCATAGTCCAAGAATGGCTACTCTCTTTAATCAACATATTGAAATTGTCAAAGCTCTGGAAGAGAAAGATTCAGAGAAGTGTTCAACATTGATACGTATGCATGCTGATATAGATTTTGAAGCCATGAATTTAGTAGAAGAGAAATCCCCAGAATCTAAGGTCAAGAAACCATCAACAAGGAGAACCACAAAATGAAAATTACCAATCTACGTGTAACAACAGTTACGGTTCCTCTTGAAGCCCCGCTTCGTCATGCATCTGGTGCGCACTGGGGTCGGTTCGTTCGCACAATCATCGAGCTCGAAACTGATGAAGGCATCACTGGACTTGGCGAAATGGGTGGTGGCGGTGAAAGTGCTGAACTAGCTTTTGCCGGACTTCGTGGCCATATCATCGGCGAGAATCCATTTAACTTAGAGGGCTTGCGCTTCAAGATTTGTAATCCAACTGCAAGTTTGTATAACAACCGAACTCAAATCTATGCGGCAATCGAGTTTGCATGCCTGGACATCATTGGCAAGAAGTTAGGTGTCCCGGTTTACGACTTACTTGGCGGCAAAGTCCGAGATGAAGTTGAATTCGCAAGTTATTTATTCTTCCGTTATCCAAATGAAAAAACTGGCAAAGGCGAGATTAAAAATGCCAAGCAATTAGTTGATGCCGCGACCAAGCTTCGTAGCGAAAATGGATTTAGAACTCACAAGCTTAAAGGGGGAGTTTTCCATCCCGACTTTGAACTTGAGTGCTATCTAGCGTTGGGCGAAGCCTTTCCAAAAGATAGATTTAGATACGATCCAAATGCCACCTTAAGCATTACTCAAAGCGTTGAGTTTGCAAATGCAATTCGCCACATGCGAAATGATTATCTAGAGGATTTCACATGGGGCATTGACGGCATGAAGAAGCTTCGCGATCTGACTTCTATGCAGACTGGAACAAATACGGTTGTAGTCAATTTCGAACAACTTGCTCAGAACATTCACCGTGAAGCAATCGATGTCATTTTGCTAGACACAACTTTCTGGGGCGGAATCCGCGCATGCATTAAAGCTGCAGGCGTCTGCGAAACCTTCCAACTTGGTGTTGCAGTTCATTCATCTGGTGAACTCGGAATTCAACTTGCAACCATGCTTCACCTTGGAGCAGTTGTGCCAAATCTAACGAATGCAGCGGATGCTCATTATCATCATTTAACAGATGACATAATTGTGGGCGGCAAGTTCGAGTATGTAGATGGAAAGATTAAAGTTCCGGATAAACCGGGTCTTGGCGTTGAACTTGATCGAGATAAATTGGCGCAATACTCCGACCTCTATATCGAACTCGGTGGTTATCCTTACGATAAGGATCCACAACGTCCAGATTGGTATGCTCTTGTGCCAAACGATCGTTGGGCACCTGTTCTTTAAGTTTCAACATACGGAGAAGATAAATGGGTATTGATTTAACCGGCAAAGTTGTAATCATCACGGGTGGTGCAAAAGGCATTGGTGAAGGTTGCGTGCGAAAATTTGTTGAGGCCAATGCAACTATCGCTTCATTTGATTTAGATAGCGCCGCTTTAGCTCTCCAAGCAAAGAGTTTCGAGAGCCTTGGGTCAAAATACAGCTCTCATACTGTTGATGTAAGCAAAGAGGCGCAAGTTAAAGCAGCGGTTGATCAGGTTATTGCTAAGTATGGTCGGATAGATGCTCTTATCAATTGTGCTGGCATCCAAACCTATGGTGACATCGTAGAAACCAGTGAAGAGACTTGGGATAAAACTTTTAATGTAAATGTTAAGTCAATGTTCTTAACCGCAAAACATGTTGCTCCAACAATGATTGCCCAAAAATCTGGCTCTATAGTAAATATCTCTTCAGTGCAATCTCTGGTAAGTCAGAAAACCGTGGTTGCTTATTCAGCATCCAAGGGTGCAATTAATGCTTTGACTAGGGCAACGGCGATCGACCTTGCGAGTTCAAATGTCAGAGTAAATGCAATTTTGCCTGGTTCGGTAGATACTCCGATGTTGCGCGAAGCTGCAGATTTACACCGTGGCACTTTAAGCGTTGAAGAAGTTCTGGCTGATTGGGGATCTGGACATCCACTTGGCAGAATTGCAAAAAGTTCAGAAGTTGGTGACTTAGCGGTCTTCTTGGCTTCAGATAATTCTTCATTTATGACCGGAAACAGCGTAGTAATAGATGGTGGCCTAACCATCCAAGTTCCAGTAGTTCTTCCGGGTAAATAATTTGTGAAGGATTCCAGCAGTAGTCAACTAATTGAATTCGCTAAAAAATCATTAGTTGAGACTGGTGGGTTTGGTTGGTTGACCGAAGATGGTCAGATTGACCTAGAAAAGAATCTGCAGGCCTGGATCAATTTTCGAATGACCTATGTGTTTGCCTTAGAGAAAATAAATGGCAATCAATCGGCAACCAAATATTTACAACATGGGTTAAATGCCATAAGAGAGCACTTCACTGATGAGATTAATGGCGGTTTTTATACCGAAGTCACGAGTCTGGAAGTAATCGATTCCGAAAAGAAAGCGTATGAGTTCGCCTTCGCCCTTTTGGCACTAAGTGCTGCAGTAAGGGCTGGGGAGGAGAGCGCTAAATCTGAATTAGCTAAAGCGCTTGTCATTTTCGAAAAGTATTTTTGGAGCGAAAGTTTTGGCTTAGTCGAAGAATCCTGGAATCGGGAATTCAAGATTCGAAATAAATATCATGGCCTTAACGCGAATATGCATACCGTAGAGGCCTGTTTAGAATTATTTAAATCAACTGCAGAATTAAAGTGGTTAAATCGAGCCACTCAAATCTGCAAGTTTGCCTTTGCCGAAGCCAGGAAGAATGAAGTGGGGCTGATTCCCGAACACTTCGATGAGAATTGGGTTTTAGATAAAGAGTTCAATAGTGAAAACCCAGGAGATCCATTTCATCCCTTTGGAATAATTATTGGTCACCAATTCGAATGGGCAAGATTAGCTATTGAACTTTCACATGCACTTGGCTCTAGTGCTCCGACTTGGTTATTGGATGAAGCAATGAATGTTTATGGGATTGCCAAAGAAATTGGTTGGCAAGTAGATGGCGCTCCTGGCTTTGTTTACACAGTGGATTTTGATGGAAAGCCAGTTGTTCAGATGCGGATGCATTGGGTCATAACTGAGGCCGTAGCTGCAGCTTGGATACTGTCGAAAAATTCTGATTCCAATAACTATTTGGCAGATTTTCATGAATGGTGGAACTACGCAGAAAAGCATTTCATCGATCCAAATAATGGCAGTTGGCGGCATGAATTAAATGCTCTAAATGAAGAGAGTTCTAGCGTTTGGAATGGCAGACCAGATGTTTATCATGCGTACCAAATTCAAATCATTTTCCGGTAATTCTTCCTGGGAAATAACTCTGAATCAGTCTAGGCTACGAATATGTCGACCGATAAGACTGAAGAGTTAGCGCAACCAGGAGAGCGCGAACTTACGACTCGGGGCTTTATCTGCGCAGCAGTTGCATTTGCAATGATGGGCTTTACCTCAACTTGTTGGGGTCCAATGCTGCCGTGGATTGCAGAACGAAATGATTTATCGATCTCAACTTCTGGTCTGGTTCTAGCCGGATTCTCTCTGCACACGCTAATCGGAACAATCTTGGTCCAAGTATTTGGTCCAAAGATGGATTTAATTTGGTTTATTAGACGCGGAATAGTTATTGCCTTTATTGGATTTATTGGCGTTGTAACTTTAAATAGTGCTGTTCTGCTAACGCTAGCTGGTTGTTTTGCAGGCGTTGGATATGGCGCAACTGGACTTGCACTTTTACAACTATTTACTCGAAGCAGTAATGCTTCACATGTTCGCATGAATCTAGCTAGTGCAGCGACCGGATTTGGGGCACTAGCCGGCCCATTTACTATCGGAATGCTTGGGTCATCGAGTATCCCTTTAATTATTATTTTTGCTATTGGAAGCTCCCTAGTAGCCACCAGATTTTTAACGGGCGCTGATTGGCGAGTAGAAAAATTCAAGCATTATTCGCAGACTAAGCAGAATCAAATTCAGTTATTAATAATCTTGTTAGCAGTAATTTTTTATTCAGGCCTTGAAAATTCAATCGGAGCTTGGCTTCCTACAATTATCAAAAGTTCAAATGGTTCTTTAGAGTCCGGCGCCTTAAGCAGTGCGTTCTTCTATCTATTTTTCTCGGCCGGCCGATTCTTTGGGGTCTACATAGCGAGACACCTAGAACCTCACACAATAATTCTGGTTGGCATCCTGGCAACTCTTCTGCCCTTTTCATTCGCAATGATTAGCAGAGACCACATGGGCTTGGGTCTTGCACTTTGCGGATTCTTCTTGGGGCCGATTTTCCCTAACTCTTCAAGCTGGATCGCACGCAAAACCCCAGGTTTCCCACTTGCAACAACAGTGCTGATGATTTCAATTATGGCTGGAGCATTTATCTTCCCGCCGATCCTAGGTTTTGTTCTGGAAATCGGCGGAACTAATGCCTTCTTAGTTGCACTTGCAACTTTGCTTGGATTATCTGCAGCGTTCTTTACTTATAGCCACAAGTATTGGCGAAGCTAACTAATTTATTCGTATTCTAGATTTGCTATCTAGGAACGCCATTCCATTTCCAACCTGATCGTCTCGCGACTCCTGACAATTCAATTCGACCAGCAAGCCAGAGCAGAAGTTCGCCTTGTGATTTATGTGCCGGATATTCAGTTGTTCCAGAGAAGATTCGGTTAATCGCAAATTCTGCAGCTTGATTGTCCGGAACAAAATCAATCCCAAATCCCTTTGCTAAATCATAAGTATGAACACTTACTTCAACCACACCCATGGCGGCAAATCCGACTGCATCTGAGATTCCATATGCATGCCAAGCACGGTCACTTGGATCTGCATCTTTCACAACTTTTTCAAGAACTCTTGCTGCGGTTGCAATCATTGGCAGGTATTCAGCAGGGGTTGCTTTCTCTTTCTTTTCAAAGAGCACTGGTTGGTAGGTATCGATTCGCTTACCAACAACTTGATATGAATATTCGAGGCAGGCACGCATTGTGTGAATCGCGGTCTGTGATTGGGTCCAATCTAAATCTGGAGTTCTAATCTCCCAATCCAAATTAACTGTGGGCTGCAACACTTCAACTAGTTCATCTGCAACTTTTGTAACCCATTTACCCGCATTCAAAGTATTTTCCATATCCATACAATATCTATATATTTTGGATGCGCCAAGATATACGATTTGCAAATGCCAAGTATTTTTGACCAAATCCAAATTAGAGATCTTCAGATTCCGAATCGGATCTGGCTCTCTCCCATGTGCCAATATTCTGCCGTAGATGGGTTGCCAAACAACTGGCATCTGATTCATCTTGGTAAATATGCAATGGGCAAAGTTGGCTTAGTAATGACTGAGGCCTCCGGAATTTCACCAGAAGCCAGATCCACTCTTCGCGATACTGGAATCTGGGATGACGAACAAGTTGCGGCTTGGAAGCCGATCGTAAATTTCGTCCACGAACAGGGTTCAAAAATTGGAATTCAACTCTGGCATGCAGGCCAAAAAGGTTCAACGACTGCGCCATGGCAGGGTCAAGATTATGTTTCGCCAGAACAGGGCGGGTGGCAGGCAGTTGCTCCAAGTGAAGTTGCATTCGGAAAGTTGCCAACTCCTAGAGCGGTAACAACAGCTGAAATTAAATCTATTATTGAAGATTACCGAAACGCTGCAATCCGAGCGGTTGCGGCTGGCTTTGATGTCATTGAAATTCACGGAGCACACGGTTATTTAATCCACTCATTCTTATCTCCAGTTTCAAATAAGCGAAGTGATGAATATGGTGGAAGTTTCGAAAACCGAATTCGATTTTTACTAGAAG
>JACCDP010493782.1_pt1 | contig 17871 bp, 39 predicted proteins | sample 7445841 | NCBI WGS metagenome assembly JACCDP01 (sample SAMN15323441, study PRJNA562643) | freshwater metagenome | isolation source: river surface water | place: USA:Blue River Watershed | collected 2017-08-17
CCGTGTTCGATGGGCTGCGCGTCGTTGCGCTGTTGCGCTTCGTGTGCTTCGGCATTGCGCACCGTTCGATGCGGAGGGCTCCCCACTGCGGTGGTGCTACACCGTTGTATTGGTCGGGCGTGATGCCCTTGTACGGGTTGCCAGTTGCAGAGCCTTCGCCAGCACCACCAGCATTGGAGTGTCCACCAGCAGGGTTGTGCTTCTTCGGGCGACCGCGTTTGCGTGGTGCTTGGCTCGCTCCTGCGTTCTCGCTCTCGCCCTCTCCCTCGCCTGCGCCAGTTGACTCAGCGACGCTTTCAGTCGGTTCTTCGGGAACGATGCTTGCGAGGCGGTCTACCCACTCAGCGATGCGCTCAACGTGCGAGAAGCCAAGCGGTGCGAGACCAGTGCGCCTGTCAACTTCGGTTGATGCAAGTGTGCCAGTCCGATAAGCCTTCTCCATCTCCTTGACTGCTCGCTTGGAAATGTCAGCGAGGATGATTCCCCACTCACGATTATGGCGACGCACACCAGTCAGGTAGGCCTTGTTTGACGCAGTGCCAGCAGTTGCAATTGCCATGAGAACCGCACCATGCCAGTCCTTCGTTGCCGTGATGCGCTCACCGTCAGCGGTCTCGCCACCATCAGTCAAATTGCCCTTCACGTCAAAGCCAGCCTTTTGGCAGAGCAGGTTGACACGCAATTCTTCCACGACAGTCATTGCCTTGTTGGTGGCAATCTGACGCTCCACCCAACGAGGGTACGAGTGTGCAGGGGTGACCTTGGCATGCATCATTTCGTGGGCACGAATGACACGGGCCAGTACGGTGTCGTGGGTCGGAGCGACCATCTCACGGGAGACGATGTTTGTTCGTGGCTCACCACGACGAGGGTTGCACTCGCTCACGTCCCAACGTCCGTGGTCGGTGTCCCTACGTCCAAGGAGTTCGGGTTCTACGACGATGGAGTTCATTACGCACTCACCTTGTCAATCGCAATTGCGTCAAGGATGGATTCGGCACGTTGTCCGAAAGTGAGACGGGCTGCTTTTTCGTCGCCGTAGGCCTTGCGAATCTTGTCAAAGGCCATGAATGCTCGGAGCGAGATTCGGCGTTCTCCAGCGTCAGCCATGCGCACTGCGTAGTTGCGCAAATCGGGCGAGAGAGCCAGCAGTGCAGTCGGGTGCGGAGCGTTGATGCGGATGCGAATCGGGAAGCGGTCAGCCAGTGCGGTCGGAAGTTCTTCCATGTTCTCCACGTTCGTGGTCATGATCGCAGAGAAGCCGTTCTTCGGTCGGTGGATGCGCCCGTTCTCAGGGTTCTCCCACGTTGCCGATTCGGGCGAGTCCAGCATGGCAAGCAGGGTGGCGAACACGTCGCCCGATGCCTTGTCAACCTCGTCCACGATGAGGCGACCGCCGACGATGCCGTTGCCTTCCCACGCCTTGACGGCAGAACCGTAGTTCCATGTGAACGTGCCCTTTTCGTTTGGCATGAATGCGCCAGTCACGTCAGAGTTGGTCATGTCCTCAGTGCAGACGAGACGGTAGGCACCGCCCTCAACATTTCCCATGTTGAGACCTGCGTAGGTCTTGCCGATGCCTGACGGCCCGTAAAGAACGATGCGGTCAATTCCAGCATTGAGGCAGTCCTCAAATGCCTGCCAGCATTCAGGGAGAGTGGTGGTGGTTTGGTTGGTTGTCATTTCAGTACCCCTTTCAGTGGGTAATAGTAGTGGTGTTGTTGGTGTTATACCGACCCGACTACGGTGTGTTACCTTTCCCGATTTCGGGTGGCTTCACTGCCGTGTTCGTTTCGATGTTGGCTCCATACCGCCCGAACTACGGTGCGTTACCTTCAGTGATCGGTGGCGATGCCTTATACATGTATGCGCCTACGTGCGTACCGGGGCTTCTGCCGCGACGTGCAGCTGCCCGCAGCCCCGCTATAGAAAGAGAAACTGGCGTTATTCGCCAGCCTCCCTATCGGCCTTCGGATCACGGATTTCCCAGATGCCCTTTTTGATTTTCCTGAAGTGGGGAGATTCTCCGAGAAACTTCAGAACCGTGATGTAGGAGAAGCCAGCCTCTTCAACCAAAGCGTCGGTCGTGAACTGCTGTCCGATTTTGTCCTTTGTCCAGTCAATAAATGCGTTGTACTTATCAGCGCGCTTTTCTGTCTTGACATCTGACAAATCATCTTTCGTAATTGTCATGTCACACCAGTCGGAAATGACCTGAACAATGATGTTTTCCATTACGCCATACGAACGTAATGTCCTAATCGGATTTCCTTTTTCTCCCTCATTTTTCCAAGTCAGGAGAACATGCATTGCACGTTCGTACTCGCCAAGTTGGAAGCGTTCGTCACTGGGGATGAGCCACTTATCTTTGTACGCAGAAGAAGCACCAGCCCACTGGCTAATCATCTTCTCCTTGATGGCATCATGTGTTATTTGTGTGGTTGGCATGAGGTGACTATACCTTTCTAACTACGGTGTGTTACCAGCATCATTCTCTTCCGCCACCGTCGACTTGGCATCAGTAATACTGGGGCTTGATTTTCCCCTGAGCCGTCATGCGCTGACGGAGCATCGCAACACATTCGTAAAGTTCTGCTCGAGAAATTCCCCATTCGATTATTTGATTGTCAAAGTGACCGGCCTCAATCTCGTCGTAAATGTCGACAATCGCATCGGCCCCACTCACCCCAAGGGTGTAGTAGTTCTCTTCTAGGATGTCTGCAATGTCCAGCATCTTGGACTTCTTCGATTTCATTTTTCCCCACCGAAATGGGCCCATACGTCTACTTCCGTTTCGTTTCTGAGTTCCAGTAATTCTGTCATTATGGAGCCGACTGAGAATCGTGCCTCCATGTAGTCGATGTCCCCCTCTAGGGTTGACATGTCATAGGTGCCAGCACCAACATCACGTCTGATTCCCTCCAAGTAGTGGAGAGCCTCTGATACTGAGTCAAAGAGTTCATCAAGCAACTCTTCAACCCTCTGCTTCGGGTCAGTCATCCCATGCCCCAAAGTCTAGAAGAGCATCGTGAATCCAGTCCCAGATTTCTTCGGTCAAGTTGTTTTCTTCCCACTTGTCCCATTCTTCTACGACCTTGCTCCATGCTTCTGCATCTGGGGCGTCGTATTTGCCATCATCGGTTATGAAACGGTTGAAAACACCCTTATCCCACCAGTCGATGATGATCTCCTCATCTGGGTCAAGTTCCATGAGCATTTCAATTGCGTTTTCGACTCTCACAAGAAAATCCCTTCATTTAGCATTTTTACTGCTCTTTCGGCCGCTTTCCCAGTCTCCTCAAATAGGTCTACGTCGTAGATTGAGTAGCAACCAGCGCAGACATAGAGACTTCCCTCCCATAGGCTGTCGATGACTGGCTCAACGGGGGTGCCATCTTTCAGGCACGTGTAGAAGCCGTCTTTATGTGGCTCGTTCCCACACTGGCAAACGAGCCAGTCTGCAGTCGTCTCCCTAAGATTGAGTGGCATCAGCGGTCACCACCTCAAAGTAAATCTCTTCCATGTACGGCCCAAAGTCCTCCGTATCGCGGTTTGAGTAGAAGAAGTCATCCTTCATCACATCGAGAAGCGTGAATGGGTCAATGGCATCGGGAACCCTGATTTTGACGGTGATTTCTTTCATGTCGTACCTATACCCCCATAACTAAGGTGCGTTACCAACCGACCTTATCGGCTTCCTCGCAGATTTTTCCCATCGTGTCGTTGCGCCACTCCGAATGCTTGTCCCAGTATGCATCCGTCTGCTCTTCAGTTGCGTCGTCGGGGAGTTCTTCATCCCAGTCGCAAGGTGCAAAAAACTCATCAAAAAGAATCTCCCCAGCCTTCATGACATGACAGCCAGCGAAGAATCCAGCCTCTTCGTCAAAGTCAAATGCGAAGCGCAGTTTCGGGAACATGGCAGAGATTTTCTTATGTGCCTCGTCTCCAGACCCCCACGGCAAGTCATAGACGTAGGTGATTTCCCAGTGACCATTGTTGAGTTGCTCCAGTTCGGAATCAACGAACGTATGGCAGTCGCCCCACTTGACGCCCCAGTTTTCGTACTGCCACGAATACCAATCGGTGGCTCCATACTTGTCCATCATTTGCTTTGCAAGTTCAGATTGCTCTTCACGCACTGGTGAAGTAACATCAAAAAGTTCTTTCGGGCAGGGGACGAAAGACTCAAAGATTCTGGTCTCAGTCCTAGACGCCATCGGAAACTTTCCGACGAGTTCTTCCCTCTCTTCCACCAGAACCTTGGAGATGAAGTCCTTTACATCCTCTTCAGTTCCAGAGACAGCCATTCGTGTATTAGTCCAGTTTGGCATTTTTGCCCTTTCGTAGTAGGTGAGTACACTATACCGAGCCAACTACAGTGTGTTACCAGCCCTCTTCCGCCACCGTTGCGTTTGTGGGGCTTGCCCATTTGCCCATTGTGGGAAAATCCCACAGCGGGCTGGGCGCGGCGGGGCTCCAGAAGGGTGGAGTCGGCCCTACTACTAGCCGACCCCACGATCTAGATCTCATTGCCGTCTTGATCAGTGAAGATCAGGTCGTCAATCTCATTTTTGTGGCCCCATCCGCATGAGAAATCGTCCTCGCAGTAGGACTCAATGCGCTCCATTACGTCTTCGAGGGTGACCTCTAGGGTCTCGGGCTGACCGCCGGAATTCCCATTCCCGTCCACCCATATGGATGAAGTTCGATCTTCGAGAATGCTCTCCACGACCTTGGCCACGTCATATGAGATGACCCTTGTGACGTTGATTGTCTGTGGCATGTCACTCATGAGACCACCCAGTAGGAATCTTCGCCCTGAACAAGGCCTAGGCCCGACCCGTTGTCCCACTTGACGAACACCGTACCGATATCGTCAATATGGTCTACGACGCCCTCGTCCCCCGATTTGAGGTTTGTGTAGGGGTCTGTAGTGCGCACTAGACGCACTCTCTTGCCAATGAGGTCTCGCCTCATTGCCTCAATCGTTCCACGTGAAATCGTCCTCACAGGGTCACCTCTTCCTCTTCTCCCCTATAGGGAGCATCCTGAACGTCTTGCCAGTTGGGCTCGGCTTCATCCCAGCGGAAGAGCCCAAGGATTTCGTCCTTGTAGATGTCAATCACCATGAGCCCTGCCTTGGCAATGACGTAGACGTAATCACACCATGAGTCCTTGTAGTTCTCGGGGGTGAACCATTCGTCAGGACTTGCCTGCAGTGAGTTTCCTGCAATGCCATAGCCTGCGACGACTTCCCACCTATCCTCTTCGGGGGCTTCGGCCTCTTGCCATGGGCGTACGACAGACCAGTAGAAATGGTCGTCTACGAATGTCTTGGAAGCCTGCTCCCACCCGTCACGCTGGACGATGGCCCAAATGCTGGCTCCCTGATGGGTGGGGTACCCATCCCAGTGGGCGTAACGCCCTGCCCAAGTGTCGCCCTGTTGCTTGGCGATAATGCTTCTAGTAGCCATGAATTTCCTTTGTGTAGTAGTTGTGTGGTGAGTATACCGAGTGAACTAAGGTGCGTTACCTTTTCTCACACGGTCACCCCTTCTGGCTCGTAGAGGTAAACCTGCTCTCCACGTGGAAAGAGTCCAGCGTCAATGGAGCGAGCGAGAGCCTCGCTTCTGTCCACCGAGAAGAACATCGGCAGTTTCAGAACCAACTGGCAGTCCCCCTTGCTAAGTGCGCTCTCTTTGTCATGGAGAAGGACAAAATCCTCGTAATGGCTAGGAGCGCCAGCCTGAATCGCACGACGCAGGGCAAGATAGTGGTTCTCAACAACCAAGTGCCGAGTCCAGTCCTCATTCGGTCGCTCAAAGTAGGGCATACCGAAGCCAGCGTCTACCACCACAACCTGCGTGTCGGCGCTCCGCTTGGCGATAGCCATTTCCACGGCATTGACAGTTTTATCAACGACCGTAATCGTGAGATTGGCATGGGGTGTTGTAACAACTGCGTGAGCGTCGTCACTGGTTGCAATGAGGGTGACCCTCTTGCCCTGTTGGGCGAGCAAACTAGCGAAACCGCAGGCAGAGGTGGTGCAACCCACGCCACCCTTTGTGGACTGGAAGATGTGAATGTTTGTCATGTGGCTCCTATACCGTCACGACTACGGTGTGTTACCTCGGTCTGAAGAGCATGGGGGCGGGCGGGGCTCCAGCTGTTTTGCAAGTCTATACAGAACTGCCAAAGCCCCGGCTGGCACGCAAAAAAAGGGGGGGGTGAGCCGTTTTGCGACTTGCTCAGGTCGTTGGGGTGGCTCAGATGTACTGAGCCACGCCCTTGTAGGAGTTGGTGCTTACCGTCTCGTCATCGGTCATCTTGAGAATGGCGATGGCGTTGCGGATTTCCTCGCACTCGTTACGAACGTGATAGGACACGGCTTCGGGTGCTTTGGGGATTTTGACGGCAGGGCTCAACTTGTAGGTGAACATGACCTCGGGGAGTTCCGACTTCCATGCTCGCTCGTTGAGGTTTGTGTCGCAAAGAGTCAGGCTCTTTGTAGAGATGAGGCTCGGCAGGTTCTTGATGAACGCCTCACGCTCTTTGGTGTATGCGTCGTGCGCTTTGTCGTAGTCAGCGATTTCCTTCTCGCGCTTGGCGAGAGCCGCTTCCAACGCCTTGATGAGTTTCGCGGTACTCACCTTGACCGATAGGGACTTGCTCATGTTCCTTACCTTTCGTAGTAGTTGTCTGGGAACGAAGTGCTTATGCCACCCCGACTAAGGTGTGTTACCTTGTCTTCCGCCACCGTTAGTTATCCACAACCACCCCCACTTTTCCACAACTTGTGGATAAACCTGTGGATAAAGGTTGTGGAGCGGCCGGGGCTTCCAGTCGCCAGTACCGCTGGTTGGGTAGCGGTCGGTAACGCACCGTAGTCGGGCTGGTATAGGCAGTTTGTCAGTAACCACCAACAAGGGGGAAAACACCCAATGAGTAAGGCACTATCCACCGCTGGACAGCAGTACCTCGCCGCACTTGAGGCGCAGGCTTCTGCCGAGAAAGCCGTTGCAGTCGCCAAGCAACTTTTCACCGAGGCAGTAGCCGAGGCTGGAATGAGCGAGGTTTCCGTGAACGGCAAGAAAATCAGCCTTGTCACCGCAGTCCGCAGGAACTTCGTCGTGGAGAAACTGAAGGAACTGGTCAATGCCAAGACCTACGAACTGGTCACCAAGACCGCCGTAGAGCCGAAGGCGTTTGACAAGGCTCGCAAGGCTGGAGAAATCAGCGCAGATGTGGAGTCGGCGTGTGTCACGCCCACCCCGTACACACGCATCGTCGTCGCAGACGAGAAGGCAGAAGCGGAACTTCCGTTCGCAGAAGCCGTCTGACGAGGCTGGTGGGGTAGGTCAGTCCTGCCCCACCACCCTTAGTCGGGAACGCAATAAAATGGCATTTCCGTTTTCCACATTACGGATTAGTTGCGATACCCGTTCTAGTTCTACGGATAAATCTATCTGACGTTGCTCGAAGCCCCGGCGTCGCTGTTGAGACACTTCATCGTTCACAGTCTCAGACTACTACGGGGCTTTCGGGCGTGACGACCACCGAGGGGTAACACACCGTAGTCGGGTGGGTATAGACCCCATGTTCCGAGCAACTACTACCGAAAGGAAGGAACATTCCATGTCCACTCTGCTAGAGGTCACAGAAAGGGCAGAAGGCGTTGTCCACAATGCTTTCAGTCTCAAAGGTGACTCGTTTGGCTTTGACCTGCCGAGTGCCATGCTCGTCGGTATCAAACTTGACGAGAACGGCAACCTTGCCGACGTTCAGCCTGAAGTCGCCAGTCACGGTGACGTTTATCAACTGCTTGACAGCGTGAAGCCGAGCCTCGTGAGTGGCTTTGACGCTCTCGCTATCGTCACCTGCGGTTGGGCGGCACCCATTTCCGAAGGGCAAAGCGAACCCGATGGTGCGCCGAGCGAACACCCCGACCGTCGCCGTGTGCGCCTGTTCGTGTGCGCCACCCGTTCCGAAATGGTGAGCGTTCTCCGATTCCAAGACGAGGCAGACACGCCGATTCTTGACGCTGGCGAGGCACGAGGACCGCTTGCCGAGGCAATAGCCGACCTCATGAATCGGGATTAGCCCGAAGGGTACGGGGTGGGGCGAGAGTCCCACCCCACCCGAAGGTAACGCACCTTAGTCGGGGGGGTATGACTAGCACATGAGCAAAACAACGACCACGATAGAGGAACTAAAAGAAGCGCAGAAACGCACTAGCGCGATGAACGCTCTCAAGAGGCGAGCCTCGCAACTGGGCATTACGCTTGCCGAACTTGTCAGCGAAATAGACAAAGGTGGAAAACCCGAAAAAGACTACATTCTCATTGTGCGGTTTGACCGCATGAAGAAAATGCTGGACTTTGTTCGTTCCAACTTTGACGAAGACGAGGTTGGTGTGTGGCGAGGGAGTGCCATTGACCCAGAGTTTCGTGGCATTGGTCGTGCGCCGACCAACCACTACGTTCTTCGTTCTCCGAAGTCCCCGTTCGTGGACAGAGAAGAACGGATAGACGTAGAACCCGACCCCGAATAAGGTCTTCCGCCACCGTCAAAAATCTGCCAACCCCCAACGCCCCACCCTGTTGTCGCTGTCAGGGTGGGGCTTGGCGTTGGGTGACCGGGGCTTCCGGGGACTGGCGCGTAGACGATCAAAGCCCCGCCGTTGGTAACGCACCGTATTCGGGGCGGTATAGACAGCACATGAAAGCAACGCCGAGCCACTCCAACAAGGTGACCGCCCCAAAGCGGTAACACACCTTAGTTGGGTTGGTATAGGCAACTCAACGGCAAGGGGCTTCTCGCCTCTCTCCTGAACAACATAGGTGCAAGTCTCCCTTCGGGATAAGGCTCTGACCGGATAAGGCTCTTGGGGATTCTAGATTCTCCCGCAAACCGCCCTCCTCTCGTCATCCGTCTCTCCTCTGAAAAGACCCCTCCCTATGGGGGCGACGGCTCTGTTTGGGAGTGGGGCGAGAGGTTCCTTGCGAGAGGTAACACACCGTAGTCCGAGAGGTATAGAAAACACATGACAACGACACAGCAAGAAGTTCCGAACGAATACAAGGTACTGGAGAAGGGCATGACCATCGCTGGTCACACGGTTCTCCGACTCAAGCGACTGACCGAGCGAGTGGTGGGCGACACCTACGCTTCGTGGGTTGTTCTCTGCGAGACCACCGACCCCAACTCCTACCACAAGTGGGTGACATGGATTGCCTACGCAAACGAGACAGGCTTCCACGCCGACTCGGGTCATTACTTCCAAGCCGATGAGTGGGAGAAGGCGGTCGGTTCCTACGATAAGCGAGGGGGCTGGTAACCAAATCTGCTCTCGCAGGGGTAACGCCTCTTTCCCCCTCGCTTGTAGAGCGAACAGCCCACTCAGGTAGTCGCTGACCTGAGTGGGCTGGAGTTTTTTATACGGGGCTTTCGGGGTGCGTATTTGACGCAGCTGAAGCCCCGTTGCTACTACTGAAAACGCTCAGGTAACACACCGTAGTCGGAAGGGTATATTCACCACATGACGAAAACAGCACAAGAAATCCTCGGATACGTTCCGAAGTTTTACCAGAACGAAGCGGTAGAAATCCGCTTTCACTCCACACGAAACAACGAGATGCGTTACCAACTGCTTGCGACAGTTTCGCAGAGCGGTGCGGTTGTTTACACGTTGCACCGTATTCCCACTCGGTCAGCATATGCCATTTCCATGAGTAGTCTCTTTTCCAACCCGAACCCATTGCCGATGAAGGCATACGAGGGCTGGCAGAGTGACCTCTTGGAGTGGATTACCGTTTCTAAGAACTCACACGGACAGAGCATTTACGAAATCAGCGAGGTGCTGTAATGGGTCTAGACAACATTCCGAACAAGTACCCCTGCAAGACGCAGGGAACGGCGATTATCACGCCACGCCTGAACAAAGAGGGCAACCCGATTTTGGAAGATGACGGTACTCCCATGACCGCCATTGACTGCCAAGCAACGCAGGCAAACGGTGGTTGTCCATACAAGAATGACCTAGAGAAGTCTGGTATTTCTGGCGGTGCTGTCTATGGCATATTCGGTACTGACTGCTGGTATCGGGGTAAGTACGGGAACTACCTTGTGGAAGAACTCGGCATTTACGACGAGACCGAAGGACTCTCTTTCTACGGCGCATTGGGGGACAACTCCCACAAGCCTGCCTACGAGTGCAACCTTCTCGCCAACGCAATGGAAGAGGCCCTAGAGACATACGAGGGCGAACCAGAGAACGCCAATGAGGTGAAGGAGTCCATTGCCTACGCCATTTGGTATCTCCGATGGGCGGCTCTCAATACCGAAGGTCTGGACTGCTGGTACTAGCCTCTTCCGCCACCGTCAAATAAATCTCACCGCCTCACCCTCTTCCGCTGTTGGGGGGTGGGGCGGTGTTTTTGAGCCGTGACCGGGGCTTCCGCAGCCAATGTTGCGAAATAAATACTTTTTGGGGTAACGCACCGTAGTCGGCAGGGTATGAACACTTCACAAGCGACAGAGGAGAACTACTAATGGACATTTACTGCCCAGTATGCGGAGAACCGTGGGATAACGACTGCCTCCACGACTATGCAGAGGAGACGGACTCCACTTACGAAAAGGTATGGCACTCATTCCGAGATGACGGGTGTGGGGTTGCCTTTGCAGAGTGGAAAATCATTTCATGCGTCAAGCGACAGAACATGAGAACTACCTACATGGGCGCACTTGCCGACATCATGGGCGATGACGTGGACGGTATCATGTCAGCGATGGAAGATGCCGAATACTTCGGGTTGCTGGACTAGGTAACGCACCGTAGTTTGGTTGGTATAAATACTTCACAAGCGACAGAGAGGAACAAAACATGAGTGGTTACTACCCAGCGGGTTGCACGACGAAGGTTTTTGACGAAGCGTGGGAAGATGGCTACGCCGACTACGCAACGGTAATCTACACTTGCGATAAGTGTGGTTCCGAATACGAGGGAGAACTCATGATTGACTCTCATCATGACGGGGAAGAGGTAGAGGCAGAGGAGCCGTGCGACATTCTGACTCCCGAAGGCGTGGAGTGTGGGGGAACCTGCACGGCGGTATTTGAGTGGGACGGAGATAGGGGAGAGTGGTGAACACTCTCTTTTATCTATACGGGGCTTTCATCGGTTTTCCTATCGGCGTCATGGTCGGCTTGTTCTTGCGGAAGCCCCGGCGCCACCAAGAAGGCGACGGTCGGTAACGCACCGTAGTTCGTCGGGTATAGACAACCCATGACAGCGAACACTGAAACTCCCATTTCCTACGGAACCATTTCCAACACTTGCCAGTGTGAAGAAGATTGCTATGGCATTTGTTGGGAAGATGACCTTTACTTCTTCGGACTTTGCACCGACGAACTTATCGCCAACGCTAGTGGTTGGTGGAGCATTGAGAACGTGCGCTTGTGGCACGGTCACGTTTCGGGCTACGGGCAGGCGAACAATGCCCGTGACCTACTTGACCTGATGACCGTTCGTTCTGAATGGCAGATGGAATACCGTGTCTTTCCTGACCGCATTGAGTATTCTCTCTCGCACCACGACGCACCCACTGGTAGTGCAAGCACCATTCGCCCAATGCCCGAAGATTGGGAGCCGTTCTAGGTAACGCACCGTAGTCAGAGAGGTATAGATACAACATGAGCGACACAATGACCCAAACCCAAGAAAACTACGCCAAAGCGGTTGTGAGCCTTGTCGGGCAAATACTAAAGCCCGTCATGCGCTACAACTGCCCTGAGTGTGGGCAGACTTTCACCGACCCCGAAGAGTACGCCTACGGACACGATTGCGAGGTTGAGTCGTGATACTTGACATTTTCTCAGTCACTATCGGCTTGACATTTATCGGGTGCTTGGTCGCCCTAGCGATTGACACGATTATTCACGACGATAATCCCGACCACGTTTACGACGAAGAACTGGCGTAGGACTCTCTTCCGCCACCGTCAAACATTCCTGCCACTAGCGGCTTGGGGGTATCCCACCTCACCCCCAAGCCGCCCCTTCTGCACGGCGGGGCTTCCGGGGACGCGCGCGTGGATCGTGGAAGCCCCGGTCACAAACGACGGCACGGCGAGGTAACGCACCGTAGTCCGTTCGGTATAGACGACACATGACAGAACAACAGCGAACAGAAGCAATCGAAGCCGTAGACAGCCTTCTCTACCACCTCCAAGAGCGAGACGCTTACAGCGCACGGGCGCAACTCTCCGTGGTCGTCGCACTTGTCAAGGACTTGCAGGACGAATGGGAGTGGGAGGACTCAGACAACTGAGCCTCCGGGCTCAAAGCCCCGGTCAGCAACGACAGCATGAAGCGGTAACGCACCGTAGTCGGCTTGGTATAGACCCAACATGAGCGACAACAACTTCACCACTAAAGTCAAGGAAGCCCTTGAGGCAGGCGTAATCACGGGAGACGGGCATACGCTCTTCTCGCCCGAGTTCTATGCACCTCACTTCACAGCCGAGGAACTGGACGAGGCGGGTCTCATTGAGACCCACGAATCAGACGGAACCCCCAAGGGGACAATCTTCGCCTCTGACGGGACAATCATTGAGAAACTTGAGGCGGTCTACAACCTTGAGTTCCTCTACTGGGTTGCCAGTCGGGTTGGCGTGACCGAACAGACCCGCTCAATGGGGCGAGGCTCTCAGGCACAAGAACTGGTTGGCTTCATTCGGAAGGCTCTGCCCCAATAGGGGCAGGGTTCTTCCCTGAGGTAACGCACCGTAGTTGGATCGGTATAAGCGACACATGACGACAACGTACAAAATCATCAGGTTCCACTTCGATAGCGACTCGGAGACCATCGCCACCGGCCTCACGTTGGAAGAGGCTCAAGAACACTGCCGCCGGGATGACACCCGTGGGGATGGTTGGTTCGACGGCTACGACGAGGACTAGGTAACGCACCTTAGTCCGTTCGGTATAGACAACTCACAAGCGACAAGCCTGAAAGGGGCAACGAAATGAAGGTAATCCACGAAGTCAAGAAAGTCTGGCGGCGCACGGTGGCAGTCGGACAGGCAGCCGAGCTCGAGGTCGGGGACGTGATCTACGCGGGCTACCGCAGCCGCAGGGGCAACATCAACGAGTTCATCGGGATTATCCCGAACGTCAAGCAAGCCCGTGACGCCCGATACCGTCGGCGGAACGCCATCGCCCACTCCACGGTGGACGGCATCGAGAGGGTCTATGGGGGCGTCAGGCTCACCCTCGGGGGAATCCCTACCCCCGTCATCGTCAAGCCAGCCAGCCTTGTGTGTGTGGTTGGTTACGGGGGCGGCCCGTGGTGGTGGAGGTACTGACCTCTTCCGCCACCGTCAAACGAACGAGTGTTCGCTCGGCCCCCCACGGGCGAACGCTTGTTCGGTTTATTTTTTTTCGGTGGTTGCCGGGGCTTCCAGCTCGCGTAGGCACAGTCGAAGCCCCGTCGATCGAGGCGCGCGAGGGGCATGGCAGGTAACGCACCTTATTCGGGGGGGTATAGACACTACGTTCCAGTCAGCGACAGCCGATACGTCGGCAGAAAGAGGTTCCCAATGTCCACGCGAGTTTCCTTCCACAACACCACGAAAGTAGAGGCAGAAATCTATGCCAATACGGCAGAGGGTTCGCATCACTTCGCCTGCATGACCCTCAGGTTCACCGACGAAAAGGGCAGCACGTTCAGCCTCGACGTTTTCGGGAATGACGTCGAAAAGTGTCTCGATGACTTCTGGCGGTTCGGAACGGCAATCTCCATCGCCGCTACCGATGCGAGGATTACTCTCCCCGTTTCGGTTTAGCGGGGAGTCCCCACGGGGGGCGGGGGAAACCCTGCCCCCTTTTCGGTTTTTGGGTACCGGGGCTTTCGCTGTGGCTATTGTGTCCCCTCGAAGCCCCGCCGATCTCCGAGGCGTTGGGCATGGGTAACGCACCTTATTCGGCGCGGTATAGGTTCCACATGACAACGAAACAGCGACCCACAGCAATAGCCCACCTTGTGACCCGTCAGGGCCGTGCGTCATCGTGGCGTGCGGTGCGTGACTCCGATGGGGCCATGCTCATTTTCCACTACTCCACGCTCATGGCCGAAGTCCGTGACGGTGCGTTCACGCAAGTGTCATGGGGTTGGGGTTCAATGTCCGACAAGTGTGGCCTAGCCAAGTTGCGCCGAGGGGCGCAGGAAGCGGGCCTGGAAATCCGACAGGCCGAAGGCCTCTAGGGGCGGGGGCCGACGTAAGTGGGGCGGGTGTCGGCCCGCCCCCTCCCCGTCGGGTTACCGGGGCTTTCAGCTCGTCCGCACCGAAGGCCGGAAGCCCCGGAATCTGCTCTTTGTTCTCCTTCGGCAGTAACACACTCTAGTCGGATCGGTATAGATCCACCATGCCAGACAACAGCGCAAACCTCACCCGCAACACCTACCCATGCCCGAACCACCCGCACGCGAACCTCGCGCCAATGCACACGTCCCCGACGCTGGAGCAGGTCGCGGAGTGGCTCGTCCGCCAGCGTTCCACGTTCCTCGCGTCCCTCGCGGCATACTTCGCCGCGCGTGGCACGTTCACGCCCAAGCAGGAAAGGCACGCGCGCCGCGCCTACAACCAAGCGGCGCACCTGCGACAGATGTACCTCGCGAGCGGCCGCACCCACGACTGGGAGCGCACCGAAACGCGCTATGGCAACGTCGGGAGTTGGGAACTCGGGACGTACCGCAACGTGCAGGTCTACGCCTGCACCCGCTGTGGTGAGGTTCGCGAGACCGTGGAGTGGAACAACTACTCGGGGGACTAGCCCCCGAGGGAGTCTCTTCCGCCACCGTCAAATGTTCCACCCCTCGGGTCTCGTCCCCCCGAGGGGTGGAACGCTTGTTCGGGTCTCGCCTCACGGCAGAAGCCGGGGCTTCCGGGGACGCGCGAGCATGGTAGAAGCCCCGCCGAGGTAACGCACCATAGTCGGGCTGGTATGGATTACACATGAGCGACAACGAGACACTAGAGAAAATGCTTTGGGACATCGTGGAGATTATTCACGAGTCTGACCATCCTGAGTGGGAGGATGTCATCGACGAGATTGACTCGCTACTCGATTGGCACGGCTTCGATACCGTCGGGCTTCGACTGAACCGGACACGCAACAAGAGGTGCGTCGATCTGGATGGGTAACGCACCATAGTTGGGAGGGTATAGATACCACATGACACAGCGCACCATCACCTACGCAGTTTGGTACGCCTCGGCTGGGTGTCTCTCGGACTCGGGCTATCCCGAGTTTGTGGGGACGCTGGAAGAGTGCGAGGCCTTCATCAGGGACAACGAGGACGACTACAAGCGTCCCGAGGTTCAGCACGACCTCTACTCACTCTCCATCGGAGAGTGGGAGGAGGAGGGGGACTAACCCCCAAGCTCGAAGCCCCGCCACCATCTCGGGCTTTGCAGGTAACGCACCATAGTCGGCACGGTATAGTCTCAATACCGAGCAATCGGGGAACTGAAGAGGGTACAAGGTAAACCCTAATCGGTTGGTCGCCTCTGGTGTAAGGGGTTGGGTAGCCGACAGGATTCCCCGATTGTTCGGGTAACACACCATAGTCGGGTAGGTATAGTTCACTCATGCTGGTGCGGGGTTGCAAGATTCGGGAAAATGACGGAATCCGCGTGAATGGGAAGATTCTCAGTGTTTCGTCGGTTCAGTCCGAAGAGGCGTTTGAGTCGGTCGGAATCTTCGTCAGACCGCTTGGGCGTGGCAAGGCTCACGATGTTCTGGTGTTCGTCGGCAGGGACGAACTGGTGCAAATAATCCGAGACAGGAAGGGAAAATAAAAATGTTCAGGGAACCGAGCGATTCGTACATTCTCAAAGAGGCTGAAGCGTTCTACGATTCGTGCGCCGAGTACGAAGAGGCTGAATGGCGGTACTTGGATTCGGACCTTTACGAAGAATTCTTGTACGAATTCATGTTCATTTGGGACCCCGAGACGGGAACCGAGACCCCCACGGGCAAGACCGAAGAGGATTACCGCCTGCGTAGCGATGACTTCAGTCGGCACGTTCGTATCTTCATGCAGGAAGAAAAAGAACGCAACGACCCACGGTATTGGGAGGATTGAGAGAGACGGGGCTTCCGGTGCAAAGGATGTTTCTGTTCGCAGCCCCGCCGAACGCACGGAACATGGTCAGGGCAGGTAACACACCGTAACCGAGTCGGTATAGTGACCACATGACAACGACAAAAGCACTTCACGTAAAGACGGACGGAACCTTCACGGAACTGTCCATGTCAAGCAACTATCAGGCAATCAACGATTTGGTCGGCGGTTGGTTTGACGCCGTTCGGGGAGACGACTTCGTGGTGTACGTCCACGATGAGGGTCTACTTATCGGACTGGAGCCGAACGTGTTCGCCACCATGCTCACGGGTCGGGTCATCGTCGGTGACGTGGTAATCGTGGGCGCACTCAACGAGAACGGCGAGTACGACGGGGAGAACCACGACGTGCCCGAGGAAATCGTCAGACTGGCAAAGGAAGAGTGTTTCCGTGTGAACACGAGCGAGTCCTACCGTCAGCGAGTGATTCAGGGACGAGACCAAATCATGCAAGACCCGATTCAGGTCTACGGGCAGAACGAGGAAGGGGAGTGGGAGAGGGTCTAGGGCCCTCTTCCGCCACCGTCAAAGGTTCGGGGGGTGGGGTGACCCGCCCCCCCAAGCCAAGCCCCACCACCTGCAGCCTGACCCAGCCAAGCCGGGGCTTCCGCCGCGCGGGCGTCCGCTCGCAGCCCCGCCCACGCATGGGGGCTGGTCGTCGGGTAACACACCGTAGTCGGCGTGGTATAGACGACTCATGAACAGCGACAAGCACAACTTCGGTTGGTGGGACGACCTCACCTACGGCACGAACTGGAACTGGCAGGACACGATGCGCAAGCGTCACGGTCTCCAGCCTCGGGATGAGTACGACTCCGACCCCGACGACGACCATGAAGGGTGGTGGGGGTAACCCCACCCGCTTCGGCGGCCTGAAGCCCCGGTGGCAGATCAGGCTGATCGGCGGGTAACGCACCATAATCGGCGGGGTATAGTCACCGCATGAACAGCGACAACACTCAGCCCGTAGTCCGTCAGTGCGAACAGCAATGCGGGGAAGAGGCCACCACCTACGCCATTGACCCGCTTCCTGGCGGGTGGGGCGGGTACTACTGCCAGCCATGCGCCGAGGCCATGCGTTTCCAGATCGTAGACCGCTACGAAAACGGGGTCATGATTCCACGGGGGCGGGTATAACCCTGCCCCTGCAAGTCCTTAGTCGGGGCTTCGGGGAGGCACGCACACGGTCGAAGCCCCGCGCGGCAGGCAGGTCGGGCCTAGTCGTAGTAGTAATCGTGCCCGATCTCATCGCGTGTATCGTGATCGCGGTCGTCCCACGGCTCGGGTTCGGGCAGAGGGGCGGCGGGATCCACGAAAAAAAACGCCTCAAGAACGGCGTCGGTGATAATCGGCTTGGGCGTGTCGGCGTTGTTTGACATGGGGGGCCTATGCCGATCCGACTAGGGTGCGTTACTCGGCCCCTGATCGGTGCGTGATCAGCCCCTGATCGGCCTCTGATCGGCCTCTGATCGGCGCGTGATCGGGCTCCCCTGATCGGTGCGTGATCGGCCTCTGATCGGCGTGTGATTGGGCTCGGTAACGTACCGTAGTCGGGTCGGTATGGTCGCTTGACAGCGACCGCCGACAAGATCGGCAGAAAGGGGCGATCATGCCCGAGAAAGTTGTGGCCGTGGCCATTGACACGGATTCCAAGGACTTCCGTACCGTGACGTTCACCTACCG
>JACCDP010281650.1_pt1 | contig 17867 bp, 36 predicted proteins | sample 7445841 | NCBI WGS metagenome assembly JACCDP01 (sample SAMN15323441, study PRJNA562643) | freshwater metagenome | isolation source: river surface water | place: USA:Blue River Watershed | collected 2017-08-17
AGAGCGTCGATGAATTTCTTTTGCTGTTCGTTGATTTGTGTTTTCATGATTAGATGCTGTTGGCAAAGTTTTCTTCTGTCCGAATTGATACAGTGATTGCACTGCTACCAATGCTTGCAGAGCCTGTAATCTTATCTCCGCGATCAAGATAGAACGGATTGGTAATCTGCAAAATACTACGAGGCTTTAGCTTCACCGTATCCATGATGTCATACGTCGTCGCGGCAACAGCGCTATACCATTGCAGCGTTACATCAATGTTGTTGTTGCTACCGTTAGAGATCAAGATGCTGCTGACGTCTGCCCTAAATCCTGTCGGAACAACATAGACGTCCTGTGTGCTTGTCGTCAACACTGAGCCAATGGTACGCTTCTTATTGCTCATGTCAGATCCCAGAATGAAAACGATGCAATGGCTGTATGCGTTCCAGACAAAGCTCTAATAGCAAGAGTGTATATATCACTGACGCCTGCCATTGTTCGTCCCAATTGCAAATCGAAGTTGTATTCGCCACCGTTGGTTGTATTGCCAGAGAGCAGGTTTGACGCCAAAATGAAATTTCGATAGACGGCTCTTCCGCCTGTCAAACCTGTTGCAGAAATATCAAACTCAACATTATCACTGCCCGTTTGCGCCCATGACGGAGACGTGAGCGTTGCATTCTTAAACATTGCCACTTCAAATGTCACACTACTGGCAGATGTAGGAAGAATGGTATATCCATCAGGGATAACAACGCTGTCAAGTCGAGCAGGGTCTAGGCGAATGGAAACAAGAGGAATCCAACTTGTTGTAATGCTTCCGTTTGCAGCCGTCATAGCTGCCGTGTGTAAAGCGACACGACGTTCGTAGCCACCTTCAGAGATGACGGTGGAGCAGATCTGCTTCAAGCTGCCTGCTGCGGCTGTAGTGCCTGTGTTGGTGATTTCGTAACGGACAGGCAATATTGCCGTCGTCATGTACACGCTAGAGATAGTGTTAGCGTGATGGAACGTGTGGCAGACAATAAACTTGCCATTGATGACAAAGCCACAACGAACGCTACCGACGCCTAGCCATTCGAAGTCAATCCAGAAGATCTGAGCCTTCGTCGTGTCTAGCGTGAAGCCACTCTCGCCTGTGCCATCAAGCTTGTCACCGTTCCAATTGGCTTGAGCAACAGCGGTGTTGACGACGCTGCCGGATGTATAAGAACGACGCACAATGTTGACGGTGGTACCGTCACGCTCAAAATAGACACCGTTCTGTGTAGAGAAATAGCCAACGCGACAACGCATGTTGGCTTGTGCAGCGCTCATGACAAACGTGTTCATGACCAACAGAGACTTGCCCGGTTGATAAGCAAAGACACGTTTGGTTTCACGAATCACTTCAGAGCCTGACGACGTTGTCGTCGTCATCTCCACCGTGCTTTCGTTTGTTAAATATGAGACAGCACCGCCCGTTGCCGTTGACTCATCGAACAAGTCATTTTTGGCATAGCGGTTTTGGCTGTCAAAAAGCGTATAAGGCTCTGACGAACGCAGACGCCCAAAAGCGTCAGCGGAAGTGCCGCCAATGGTGACAGCATTTCCGCTTTCGTCAATGCGTACTAACGCAGGATAATGAGTGATGCTCACTTCTTCCTAGCCTTACGAGCCTCAGACAAAGCAATGGCAATTGCCTGCTTCGGATTTTTCACAACAGGAGCTTTCTTGCCTTTGCCGCCATGAAGAGTTCCTTCTTTGAACTCTTTCATGACGACACCGACTTTAGCTTGCTGTTTTGCAGAAAGCTTTGTAGCCATTTACTTCTTCTTCGTGGCACAGCCACCCATAGCCATCTTCGTCTTACCCTTGCCCTTAGCCTTAGCAGGCATGGCAATCATAATGGCAACACCGGCAGCAGGCTTCTTAGCCATACCACCCTTAGCCATCGCAGTTTTCTGAGCCATTCCGCCCATATACATTTTCTTTTCTTTCATCAGGCACTTACCTGCCTTAGCGCAGGCAGCGGGGTTGGGACATCCAGCACAGGTTTTCATCACTTCTTTCCTTTCAGTTTAGGAGCGGCAAGCTTGGGTGACTTACCAATTGAAGGCTTTTTAGGAGCCTTAACACCGGCATAAATGGTAGGAACGCTTCCGCCCATTGCCATCTTCACCTTCTTTTTGACAGCCCCACCCTTGTACATCTCTTCAGCCTTCTTACGGGTTTCGTCGTCAATGTTCTTGTTACGCCCTTCGCGAACAGACGCCTTCGGGCCTTCAGAAGCAAGCTCTGTCGTATAGCGCTTGCCTTCCCACGTAAACGTCTTGTCGCCGCCCTTGCGAGCAGCAGCAAAGGCTTCTTTGAACGACATTTTCTTCTCAGCAGCCTTCGGAGCTTCGTCTTCGTCGTCCATTGTGCGAGAGGCAACAGCAACACGCTTAGGCGTTGTGTCTTCTTCGTCTTCTTCACTACGCATACGTGTACGTGTACGCTCAGCTTCGGCACGCGCAGCAGACCCTGCGCCATAGCCTGCACTGACAGCGCCTGCACCCAAAGCAACACGACCACCCGTGCGAATAGCAGCCCTACCACCGGCTTCTTGCACGCTCTGACGAGCAGCACCACGCACTGTAGGCTCATCGTCAACGTTGAGAGCACGACGCATGGCAGCAAGATCGCTACGCTGCGACCTCACAACGTCTTCCTTCAAATCAGGAGTGAGCCGATTTTTACCTTTACCTGTGGCGCTGCCGAACATGCGACCAAGACCTTTACCAAGAAGCTTACTTGCCATTTACTTTCCCCTATATTTTGCGACTTTAGCCGCCACAGCTTTGGGCTGAGCAACAAATTGCTTACCCGCTTTGTTACCCGCAGCTTTTGCGGCGTTTGTTGCCTTTTTCTCCGCATCGCTCAAAGCAGACCATGCCGCTTTAGGCAAATAACGACGCTTTCCTTCAGAGGGCTTACCCGACGACGTTGTCCATTCTTGCTTTGTCCATTTCGTCATGGACTTCTGCGCCTCTGTCTTTTCGCCAGTGTAGCCGCCGCCTTTTTCTTTGTATATTTTACCCGCAAGCTGCATAGCTCTGGCGGAATGCTTACCACCCATCTTCGCCTTTGCTTGCGCCTTGGCAGACTCCCAAAGCTTTTCGTTGGTGCGTCCCATTATCGCTTCAGACTCCCGTCCTTGTTTCGCACAACTGACCGATTTGCAGAAGCAGCAACAGCACGTAGATTGCTACGCTTGTTATTGCCGCCAGTAGAGATCGGTGTTTTGTGATCAACGTCTTTGCCGTCGCCTTTCTTGACGACGCCTTCTTTCTTCAGCAACGAACGGGCAGCGTTGCGCTGAGCACGCTCTTTGACACGCTGCGGCTTGCTTTCCTTTTCCCAACGAAGCTCTTTGCTGTAGCTTCGCTTACCATCAGTCATGAACGGCATATCAGCAATTCCACGCTTTCAAAGACAACGCCTTACGTGTTGGCTTACCTTTGTCATCCTTCATAGGCCCGGGCATACCACTCATCCGCGCACAAAACGACTTACGACGCTTAGCGTCTTTCTCCGTCTTCGGATTTGGTGCAGGAGGCTTCAAGTTGCCACCAGTAACTTTATTATACGAAGCCCTGCCTTTGGCGTTTAAGCCGCCTTTGGGATCTTTGCCTTCTTTGCGTTGCCATGCAGGAGTTTTCATAAGGTCGCGTTGTAACAGCAAAACAAACAACAAGCAATAAGACGCCCGCTTCGGGGCAACAAGAAATATGGGGTGTTGGTGGTTCTATAGAGGCTATGTAGCTGCCGTGTCAAGATTGGCAGACTACATAGTCGCTATCACTTACGACGTCTATTCACTACGCCTTCATACCATCCTTCGTCTCTCATCGCTTTATCAATGAGTGGAAGCGGTATTAGAAACCCCGTATGTTTTTCTAATGCTGCTCTAACGTAATAAACATCAGAATGAAAACCAACGGTTTTAACTTCTTCGCGATGCTTAAAGATTTCTTTCATCGCTACCGAATAATAACTATGCGGAGGATCGTTGACTCTAGCGCTAAGTTGTTCTCTTGTTTTAAACGAAGACATAGGATGTCCTTTCTGATGAATGTATCATCAGAGCAACATCATAACAACTTTGAATAAGGCTGTCAACATATTAGAGAAATATTGACAAGGTTTAAAGATGATTGCAACTAGTAGCGCTGATGTTTATTTTATTAACAAGCATCAATTATTTAATAGTTGCTTTAAGAAGGAATGTTGTAGATCTATATTACTACGTTGTGTAGACGGACTTAGCCTTCCTGCTAAGCCTTTACACAGCGGTGTTATTATGGACACCACCACGACTCGACGAGCCTTTCGACATTGGGATGCTGTCTTCGCCGTCCCGTTGCGCTGTTTCAATGTCTTTCCCGTGGTAGCGCTGTTAACGACTGTGTCGTTCGTTGATCGCCACCGTTACCCGTCCGATCAACGGCACCAGTTTTACATAGCTAACGTGACGATGTCAAGCGGAATAAATGGGGACAGAGTCGTTTTTGTTGTGCCCTAGACTTCGTAGGGCTGTGTTTTTACATCGACGAGCGATAATACGAATGCAAATGAGAACAATTCTCAATTGAGATGGTGTAGGCTGTGTAGCTGACGTGTGCAAGCGGTGCAGATCGGTGGCGTGTGTGCGGGGCGGTGTAGAGCTAAGTTGTTGATGTAGACTGTGTTTCCTTGTTAGTGACCGCTAACTTAACTATAAAATCCTAATCTGTGGGCGAGGCTGTATATAGTAGCGCGTGCACCCCCCAGTGGCCCACGCCCGGCTACGCTCGCAGCAACTTCGTTGCCGTGTGTGTGCGTGTATGTGATCGCGCATAATGCGCTGCGTAGCACGATCTCACGCGCATCAGATTCCGTTAGGAATCAAGCACTTAGCCTATGTCTTTGACATAAGTCGGAGTCCGATTTTCGGGGTGTTTTTGAATATAAGTTGCCACTTATATAAGCCGAAACTGATATCCCCCTTTTCGATGTACAACATCGAACTACCCCACCCGCTAACGCATGACGTCGCATGACGTCACGTAACGTCACGCATCACGTAGCACGCGCGCACGCGCAGCAGCTTCGCTGCCAAAGCCGACGTCGAAAAACCCTTCGCTTGACTCGGGTATTCGAAGCTCGGCATAATGCAACCCATCGACGGCATCCCGCTGTCACATTCCTGAAAGGAAACACCATGCGTTATCTGCACACTTTCCCGAGTTTCGTAGAAACTAGCCGAGGCTTGTTCAGCATCATCATCCCCAATAAAGCCGTAGGCTTTTACAGTGATGACGGATTCGGTAACTACGTTACCTTCGACAACACCATCGTTCAAGTGATGGCATCGGCTGAATCTTTGATTCAGCAGACATGTAACGAACGTGATGAAGCTCCGCTTCCGAAGCTCATCGATTAACCCCACGGTTGACAAGGGTTTTGTCGCCGCCCTACAATGGCGACACTTTTCGCAACATCCCGAAGGGAAACACAATGCAAGTTCGCAAGTTCAACACCGCTACGTTCTCAGCCCTTCAGGGCTTTGCCGTCACCGTTCAAACCGGTACGTTTTCTGCCATTTTCAATGGCATCGAAGAGCTTCGCCAGTCTCCCTTGTTCGCTTCGAAGGGATGGCAGAATGCCATTGGCAAATTCAAGCAAATGCTTGCCGGTGACGTCCCGTTCAAGGTGTTTGCCAAAGGCAACAGCAAGCTGCCGTTCTATGCTTTCTCTACCCTGCCCGGTGTTACCTGTCCCGGAGCCGGAGAATGCTTAGCATTCTGCTATTCGTTTAGGGCATGGCGCTATCCCGCCGCATTCTTCCGTCAAGCACAGAATGCGTACCTGATGCGATTCGACAAGGGTGCCATCGAAGCTGCCTTCGGCAAGCTTGTTGCCAAAAACCCGAAGGGTTTTGATTTCCGACTGTATGTCGACGGCGACTTTGCTTCGCAAAACGATGTTGCGTTTTGGATGCATCAGCTTGACATGTCACCTACGGTGAAAGCCTACGGCTACAGCAAGTCGTTCGCTATCATCCTTGACTACGTCAACAACGATGGCATTGTCCCGACAAACTATCGTTTGAATATTTCGTCGGGTCACAATGCGTCGATTGACGTAGTCAACGAAATCCGTTCGATGCCCTTCGTTCGCGGCGACTTCGTCGCCGTCAGCATTGGTCGCAAAATCAAGTCTTCGGACTACGGTACGAAGCCCGTCAACGATGCGATTCGTGCTCGCTTTGAAGACAAAGTCTTCCCTTGCCCCGGCAAGTGCGGTACATGCACCAACGTAGGGCATGCATGCGGTAGCGACGTGTTCAAGGGACGTGTCATCGCCATCGCTGTCCACTGATACGTAGCGACTGTCCCCTTCGGGGGACGTCAACGAAAGCCCCTACAGTTGACAGGGTTTTTCGTTGGCGATTATAATAAAAGCCAATGCGACGCAGTGCCGAGTCGGTGAGAAGCTAGCCGGGTGATGCCGGGTTCCGACAGACGCAATGCGACGAAGTGTGAGTGAGCATGTATGTTACATGCAACCCCATGCGACAGGTCGACAGTGAGGGTTCGCTCAGCGAAAAACCCCACGGTTGACAGGGATAAGCCGACGTCCCTATAATGTAAGGCAACACGAAGCGAAAGCTTCCCGCTCTTTAAAAACCTACACTCAGTGTCGGTGCATGTGACAGATGCACTATGGGCTGACGTGAATGATGCATACGTTAAGGCATCATGCATTGGACGGAGTGCGGCATCCGTACCATCTATCCCCAAGTGAGAGTGGGTGCTCTTGCGACAGGGGGTTTTCTTGAATGCTTCGAGGTGGAGCATTCGACAAAGCCTGAAAGGTTTGTGACATGGCATACACAATGAAGCGTTCGCTCCACGGATTAACCTACGATGATATCCGTAGGATATACGACAACAATCCCAACTTAACTCTAAAAGAGTTATCTAATCTGACGGGACTTGCTGTTCCGTTCCTCATGAAAATCCTTTTGAAAGGATTCTGACGTGACGTATTTCCTTGCCATCATCGTAGCACTCATCATCGTGTTCGTGTTGATTGAACGCGACGCATTCTGACAACCCTTTCCTGAAAGGAAACAACATGACAATGATCTTCAGCGTCTCGGGTAATTCCCGTAACGGATACGCAAAGCGTAGCGACGTTGCCTTCAAAGGCAAGTGCATTGTTGTCGCTGATGCCGACACGTTCTTCGGCGACGACGATTCAAGAGACTATGTCTCTCGGGTAATGGAAAATCCGACGTGGGCAAAGCTCTTCGCTTGTGCTAAAGCACAACAGAGCAAGACCCGTGACATGCATCACGCATTCTTCGAAGGCATCTATCACAACGGAGTCGTTGTTAAAAACAACGAAACCGTGTCGGTGTTGCGTCTCATCCTCGGTTCCTGAAAGGAAACAACATGCGAGTTTTCGTCTACTTCAATCTGCATCGTAAGTGCCTGAGCGTGAAGGCACTCGAAGGTGAGCGCAAAGGACGTGTCATTGCTCATGCTGACATGGTTGTGTTGGACAACGTCACGTTCAAGGTGTCCGAAGCCGGACGTCAGCGTGTCATCCGTGAGCAACGTAAGAACGTACATGCCGGTGTCGTCGGTGAGCTTCAGAGCATGGGCATCAACACTACCATGCTGAACATTGCCGAAGCCCTGTACAGCCCTCTCAAGTACAACCCCTACAAATTCGACAGCTTCGTTCACGCTGTCAACGAAACGCCAGTGCGTAATGCAAAGCGTGCCATCATTGCATCACGTAACGGTAGGGGTGCCATCTTCGGCTACGAATGCCGACAAAACCCCTCCACTTGACTCGGGAATTATTTATCCCGTATACTTCAACCCATCGACGGCATCCCGCTGTCACATTCCTGAAAGGATACAGCAATGCGTGACATCATCAGCGCCATCCGCCGCAGCTTCATCCGTACCTTTGCACGACACGTTGTCGTCGTCGTATGGGGCAACGCAACGTTCATGCACTACACCATCAAGCGCAACAGCGCTGACGAATGGGCTGCTGCATACCCTGCCGAAGCTTCGGCTGTCATCGTCAGCTTTTACTGAAAGGCTCCGCACCATGCGAACAATCCTCATCACCCATCTGTCCCATCACCCTGCTGAACCCGGCTACATGGCGGCTGACTTCGGACTCGAAGATAAAAATGACTGCGTCATTCGAGCATTCGCTAACGTTGGCGTCGACACCTACCCCAACCTGCGTGACCTGTTCTTCCGCAAGGGACGCAAGCAATTCCGTGGCACGAAGGTGACGACAACTCACGAAGTGGCGAAGATATTTGGCGCTACCTTCACAACACTGGGTGAGACGGGCAAGAAGCGCGACAGGCTGATGTCGCTGTACCAATGCGGTGCTGACGATGTCGACAGCAAAGGCTGCACCGTTGCCAACATTGCATCACGCTATCCCACGGGGCGTCACATTGTGTCGGTGCGTGGACACGTGTTTGCACTCATCAACGGACGTATCATCGATACGTTCCCAACCCGACCCCGTACCCGTGTCATTGGTGTATACAGCTTTTCCTGAAAGGAAACGATATGAAAGCAATCTTCGGAACGATTGAATTTGGATACCTGTGCATTGGACGTGATACATCACCCATTGCGATTGTCCACGATGTTGTAAAGGTTGTGGATGTTGAAGACGAAGCCGCTGCGGATAAGCTTCTAGATGATGCGGCAGAATCGTACATCATCGTTGACACCTATAAAGAAGAGGTTGTATTCTCATCTAAAGATGCCGCAACCAAGTGGCATCATGCGTTGTTTAATTCCTGAAAGGAAACGATGTGAAAGTAAAGACAAGCATCATCAACGGCTTCGCCCTTGACTGGGCAGTGGCAACCGCCGAAGGGTACAAAGCTGAGCTTGATCACAACGAAGTTGTGTCATGGAAAATTATTCTCAGCAATGCGTATCGCCTAGTGTGGGAGCCGTCGATCAACTGGTCGCAAGCCGGAGTCATCATCGAACGTGAACTCATCACACTCGACTACAATCCGCTCAAGTTCGAAGGCAGACCTTGGATAGCTACGCTGCCGAGCGGTGTCGAAGAGCAAGGCGCAACACCGCTCATCGCAGCGATGCGTGCTTACGTATCGTCGGTGTTGGGCGACGAAGTCGATATCCCCGAAGACCTACTGTGAGGCAAGCTATGCTTGAACATCAGTTTTATATTTCCGGCAGCGAGTCGCAGGGCTATGCCGTCATCGACGCTAGGGCAGGCATGCCCTTGTGTGCAACGAAGTCTACGATGGCGGAAGCGCTTGAGGTTGTCATACAGTGGCGCTTGCCCCTGTCACCTATGATGTGGTGCAGTGACACGCTGTCATGGGTTGACATCCGACCCAAGGACGAATGACCCCATACTTGACTCGACTATTTATTTCGCTGTACAATTGATCCCATCGACGGCAATGTCGCCGTCACAACCCCGAAAGGAAACACCATGCGTCAATCCCTCATTTTCTCCCGCCGCAACGACAATGGCGTGCTCACCGTCGAAGACATGCAGCAGCGTGCTCCCGCTATGTTCTCGGACACTAAGGCGGAGCGTCTGACGGATCGCTATGCAGCCTTCCGCACTGCGGATCTGTTGCCCATCATGGCAGACTATGATTACTTCCCTGTGCAAGCTGCACAGAAGCGTCCCACGAAGAACAGCCCGACGAAGGCTGAGCACAAGACTCACATGGTTGCTTTCAGCAAGGGAGGCGACCAAGGCGACGGTCAAACCCGTGGTGAGATCATCGTCTACAACAGCCACGATGGTAGCTCAGCGTTGCGTTTGTTTGCCGGAGCATACCGCTTCATCTGCTCCAACGGCATCGTTGCCGGGGAAGGTATGCAACAGCGTATCTACCACACGACGAAGTCCATTGCAGGATTCGAGCAATCCCTGCGCTCTGTCATTGAGGCTTTGCCTTCGGTGTTGCAGCAGTTCGAGGTTGCCCGTAACATCACTCTCGACGGCATGCAGCAGTATGAGCTTGCTAAGCAAGCCGTGATGAAGCGTTGGGGTGCATGGGACGACAGCATTGTCGACGTCGATGGTCGCCCCATCAAGGGCAGCTACGCTGTTGACAAGACCATCCGTGATGCACTCGGCGTGCAGCGTAGCGAGGACAACCTGAGCGATGCCTTCACTGTGTGGAATCGCATTCAGGAGAATGTGCTGCGTGGTAACGTGATGATCAAGTCCATCACCGACAACAACGTCGGCATGCGTAAGGCTCGCCCTGTCACCGCAGTGGCTGAGCATGTCCGCATCAACCGCGAGTTGTTCGACCTGCTGCCTGCATAATGCAACGCAACAATGGGCTACCGCTTGTGTGGCCCTTCCCTACCTACAAAGGTGCGGCGCTGCCCGAGTCACAACGACAACGGCAGCGTCGTTTTTTACAACGACAACAACGTGAGCAAAGTAAGCAAGCGCTTACGTCTATTCCACTCGCACCATTCTAAAGAAACATCATGAACACTGAAAAGCAATTCACCGTCACCGTCTACGCCGATCCCGGTCATGCATGGGCAAAGGTTAAACGCAGCGTGCTACAGAACCTCGGCATTGCTGACAAGGTATCACGCTATTCGTATCAGCGCGGAGACTACGCCTATCTCGAAGAGGACTGCGACTTCCCTCTGTTGATTGAAGCGCTCAACCAACGTAACACCCGCATCAAGTGCATTGAGAAGCACACAGACAAGGATAGCCGGGTGCGTAGCTACCAACACTACAGTGTCTGACGACGACAGCCTTTTTTGGGTGGCGCTATTAATGGCGCTGCCTTTCTTTCTTCGACTCATAACATGAACATCGAACAGCAACTCAACGAAATCCGTGAGCGTAACAATGAGCGTCTGAAGGACGCCATCAATCGACTCGGCACTAAATATCTTTTGCATCCAACGAATCGGGTGAAGAAGATTAAGCCGAAGAAAGGACATCTCAAATGATCAGCGAAGTTGATCTGCGTGATTGGATTCACATGAAACCAACCCCGTTGTATACAGTGCCTCGACGTAACTACGTGAGGTTTTGTGATCAGTATTTTTATTTCGATCATCTCGACGGCATGTATTCGTATTGCCTCGACATGGCAGGAAAGATATTTCATATCCCCGCAGCAGCACAAGTAACACCGTTACGCAAAAAGAAAGAAGAAGATGAATCGTGATCAAGTTATTGGAATGTTTGTCGGCGCTTTTCTCGGTGATATGTTGGGTGCGCCGCATGAATTTGGCCCTGCCATGTCACCTGAGGATGTCAAGCTGACGACGGGTGGATCTCACGGCGTGACGTTGGGCGAGTACACCGACGACGGTGCGTTGACTCTTGCACTCGCAGAAAGCTACGTTGCCCGTGGTAAGTTCGACGCACAGGATGCAGCCAAGCGCTTCATCGACTGGCGTAGGAACGGCACGTATGGCACACGTGTCGGCAGCATCGTAGACATTGGGCGCACGACAGAGAACGCCATTGGACGCATGTCAGCAGAGCGCCCATACGCTGCGACAGGCGGCACACACGACAGCGGCAACGGCAGCATCATGCGTATTGCTGCATGCATTGCAGCCAACCATCGACGCCCTATGGAAGCTGTTGCCGACGCTGTCGCTGCCAGTCTGATGACGCATGGCAACTCAGATATTCTGAAATACACTGCGTTGTTTGTTCAGGAAATATTGAGTGCTCCCGGCCCATTCAATACTTCGCTCTATCTTAACCCGTCGTCGTTCCGTGACGGTAAGGGTAGCATCATGTATGCATTCAATGCAGCACGCTATGCCATTCACTACGGCAAGGGTGACGGCGGCGAGGTATTGCGACGTGCTGTAGCCTATGGATGGGACACCGACACCAATGCCTGCGTTGCAGGAATGTGGGTTGGAGCACGTGAAGGCATCGATTGTTTTCCGAAGGAATACATCGACGCATTGCAAAACAAAGATCGCATCTTCGAAGTTGCCAACAAACTATTTGAGATTGGAGCAAGCAAATGAAACCTGTAGTGAAATACGAAGAAAGTAGTTTCGAGTTGCACGAAAGTCACGGTGGCACGTATGCCAAAGTGTATACATATGATCATCCGCGACTCGGACAAGACTGGGTGCGTACATCGCTTATCCTGCGTGACCTCGACGACGGTGGATTCGAGACGACGAACACCATCTACAAACCCGTTACCCGAAGCACCGAAGCATGACCGACCTTCCTCTTCACCTACGCCATCGTGCCACTGACGTCTATTACAATCCGCCACAGAGCGCTGTAGACGCCGGTGTGGTGAAGCGTAAATCGTTCCCGCTGACAAGCATGGACGACGCTATTGCGTACGCTACAGAATGCAACAGCCGCATCGACGAATGGCGAACAGAAATAAAACACATCACCGGATTGCAGAAGGATGGCAAAGTCAAAGATGTTATCTTTGCCTATCTGCACAGTGTCGACTTCACAAAGCTGACGGACATTACCAGACGTCAATATAAAATCGCAATCGAAGCATGGCGCAACGTACGTGTTGCAGGGTTGGCGTTACAGCATCACAAGCTGTCCACGTTGGAAACGCCCATGATACAGCGCATGTACGACGAAGAGACGCGCAGGACGACGACGCACACTGCCAACTACAACATGACGGTGTATCGCGTCGTCCTCAACTATGCTATTCGTTGTGGATACACCCGACACAACCCGTTTGAGAAAGTGCGTAAACAAACGGTGAAGAAGCGCAAAGTAATGTGGGAGCGCACCGACGTACTTGCGTTCTTGAACATGGCGTTTAGCCGTTGGCAATGGCGCAACGCCGGACTTATTTTCTACATGATTTATGAGTGGGGTCAGCGTGTCAGCGACGTTCTCAAACTTAAATGGGAGAACATCGACTTCGACACCAACACCGTCACGATCACGCAGAGTAAGCGAGGCGCAACAGTGAAGTTGCCAATCTCACCGGGACTCGCTACAATGTTGCTGTCGCAGAAGAAAGACTTCGTGCTGTCGCCCTATGTTGCCCCGCAGATGGTGCGTCGCCAAGGCAAGTTCGTGCCGTACACGATCAGCACCATCAACAACTACGCAACCGACATCATGCAGGAAGCGAAGCTTGATAGAGGGCTACAGCTTCGTGATCTGCGTCGCACTGCCATCACCGAAACCATTGAGAATGGTGGAGACTTGTTGACGGTGATGCAGATGAGTGGTCATCAACACGCTGCGTCTGTTACGCCTTACTTCGTTCACACTCGCAAGGGTGCTGCGAAGGCGCAAGAGATAAGGCAGTTTCCTCAACAACTTATTGAGCAACAGACGATGTTGCAAAGGAGTGCAAGATGATTGAGAAAGCGTTGGACTTACTGCTGTGGGCAGTGTGCGACAGAGCAGAGCCGCTTGATGAAGACGAACTTATGAATGCCATCGTTGGTATTATGATGTTGGCAAAATTCGAAAGGGAACAGCGTGAACAAGCAAGATTATGATGAATATGAATATGACATGTTGCAGGATCTCATTCTGCTCTGTCTGCGAGGCATTGGAATATTTCTTGTGTTGTTGTCATTGTGGATGTGGATATCATGAAAATACAACCCGAAGCCCTGCGCTTGGCTAATGCGCTGGAGAAGTATTGGGGTGCAGAGAGAGGTCATGACCGAGAACGACAGGCCGCCGCCGAACTGCGCCGCCTTTATGCGGTGAATGAGGAACTGTTGGAGGCGTTGGAAGAATACGTAAACGCCGACCCGGTAGACGACGCACTGAATCCGCGCAAACGTAAAGCCCGCGCAGCCATCGCGGCGTATCAGCGCAAGCAGGAGGGCAAGGTATGAAACTGTTTTTTGCGTGCTTTGGGGCGGCGCACATCATTGCCTCAGTCATCGGCGCACTAGGGGTGATTGACTACCGCCTGTGCATCAGCAAGCCCGGCAAATGCATACCGACCACGGAGGTGAAGCATGAGCAATGAGCCTGTGGCCTACTTGTGGCAACACTGCGAGACGGGACGCAGTCGCGTTGTGATGCCGGATCAGATCATCACTACTGATGCAACTTGGCTTGTGGTCGGGCCGTTGTATCTCCACCCCGTAGACGACACCGCCCTGCTGCGGCAGGCGTTGGAGGCGTTGGAATGGCACATTGAGCGCGGCGCTTGGGGCCAAGACTTAGAAGGACTCACAGCCGCCCTGCGCGAACGACTAGGAGAGAAGACATGAGCGGCGACCACAACGCTCATCAGAAACCAACATCTTATTTGGATAACAAAATGAAAGCATATATCGGACGTTTCAAAAAAAGCGGAGATCGCAAAGTAGATATTCGTATCGACTACTGGGATACTTGGAACATGGATCATACGCTAACGATGATCATTGCTCCAATGCTTAAACAACTCAAAGCAACTAAGCATGGTGCTCCACTTGTAGACAATGAAGATGTACCGGAACATCTCCGCTCAATAAGTGAAACGTCGTCAGAACATCACATTGACGACAATCATTTTGCCCGATGGGATTGGGTATTGGATGAAATGATTTGGACATTCGAAGCAATCTTGGAAGGTGAATCAAAGTTTTATGATCACTCCGAAGTTAATGACAATGCAAGCCTCAGAGATCAGCTTAATCAAATGAAGATTGACACTGAAGGTTTACGAGCAAACGCAGAACGCATTACAAATGGTCTGAGATTGTTTGGAAAATACTACCGTTCGTTATGGGATTGATATGAGTGGATGGCTTATCGCATTGACAGGTGTTATCTACCTTTGGGTGGCACTTGAGCAGTTGTACAAAGGCAACACGGCAATGTTCATTTGCTATGCAGGCTATGCCTTTGCTAACATTGGACTTTACAGGATGGCATCATGAGTGAACTACGAGACGCAGTGATTAATGTTCTAGACTTTCTAGAGTTTGGTGGACGACGCAATGATCGTGTCTTTCATATTGACGCATTGAAGGAGGCTCTTCGAAATGATCAGACAGTTCAAACAACGGGTGAAGTCGATTGCAGACAATGTCAACATCTGGATCGAAAAAAGAATTGTGCAAGCAGCGAACCTTGCTCCGATGGAGACAAGTTCTTGGCACAACCAGTGCTCCAACTCTATCGTTCAGATAGCGGTGAAGAGGTGCAGCAATAGTATGTTTTGGTATCACCGAGAAATCGGCAACGTCTTCATTGTCGAATCGGAAGACCAAGATCATTACTGGGTGCGTGAACCCGACGAATGTCGCTGTCTCAACTTTATTCTAAAGAAAGACGCAGAAGTTCTTTGATATGGGATTTCTTCGAACCCACGTTTCCTGTGACGAATGCGGCAGTAGTGATGCGCGATCTATTAACATAGACGGCAGCAGCTACTGCTTTTCCTGTAACCATTTCACTCCGCCGGATGACGATGTTGTCATTCAATATTCGAAACCCTCATCAAAGAAAGTGAACATGAATTTTAAAAGTCATTTCGACGACAACGACTCTCCTGCCGTCAGCGCACGACGGCTTACCAAAGCAACGGCTGAGCGCTTCGGTGTAACATCAGACAGCAACAACTATTATTTCCCGTACTACGACGACAACGGCACGCTTGTTGCCGCAAAAGTACGCAACAAACACGAGAAGAAATTCACCACTGAAGGCGACTGGAGCAAGTCGACGCTGTTTGGTCAGCAGCTTTTCAGCAGCGGTGGCAAGTACATCACCATCACCGAAGGCGAATTCGACGCTCTAGCGGTCTTTCAAGCTACCGGCAGCAAATGGCCCTGCGTCAGCATCCGCAACGGTGCTACAGGGGCGCTGAAGGACTGCCGCGCAGCATACGAATGGCTCAACAGCTTCGAGAACATCGTCGTCTGTTTCGACAACGACGAGCCGGGAAAGAAGGCAGCGAAGGAAGTTGCCGAACTCTTCGGCAGCAAGGCGAAGGTGTACAAGCATGACGTCGACATGAAGGACGCATGCGACTACGTTGCCGCAAATAAAGAAGCCATCTTCGTGCAGCGGTGGTGGAGTGCTGAAGCTTACATCCCCGATGGCATTGTCGCCGGTAATAACTTGTGGGACTTGGTGTCGACCCCTCCTGCGCCTGCACAGTGCATGTACCCGTGGGATGGATTGAACAAGATTACCTACGGTATTCGTCTCGGTGAACTTGTTACGATCACTGCGGGTAGCGGCATGGGAAAGTCTCAAATCCTGCGCGAAATCGTATGGAGTATTCTTCAGAATACCGACGACAATATCGGCTTGATGTTTATGGAAGAGGGCATTCGTAAGACCGGGCTGTCGATGATGTCTCTCGCGGCAAATAAGCCGTTGCATCTGCCAGACACCGAATCAAGCGACGAGGAACGAAAGGATGCATTTGAGCGCACACTCGGCACTGGTCGGCTTTATCTCTTCAATCATTTTGGGTCGAATAGTATCGAGACGATCATCAATCGTATTCGTTACATGGGCAAAGCGCTTGGTTGTAAATATATCTTTCTTGACCACTTAAGTCTGATCGTTTCATCACAGGAGAATGGGGACGAGCGTAAGGCACTGGACGAGTTGATGACAAAACTTCGAACTGCGGTACAGGAACTTGACATTGCATTGTTCGCCGTGTCGCATTTGAAGCGCCCGGATGGTCGCGGTCACGAGGACGGCGCTGCCACTTCGTTGTCGCAACTTCGCGGCAGTGGTGCCATCGCACAACTTAGCGACATGGTGATTGGTGCAGAGCGTAACGGACAGGCGGAAGATATCACTGAGCGCAACACTACTCGCTTGCGTGTTTTGAAATCGCGCTATAGTGGCGAAACCGGCCCCGCTTGCTCTTTGCTTTACACCAAGCAGACCGGGAGAATGTTAGAAGTCGAAGACAGGCCGCTCGACGGCGAGGATGACGATGTCTTATAAATAGAGTTTGTTGTTTTTGTTTTTAAGTGATATAACGCAGTCCTGAAAGGACACACCCATGCCAACCGCAGAACAGAAACGCAAATACAACAAAGAATATTATGCTAGAAATAAACAACGACTAAAAGATGATGCTATAAATTACTATCATCAAAACAGAGAGAAAGTTTTAGAGACTGTCAAGACATACCGAGACTCCAACAGAACGGCAATACGAGAAAAAGGCAAAGAGTATTACCGACGAAAGTTAGAGAACAGACTTTTGAATGCAGCGAAAGCAAGAGCTAAAAAGTTTAATCTCGAATTCGACTTGACAATTGAAGACATAATCATCCCGCATCATTGCCCACTGCTTGAAATCCCATTGTATGTAGCAACAGGGAGAGGCAGTGTGAAGTCAAATTCTGCAAGCATTGACAGGATTGATCCTTCTAAGGGCTATGTGAAGGGAAATGTTTGGATCATTTCATTTAAGGCAAATACAATGAAGAGCAACGCAACTCTTGAAGAATTTTTATTGATGGCAAAGAATATGAAGAAGCTATTGTCACCCAAAGACGAAGACGACGTGTTGTGATCACGCCCTGCATCAGAGTGTGTCGCTTACACAACGGCATCTGTACCGGGTGTAAGCGCACCGTTGACGAAATCGTGCAGTGGACTAGAATGACTGATCTTCAACGACAAAACATCATGGAGCAATTAAATGGCAGAACTATTGATGAGCATCGTCAACTTCCTTCTCAACCTCTTTGATATCTTTCGCAGCATCTGATGGACTACATCTATGACATCGAAACCTATCCAAACTGCTTCAGCTTTGTTGCGCTCGCCGCTGACAAATCTGAGTTTGTACAGTTTGAATGCTCGCAACGAAAGAATCAAGCTGCGGATCTTTTTTC
>JACCDP010403143.1_pt1 | contig 17866 bp, 18 predicted proteins | sample 7445841 | NCBI WGS metagenome assembly JACCDP01 (sample SAMN15323441, study PRJNA562643) | freshwater metagenome | isolation source: river surface water | place: USA:Blue River Watershed | collected 2017-08-17
GATGGATAAGTTAGGATTAAAAGTTGAAGAACGAAATGTCTATATTGATAAACTTGATGAATTTGCTGAAGTTGGAGCATGTGGAACCGCAGCTGCAGTGACACCAATCTATGAAATTGTTCATAAACACAAAGTTATATACACAAAAGACTCAGAAAAGGTGGGCTTTGTCTCTACTCAATTATCAAAGATAATGAATGATATACAACTTGGTAATATCGAAATAAGTAATACATGGATATTTAAAATTATTTAGATTGATCCAATTTTAAGGTAATATAAATGAGGTTAAATTATGATAAAAATCAGTGATAAAATGAAAAATCTTAAACCTTATTCAGTAACCAAGCAAGTAATTTGGAATAAGAAACAAGAAAGACAAATATGGAAACTGGACTGGAATGAAGAAAATATAAATCATCCAGAAGTTATCTCAAATTTGAATAACTTTGTAAATCAAAATCTTTATAATTTTTATCCTGATACTAATGCAAAAAACCTAACAGATTTATTAATGTCATTTCATAAAGTTGAAAGTTCCAACCTACTAATTTATAGCGGTTCGGATGACGCATTGGATGATGTATGTAGAGTCTATTTGAATGAGAATGATAAGGTAATTTATAATCATCCAGAATATTCAAATTTTGATGTTTTTGTCCAAAGCAACGGTGCTCATTTAACTCCTTACATAGATGATGATGTTTTTAATAAAGATTTAAATTCATTTAGTAAATTTATTGCAAAAGAAAATCCTAAACTTGTTTACATTTCAAATCCTAACAACCCAACAGGATATATGTATAAAGAAGACTTTTTATTCGAATTGTTTAAATCATTTCCAAATACATTGTTTATCATTGATGAAGCATATATTCATTTTTGTGGAAAAACCAATTTGGATTTTGTTTTACAAAAGGCTACAAAACTTCAAAATGTTATTGTAGCAAGGACTTTTAGTAAATTATTCTCATTGGCAGGACTAAGAATTGGATATGTTATTTCTAATCCCAATGTAATTAACAATTTAAAGTTAATCCATAAATCAAAAAATGTCACTATGTTAGCTCAAATAGCTGCTTTATCAGTAATTAAAAATTATGATTTTTATGATCAAAAGATTAAAGAAATTACATTTTCAAGAGATAAATTCATTAATGCATTATCAAAATTAAAATATGTTGATAGAGTTTATTCTTCCTTCAGTAACTTTGTTTGTGTAAAACTTAGGTCTGAAACAAAAGATTTTCTTGATTATCTTGATTTGAACGGAGTATTTGTTAGGGACCGAAGTAGTATTTTTAAACTTGATAAAGTTTTTAGAACAACTATTTTTCCAAATATGGATGAACCATTAAAAATTTTTATTAATTACAAGAAAGGTTAATTCATAAATGATTAAGATTGCAGTAGCAGGTTTAGGTTATGTTGGATTATCCATGGCTATTCTACTTTCTCAAAAGCAGGATGTTATTGGTTTTGATATTAATGAAAAAAGATTAGAACAACTTAAGAGAAAACAAAGTCCAATTATTGATAAAGAAATCCAAGAATATTTGTCCTCAAAACCCTTAAAACTTTCTTTTACAAATCAACCTTCCATTGCTTTTAAAGATGTTGATTACCTTATTATCTCTACTCCAACGAACTACGATCCAGAATTAAACTATTTTGATACTTCTTCGATTGAAAGTGTCTTAACACAATTCCTTAAGATTAATGAAAAAGCACTTGTGGTGATTAAGTCCACTGTTCCTGTTGGATATACTAACGAACTCCATAAGAAGTTTAATTATGACAAGATTGTCTTTTCTCCTGAGTTCTTAAGAGAAGGAAAAGCCCTCTATGATAATCTTTATCCTTCTCGTATTGTTATAGGTTCATTATTACCTGAAGCAAAACAATTTGGCTTACTACTTAAAGAAGCATCTTTAAAACCAGAAACTCCAATTCTTAATGTAAATTCAACTGAAGCGGAAGCGATCAAGTTATTTTCCAATACTTATTTAGCTATGCGTGTAGCATTCTTTAATGAACTTGATACTTATGCTGAAACCAGAAATTTAGATACAAGAGATATCATTGAAGGAGTTTCTTTAGATCCACGTATCGGAAATTACTATAATAACCCATCATTTGGTTATGGTGGGTATTGTTTACCTAAAGATACAAAGCAATTGTTAGCGAACTTTAAAGATGTTCCACAAAATATCATGACGGCAATTGTAGACGCGAATAGAACGAGAAAAGACCATATCGCTGACATGATTATAAAACGTAAACCCAAAGTCGTTGGAATCTATCGTTTAGTGATGAAAAATGATTCCGATAATTTTAGATTCTCTGCCATACAAGGTGTGATGAAACGTATAAAGGCAAAGGGTATAAAAGTCATTGTATTTGAGCCTGCTTTAAATGAAAAAGCCTTCTTTGGATCTGAAGTCATTCAAGATTTTAATGAATTCAAGACTAAATCAGATTTAGTATTATCCAATCGTATGTATAAAGAATTAGAAGAGATTAAATCAAAGGTTTACACTAGAGATTTATTCCAAAAGGATTAATATGAGTACAATCTTAGTTACTGGTGGTGCAGGATTTATTGGCAGTCATGTGATTGATCACTTATTAGCAAGTGGTCATTCAGTCATCAATATTGATAATTTTAATGATTTCTATGATAAGTCAATTAAAGAATCAAATATAACAGGGCATCTGAAATATACCGACAAGTATAAATTAATAAGAGAGGATATATCGAACAAACAATTTTTGTTCAATGCACTTAAAAAGTTCAAAATCGATGCTATCATTCATTTGGCTGCAAGAGCCGGGGTTAGGCCCTCAATAGAAAATCCCCATCAATATTTTATTGATAATGTCATTGGGACACAGAATATCCTAGATTATGCGAAAGACCATAATATTAAGAATCTTGTAATGGCATCTTCATCAAGCGTCTATGGTAATAACAAGAAAACACCATTTTCTGAAACTGATCCTGTTGATAATCCTATTAGTCCTTATGCTGCAACTAAGAAAACCAATGAATTACAAGCTTATACATACCATCACTTATTTGGATTAAAAATCATCCTTTTACGATTTTTTACAGTTTATGGTCCAAGGCAAAGACCTGACTTAGCAATTTATAAGTTCATGAACCTTATCAAAGAAGGAAAACCTATACCTTTTTATGGTGATGGTACAACTGCAAGAGATTACACGTATATAGATGATATTGTTCAAGGCATATTAAGTTCTTTGAATTTCATTGAAACACATTCCTCAGTTTATGAAATCATAAATCTAGGAAACAATAAGCCAGTTAATTTAAATGATATGGTAAAAACTATTGAAATTTCACTAAATAAAAAAGCAACACTAGAAAAGTTACCTATACAGAAAGGTGATGCAGTAATTACTTACGCTGACATTTCAAAAGCAGAAAAACTATTAGGTTATAAAACTACTAACCCATTTAAAATTGGTGTTGAAAAATTTTTTCGTTTCTTATCTAAATAAGATGTACAAACATATAAAGAGAATTATTGATTTCACTTTCTCAATACTCTTGCTGATATTATTTTCCTCAATTTACTTAATTATTACAGTTCTTATCTTTTTCACAGATGGAAACCCTATTCTGTTTAAACAAAAAAGAGTCGGCCTCAAAAATAAAATATTTATCATCTATAAATTTAGAACCTTAAAAATGAATGCACCAAATGAAATTCCCACAAGTGATTTTAAAGATATCAATAAATATTTTAGCAAGACAGGAGGTCTTCTTAGAAAAACTACTTTAGATGAACTTCCGCAAATAGTAAATATACTTTTAGGAAATATGAGTTTTATTGGACCAAGACCTTTACTTTTGAATCAATTTGAATTAATTAAGCGTAGAGAAGTAGATAAAAGTAATCTGGTTAAACCAGGTATTAGCGGTTTAGCACAAATATCTAAATCTGCTCATAACAACGATTTAGAAAAACTTAGATTTGATAAAATTTATGTCGATAAATTTTCATTTAAACAAGATTTTATTATTTTGGTTAAAACAATAATTTATCTTGCTAATAGATTTTTTCATTGAAAGTCAGATTTCATAAACATACAGTAAATACAATTTTGTGATATATTTATAATATGAAAAAAATACCATTTTCTCCGCCAGATATAACAGAATCTGAAATTAATGCTGTAGCAGAAACTTTAAGGAGTGGTTGGATTACTACAGGACCTAAAACAAAACAATTTGAAAATAAACTTTCTGATTATTGTGGTACTTCAAAAACTGTTTGCCTAAATAGTTGGACAGCAGCAATGGAACTTGCTCTCAGAATATTGGGAATAGGACCAGGGGATGAGGTTATAACATCTGCTTATACATACACTGCTTCTGCTTCAATCATTCATCATATAGGTGCAAAAATAGTTTTAGTAGACACACAACCTAATTCTTGGGAGATGGATTATACTCAACTTTCCGAAAAAATAAATGATAAAACAAAAGCTATAATTCCAGTAGATATTGGTGGAATAATGTGTGATTATGATAAAATTTATGAGGTTGTTTTTAATAAGTCAAAATTATTTTGTCCCTCTGATAATATATTTCAAAAAACTTTGAAGAGGGTTGCTATTTTAGCAGATGCAGCACATTCATTTGGCGCAACATATAAAGGTAGGAAGAATGGAACTATTGCTGATTTTACAGCATTTTCATTTCATGCAGTAAAAAATTTAACTACTGCTGAGGGTGGTTCCATAACCTGGAAAAAGATTGATGGCATTGAAAATGATTTTATTTATAATCAATTTCAATTATTCTCTTTACATGGACAAAATAAGGATGCACTGGCCAAATCAAAACCAGGTTTGTGGGAGTATGATATTTTAATGCCAGGTTATAAGTGTAATATGACCGATATTATGGCTGCGATTGGACTTGTGCAACTAGAGAGATATGATAAATTATTAGAAAGAAGAAAAAGTATCTACAATTTATATCAAAACTATATTAAAAATTCTAAAGTTGAAATTGTTAAACATAAAGACTCTTCATATCATTTACTTTTAGTAAGAATTCCGAATTTCAATGAATCAGAGAGAAACAATTTTATTTTTAAGTTAGCCGATTTTGGAATTTCAGCAAATGTACATTACAAACCATTGCCTTTATTTACCGCATATAAAAATCTTGGATTTTCTATAAAAGATTACAAAAACTCATTTAGTTTTTATCAAAGTGAAATTTCACTCCCATTTCACAGTTTATTATCAGATGAAGACGTGATCTATATTTGTGATAAATTTAATGAATGTTTATAAAAGTTTTAAGAGATTAGTTGATATATTTTTTTCAATATTTTCGATATTATTATTAACACCTATCTTTATACTCACCTCTTTTTTAATTTTTTTTTCTGATGGTTTTCCAATAATTTATGTGAGCCAAAGATTGGGAGAAAATAAAAAAATTTTCAAAATGTTCAAATTCAGAACCATGAAAAATAATTCCCAAGATATTAGGAATAAAGATGGAAGTACATTTAATTCTAAAAATGATCCTAGATTAATTAAATTTGGCTATTTTTTTAGGAAATCATCCCTTGATGAATTACCTCAGATTCTTAATGTTCTATTTGGTCAAATGTCATTTATTGGTCCAAGACCAGACTTACCAGATCATCTGAATGCTTTTAAAGATATTCCTTTTTATTTAGATAGATTTAATGTTAAACCAGGAATTAGTGGATATTCTCAAGTAAAAGGTAGAAATCAGATTTCTGTTTCTATGAGAGCAAAATTAGATAAATTTTATGTTGACAAAATAGGTTTATCTTTAGATATTAAGATTTTCTTTTTAACACTATTTAATGTATTATTCTTAAGAAACATAGATAAAAACTAGGCAATAACTGGACCCTTAGCTCAATGGTTAGAGCTACCGGCTCATAACCGGTTGGTTGCAGGTTCGAGTCCTGCAGGGTCCACCAAAGTAAGCTGATCTGGCTTCCAAAAGTTGGAGATAAGGTATGATTTAGAAATACCGACTTCCAATACTTGGAGGCCATTTTTTATGAGAATAACTTTAAAAGAACGACTTGGGATGGTGTTAGAACATCTCCATGAAGGCAAATCCTACTCTTATTTAGGAAAAAAATATCAATTTGATGTTCCCAAGATTAAATATATGGTTAAGCTTTATCTTTTGCATGGCGAAGCTCCTTTTCAAGATCGAAAAAAGTTAACCCATCGAAGAGACACAAAGTTACTCGCGATATTCCGCGTAGAAAAAGGGGAATCGATACGAGCGGTTGCTGCAGACCTTGGCTTACTTGATCCTGGCATTCTCACCGATTGGATTGAACTGTATCGCCTTAAAGGAGAGGGTGCAATTCAAGATACCAATGCGAGACGAAACTATCGAAACGAAGATGAACGGTATAAAGAGACGATTGACCAGGAGTTAAAAGAGAAGGTCACGCGTCTAGAAGCGGAGATTGCTTACCTAAAAAAATCGCAGTCCTTAGCCCTGAACCTCGAAAGTCTTACGGCAAAAAGAAAAAGTAAGATTATCACAGAGCTAAGGAACCAATACTCACTCGAGGTTCTCCTAGACATCACCAAGATGCCTTGATCTGGCTTCCAAAAGTTGGAAGCCACATTTTTCTATTCGCTGCAATTAAATTTGTTTATTGTATTAGAGGCTTAATTTATGTTAAATTAATTATTATGTATTACAATAAATTAGAACTTGATAATTTAGGTTTAGCATCAATTGGCTCCAACGTTTTAATAGATAAAACTGTATTAATTCATAATCCTAATCTTGTTTCTATCTCAAATAATTCAAGAATTGATGCTTATGTAATACTATCTGGAAAAATTACTATTTGTAAAAATGTACATATCGCAGCTTTTTCTTTTTTAAATGGTGGAAAATTAGGTATAACAGTATCAGACTTTAGCGGTTTTGCTTATGGTGTCTATGCATTTACATCAAGTGATGATTATTCTGGTAGCACATTAACCGGACCCACTATTCCAACGAAATTTAAAAAAACGAATGAGAAAGAAATCATTATAGAAAAACATTGTATTATAGGCGCAAGAAGTATGATTTTCCCTGGTGTTAAATTATCATTAGGAACTGCTATTGGTGCTATGTCTTTAGTTACAAGATCGACTTTACCTTGGAAAATTTACTTTGGAATCCCTGCAAAAGAAATTAAGGACAGATCAAGAGATTTACTACTTCTTGAAACTGAATTTTTGAATGAGCAATAATAAAATAGCTTTAATATTAGTAAATTACAATAAACCCTCCAAAACCGAATATGAAAGTAAAGAAGATATAAAGTTAAATAATTTTACATTACCATCAATTAGAGTTTTAAATGAGTTCGGTTATAAGGTAATTATGGCATCTAATAGAAAATTTGCATCTAACTTAAAAAGTAAAATATATAATTTAGAGTTTTACAACTCATACATTTATCGAAGTGTCTTTAATTTGTATGATAACATCAAAGCTTTATTTTCTTTGATAAGATTATTAAGAAAATACAAGATTGAACTTATCCATTGTCATACACCTATAGGCGGTTTACTGGGAAGATTAATTGGGAAAATTTTCAGTATAAAATACATCATCTACACAGCTCATGGTTTTCATTTTTACAATGAAGCAAAAATTAAAACAGTTCTTTTTAGGTTAATTGAAATATTTATGTCAAGATTTACTAATACAATTATTACTATTAATAAAGAGGATTTTGAATTCGCCAAAAAAAACATGAAATCTCATTTTATTTACCATATTAATGGAGTCGGAATAAATTATAATGAATTTATTGAAAATAAATTTAGACCGAATAACATACGAACGGAGCTCGATTTATTACCTAGTGATTTTTTAATTCTAAGTGCTGGTGATTTGGTAAAAAATAAAAATGTTGGATTTCAAATAAAGTTAATGAAATATCTACCCTTTAAATATAAATTACTAATCGCTGGGAAGGGTAAACAATTATTTAAATTAAGAAAAATAGTTCGAATATTAAATTTAACCGACAGAGTATTATTTCTTGGATATAGAAATGATTTGAATTATTTGATGAAAGAGTCGGATTTGTTTATAAGTTCTTCTTCACGAGAAGGACTTTCCCGTGTGATTATGGAAGCAATGGCCTCTCGCTTAATATGTATTGGTTCGAATGTTAGAGGCATTCGAGATTTAATAGATCACAACAAAAATGGTTTTTTATTTCAAAAAAATGACTATAAAAGTGTTTCTGAAATTATATTAAATTTAGATAAATTCAATCTAGAAAAGATAAAAGAAAATGCTATAGTTAAAATGCAAGATTATTCAGTTGAAAAAATTGAAGAAAAACACAAACATATTTACAAAGAATTGCTTAAAATTTAGTTTTTCTTATTAAAATTTAAATTTTAACACCTTTCATATTACTCAAGTTTCAGAAAAGAACTGACTTGAATTCTGTTAGGAGTCTCAAGGACAGGAAGTGTTAAAATGTATAACTTTGTCCATTTAAGTAAAAATATGCAACATTTCTATTATTTTATTTATCTGATTCTATATCGAGAAATTTTAACATTATGATTTCATTACAAATCATAATATTAGGATATTTAATGTTGCGTGTTTATAAGTCAAGAAGGTGGTTGATATTAAGATAAAAGAATTCGTTTAAAATATTAAAAGCAAACAAAAATAGTTGTTTACATAATCAAAAACAATATAAAAAAATCTAACCTAAGAATATGATAAAATATTTTATGTGGAAAAGCTAAATGTTATTCATTTGTTGAGTTCAAACAGTTTTTCAGGTGCTGAAAATGTTGTTTTTCAAATTATAAAAATGCTTAATGAGAAAGAAATTACATTTAAGTATGTTAGTCCGAATGGACCAATATCAAGAAAGTGCAATGAATCAAAAGTTGATTTTATTCCTTTAGAGAGGTTAGATTTTAAAAACATTAAAAAAGTTATTAAAAATATCAAACCTAATATTATTCATGCTCACGACCTTAAAGCAACTTTTTATTCTATATTTTTTTGGCGTACTTCTAGAATAATTTCACACATACATGTAAATCATAAATTTATGAAAATACCCTCATTTAGATCTTTTAGCCTATTATTTTTTTCACTTTTTATTTCAAATATAATATGGGTTTCTGATAGTGCTTATAATAACTTTATTTTTAAGTTTTTGATAAAGAAAAAGAGTCTAATTCTAAGAAATATTATTGATAAAGATAATATTCTTAGTAGAATTAGTTCAAATGATAGTAATCTAAAATTTGATCTCGTATTTATTGGGAGAATAACATACCAAAAAAACCCTGAAAAAATGATAGAGATAATTAAAATAATTACCAAATCAAAACCAGATTTAAAAGTTGCAATTATTGGCAATGGAGACAAATTAAATGAAATTAAAAAATTAGTTTCGAAATTAAATTTGGATAAAAACATTACTTTCTTTGGTTTTATTGATAATCCTTACAACATACTTTCTAATTCTAAAGTATTTTTTATGACATCAAGATACGAAGGAACTCCGATGGCCGCACTAGAGGCACTTGCTTTAGGAATTCCGATTATAAGTACACCAGTAGATGGTATGGTAAATTTAGTTTTACAACATAAAACTGGTTTTTTAATAGATTCAAATAAGGAATTTGCTGAAAAAGTTTTGTTTCTTTTATCAGATAATAATAGATCTGCATTTATAAAAAACACTAAAATTCTTTTCGATAATTTATCAAATAAAGATTTTTTTATTAACTCACTTACTAAAATTTACTTTAATAGTAATTAATTATGAATTTATTATCAATTAATTCCTTTTTTTTAATTCCTGTAAGTATGCATTTTGTTATATCCATTATTTTTTTTATGGTGATTCTCTTCAATTCAATAAAGGATTTAAAGAAATCTAAAAGGATTTCATTCTTGAATTGGTTTAATTTAAGTTTACTTTTTTTTAATGGCTTAATACCACCCTTTATTTTATTTAATCTAGAACTTTTATCTCAAATTAACCTAACTTTCTATACACATTTAACTAATTTAACACCTAATGATTTTTACATTTTTTCAGCTTTTAACCTTATTATATTTGTTTTTTTTAATTTTGGTTGGACATTTCACAATAGAACTTTCTTGAAGTCTGGTAATAGATTTATTACAAAAACTTCAATTACAATTACTAATAAAACATTTATAAAAAGCATCTTTATTTCTAACTCAATGTTTTTCTTAATTTCCCTTGTTTCATATTTTGTTTATACAATTCCTTATGGCGGTTTAGTGGGAAATTTAATCTACTCTGAGGCAATCCGCGCCGGTCTATCACCTATTCCAAATCCATTTAGTTTTTTGTATGGTTTTGGTCCGCTATCATACATTTCAGCATTTATCTATTTTTCCTTCTTATTTTTTGACAATAATTTTAAGTTTTCTTCCCTTATTGGATTTTTATTCTCCTTCTTTTTTTCACTTTATGTCCTTTACAGTAGGTTGGGAAGGGTATCTTTTATACTCTTTTTACTTACATTTATATTTTTCTTAATTTTTTTCTACTATAAAAATGCTAAAAGAATAATTCTATCATTTATTTTTTTGCTATTTTCCACTTCAATTTTTCTTTTTTATGTTAGTGATTTTTTAGGACGTTCATCAATTAACTCAGATATATTTGAATTTTTCCTAAAGGAGCTTTCATTTCCAATAGTAAATTTCGCTGTTAATATTAATAATACTGAATTTAGAAATTTTTTCGATGTTATTCTCATTTTTGTTTATATTCTTCCAACCAGTATTTGGTCCTCATTATTTGGAATTGAATCTGCATCAAGTTTTAACACTGAATTAATAACAGGTTTTAAGAAAGGTGAAGGTGGAAATTTTGGAGAAATGCCTTTAGATTTCTTATCATTTGCATATTTACAGGGTGGCCTATTTTCTTTACTCTTAATAAGCTTATTGTTTGGCTTTTTAATGGCTTATTTTCAAGTCAAGTTAGATTCCATAAAATTAAAACCAATTAGAATAATGTTTCAATCCATTTTTACTATATATATTATTGTATTAACTGTTCCTTATGGTGACACTCAACACATTATGAGCAGAACATTTAACATTGTTTTTTCACTATTATTCTATTTTTTATTATCAAAAATTATTAAAATAAGATTAATAAACCATATATATTGATCATGAATACAAGAAAAAAAATTTTTTTTATTTTACCTAATTTAAATGGTGGTGGTGCTGAGAAAGTCCTTTTGAATATTGCAAATAATCTTAATATTCATAAATTTCAAATTTTTTTTATAGTATTTAAACTTAAAGGAAAATATGTACTTCCATCAAATGATTCAATAAATTATCAGATTTTGAACACCTCAAATGTCTTATTAATTTCATTTAAATTAATTCGCTTAATAAACTCTAAAAGTCCCGATTACATTTTTTCATCACTTAATCATATTAATATTTACTTAGCTTTATTTAAGTTTTTATTCAAGATAAGACCAAAGATTATAATCAGGGAACCACTTAGTCCAAAAAGTTACATTATTTCTTTAAATTCAATTTTTAAGCATATTTATTCACTTATTTCTCGCTACTTGTATCCTAGATACATCAATACAATTGTTTCTCAATGCTATGAAATGGTTGAAGAAATATCATCTTTCTATAAATATTCAAAATCAAAGATCAAGGTAATTTATAACCCACTACAATTAGAAAATATATCTTCAGATAAAATAAGATTCAATCCATTCGATTCTAAAGACTATAAAATTCTAGCAGTAGGAAGACTTTCTTATCAAAAAGGTTTTGACATTTTGTTTAGATCTTTAAAAGTTCTTTCGGAAAAAATTTCAAATTTCAAATTATATATCTTAGGAGAAGGTAATTTAAAGAATAACTTAATAAAACTGGCAAAAGAGTTAAATATTAGTAAACACATTATTTTTATTGGTTTTGTACAAAATCCTTATCCATATTATTTCTTTTCAGATTTATATGTACTTTCATCTAGATATGAAGGTTTTCCAAATTCATTGTTGGAGGCTATGGCTTGTGGTACAAAAGTCGTTTCCACAAGATGCTTTAGTGGTCCAACGGAAATAATTGGTATTAATGAAGATTTCGGCTTTTTAGCTAATACAGAAGATCCTAAAAATTTGGCAAGTAAAATTTATGAGGCTCTAAATTCTAATAATCGAACTAAAAACCGGGCTCTTTTTTTTGACATTAAAAAAATCGTTGTTGAATATGAAAATGTATTTATTTAAATTAGACAATTTAGACCCTAAGTATGAAAAGATTATATCATTGTTTTTATATTCATTTTTAAATCTGCTTTCTTTTTTTATAAGTTTTATTATTAATATTGTAGTAGTAAATAAGTTATCCGTTAGTTTGTTTGGAGTCTACACTAACTATCTTATATTTCTTGGCTTTTTAATAAATTTTGGATACTCATGGCATTCATCGGTAATTCTTTATTTTGGGGCAAAAGAAAAAGCAAATACAGGAAAATTAACAAATACTTTTTGGATCAGAAATCTTATATTCGCCTTATCCTTTTTCTTTACCACATTTATTTTATTTTTATTTACAATTTTTGGCAATTTTAGTTTTCCTATAAATGATATAGTTATATTATTTTATATTTTCATTTTATCTTTTTTCGAAGATTATTTAATTCAATATTTTCTTGCAATAGATAAAAAGTTAAAATCTTCATTATTGTTGCTTTCAACAAAATTAATTCTTTTTATATCGGTAATATTTTTTGAATTTGATCTTTTTTCTTTGTTGGTCATTAATTTGGTTAGTTTTTCGCCATTATTGATATTTATCTTTTTTATTAAAAAGGATGACTTTTTTCCTACAAAATTTGATAGATTAATGTTCCAAAAAGTATTGGATTTTTCAATTTGGCAATTTATTGGGTTTTTAGGTTTATTTTTAATCAATTATGGTGATTTATTTTTACTTAGCTTACTTTTTACTAATGAAAGTCTTGCAATTTACGCCGTTGCGTTAAAATTGTTTTCAGCATTACATAGTTTTTCATTTATAATTACTAATTTTTACACAACAAGATTAATAAAGTTTTATGAAAGTATGAAAATCCGAAATTTAAGAATATTCTTTTATAGGGATAGATTAATTCTATTTATAATTTCCACATTTATGCATCTTCTTATAATTTTCTTTTCAAATGATATTGTTAATCTTCTATTTGGTTCAAGGTATACCTCTGCTTCATTAATTCTCCAGGTGTTGATGGTTGGCAGTATATTTAATTATTGGAAAGTATATTACATGTTATATCTTAATATTTTTGGGTTTCATAAGTACCAACAAATTTTAAATCTATTCCAAGCCATTTTTGCTGTATTTCTTTCATATATATTTAGTTCATATTATGGTATTCTTGGCATTGCTGCTGGATCAGTAATTTCAATTATAGTAATTTCATTGATTTTCCTTTTTTTATATGAAAAAAAGATTTATTGTTTAAAAAAATTTAATGTAAAATAAAGTAATGATATTAAAACTAAAAAGATTCTTGTATTACTTTCCTAAATTGATAAAAACATATGATCTAATTGCTTTAAGCATTTTGAAAATTATTCCCGTGAAATTCCTTGTATCTTTTCAATTTTTTTTCCATCATTTTAAATTTCCAAATCTTAAAAATCCCATCACATTTAATGAGAAAATTCAAATGATGAAAATTGATTCCTATAAAAATGAAAATTACAAGTACATGGATAAAATAAATGCTAAAAAAGAATTATCTCCACTAATTGGTAATGATGTTTTTCCTAAAGTTTTTGGCATATACAATTCCACAAAAGACATTAAAATAATTGATTTACCAAATAAATTTGTAATTAAAACAAATCATGGTTCTGGGTTCAACATAATTTGTCAAAATAAATCTATTTTTGACTTTAAATTTGCTTTTGCAAAAATTAATAGATGGTTAAATATTGATTACGGTTTATATTACGGAGAAAAGGCATACTCCCTAATCAATCCTAAAATTTTAATTGAAGAATTTATTGAAGATAAACCAGGCGACTCCCTGATTGATTATAAGATTCATTGTTTTAATGGTGTTCCAAAGTTAATTCAAGTTGATGTTGATCGATATTCAAATCATAAAAGAAATTTTTATGATTTAAAATGGAATTTACTTGACTTGACAATTAAGTATAAAAAAAGCAAAAGAAAAATAGGCATTCCTAGAAATTTAGACATTATGATTCAATATTCCATTTTAATTTCAAAAATTTTTAAATATGTAAGAATCGATATGTATAATGTTAAAGGAAAAATATATATAGGTGAACTTACTTTCTTTCATGGTAGCGGTTATGAATCTATTTTCCCAAAAAAATATGATAACATTCTTGGTGATTGGTTAAAAAATTAAAGAATTTCTGGGGGGGGTATGGATAATTTATTGATTGTTGACTTTGATGGAACGTTAACAAGAATACAAACTGCAAATGACTTTATTTTTCATTGTATAAAAAAAAATCCAATTAAAATTCTAATATTCTTTTTAATTTATATAATGGAAAGACTTTTAAAATTATCTCCTTTTAAAAAAGCTATCAAATTTTCAAAAGAGTCTTACTTATTTTTAATAAAAGGATATAGCTCATTATACTTAAATAAAATTTCCAAAGAGTATTCACGAAAAGTAATTTCAAATTTTATGCATCAGAATGTTTTAAATTTTGTAATGAAGCAAAGGAAAAAATCAAAAATTATTTTAATTTCTGGAGCATATAATATCTACTTTGAAAAAGTATGTGATTATTTTGATTTTGATGAATTTTATTCGAGTGATTTTATATTTTCCAAGGGATTATTTTCAGGAAAAATTAATAGAACATTCTACAGTGAAGATAAAGTAAAGTTTTTAAATGAAAATGGTTTTTTTAAAAAATTTTCTTCAATCACAATTTTAACTGATTCAATTTCTGATCTACCGTTAATTCAAAGTGCAAACAAAACTTTTTTCGTAACAAAAAGGGATATTGATCCACTTTTCATTAAACATTATAATATAGTCAAATTTAATCCAGACTTTATCTTAAACGAGGTGGAAAATGAATAAAATATTTTTTAAATTTCTTTCAAGAATTAAGTTGTTTTTTTTTCTGTTTCTAAAACTCTTATTAGGAAAATCTAACTACTTAAAACTATTAAGTATTTTTAAAGTTGGATATATGTTTAATCTTTCCAATCCTGTTTCATACAATGAAAAAATAAATTTTAGAAAACTATATAACAAAAATTATTTGTTGGATCTTTGTTCCAATAAATTATTTGTTAGAACCTTTGTTGAACTCAAGATTGGAAAGAAATATTTGATCCCACTTTTATTTTTTACAAAAAAAATCTCACACACTGAACTTCTTCATTATTCAAGACCCTTCATTATTAAATTAACAAATTCAAGTGGTAAGAATAGTAATTTTATTGTAAATTCAGCTCTTAAACAAAGCAAACTCAAAATGATCTTAAATAAATTTAATTTTTATTTAAAAAAGGATTATGGATGGATTTCCGACGAAACATGGTACCGAAATACAAAACAATATATCATTGCTGAAAAACTCTTAGATGTAGATACCCCGGAGTTTAAGGAATTCAAGGTTTACTGTTTTTGGAATGGGAATTCTTTTAATGCAATCATAAGGGTAATAAATAATAGATTTATTTCAAAATCTTCATCATTCTACGATCTTAATTGGAACCCACTAAATATTACATACAATGAAAATATCCAAAGTAAACATGAAAATAAACCTTTAATATTCAAACAGTTAATAAAGTTATCAAAAAAATTATCTAGAGAATTTGACCACGTTAGAGTTGACTTTATTTTCTCAAATGGAAAATTATTTTTTGGTGAACTGACATTCGCAGATACCTCTGGTTTTATTAAATTCAATTCAAAAAAAACCGATATAGAGTTTGGAAAACTATGGAAATTAAATAATAAAATGTATAAAAATAGTTATAAATTATGATTTATTATAAATTTCGACAATATATTAAGTAATAAATGTCATTTAAATTCGTTTATTGATATGAGTTTTTGTTATTTACTAATATATTAGCAATTTAATTTACTTAGATTTTGAATTTTATTTAAATAATTCAAGAATAAATTGATTATTTAGTGTTTAGTCATTATAATTCTCACAGTGGACCAGTGGTGTAGCGGTTAACATGTCTCCCTGTCACGGAGAAGATCGCGGGTTCGATCCCCGTCTGGTCCGCCAAAATATTTATTAATAAATAAAATATCGGAAGACCTTTAATTTTAAAAAATGTTATAGTTGGATAAGGGGTTATTTATGAAAGAAATTATTCATTTAATCAATGAGTCATTAGAATTAAAGGAGTTAGAATATAAACCCACTGACCAATTACTAATTTGTCCTACGTGGGATTCTTTAGGGCTACTGGCTATAATCGCAAACTTTAAAGAGAAATTTAATATTCAATTAAGTGGATTAGAACTAAATAAATTAGTTACATTTAAAGACCTTTATAATTATATTTCTAGTAAAAGATAGAGTAATGAAAGTTTATTTAAATAAGACTTTTATTTATTTACCTTCAATAGTATTATCTAATGATGATCTAGCTAGAGATTATAAGGATTGGGATTCCAGTAAAATTAAGTTAAAAACCGGTATTAATCAAAGAAGAGTTGCCGATGTCAATGAAACATCTTTAGATTTATCTTTAAATCCTTCTAAGGAGGCATTGAAATTTCTAAATGAAAATTCACTATCCTTGGATTATCTAATTTATGTTACGCAGACAAATGATTTTATTTTACCTGGAAACTCTACGTTGTTATTAAACAAGCTAAACTTATCAAATATTCCTTCTGTTGATATTAATCAAGCATGCGCTGGGTATATTTATGGCCTAAACATTTCATCTGCACTAATTAAATCCGGCCAAGCTAAAACAGTACTTCTGGTAACTTCTGATACGTATTCCAAAATAATTCATAAAATGGATAAAAGTGTTAGGACCCTTTTCGGCGATGGCGCATCAGCGACTATAATTTCAAATCAAATTATAGATAACTGTATAAATTTTGAAATCATTGATTTTAATTTGGGTTCAGATGGAAAAAAGTATGATTCCCTTTATATTAAAGAGGGTGGATACAGGTTTCCCTTTTCGACTAAATCATTAGTTGAAACAATCGATGATAAAGGTTATATAAGAAGACCTCTTGATTTATTCATGAATGGCGAAGAAATATTAAACTTTACTCTTGATGTTGTTCCTGGTTCCATAAATTCGGTCCTTAATAAAAACAATATTGAAAAAGTGGATGTAAAGTACTTTTTTTTACATCAAGCAAATAAATTTATACTTGACTTTTTAGGCAAAAAAATGAATATTAAAGATAAATTACTTATAGACTTAGAGGATACAGGTAATACAACCTCCTCCTCCATTCCTATTTTATTTAATAGAAATATTAATAAATTAAATATATCAATAAATGATTATGTTGTATTTTGTGGTTTTGGTGTTGGACTTACATGGGGTTCTATTCTATTGAAGAAGGTTTAATTGGGATATTTTCTTGATTATAAATACTCAATCGTGTAAAGTAGTTAAAGCGTTGGCCCGATAGCTCAGTCGGTAGAGCAACGGACTGAAAATCCGTGTGTCGCCGGTTCGATCCCGGCTTGGGCCACCACTTTTGTAAAGAACCATAAAGGTTCTTTTTTGTTTGATTTA
>JACCDP010345134.1_pt1 | contig 17861 bp, 12 predicted proteins | sample 7445841 | NCBI WGS metagenome assembly JACCDP01 (sample SAMN15323441, study PRJNA562643) | freshwater metagenome | isolation source: river surface water | place: USA:Blue River Watershed | collected 2017-08-17
CCCGACGGCGCGGGCTTTCGTTGGTCTCCCGACGAATTCACTAAAAAATCATTTGTTTGAATCGCCGGATTTCCGAGACATCAAGCCCCCATGAACGCATCAGATCACCTGATATCGAATCAGGCTCGAGCCATTTCACCAGAGCGAGCGCTGCCGCCAGTTGAGCCAGGCGCATCAGTTACTGCAATCGATCTCGGTCCCAACGCACAACCTGCCGGACCTTTGCAAGTCTTGTACATCATCTCCGAAGATGATTTTCCGGAGGAGCTTGAAGCGATGGAGGAAAATTTTTCTCGGTACCAGTTGAACGCCGGCGTTCTGGAGCTTGGCGAAGTTGAGGGTGCCAATGTTTTTGAGAAGCGGCGCGATCTCGAGATAAAGATTGCGCAACTACATAAAGACGGACGTCTTGATGACAATACCGTGGTGATCATCAGCATGCACGGCGGTGATGGCATGGTAATACACGACCAAGTGACCTCGCCGGGGAAAGATACTAACGAGGGAGAGAATACAAGTAACAGTTCGGCAGTAAAAACCGATCCCTATACGCTCAGTGTCATGGACGGTGCGCTCGAAGTCGATTTTCATTGGTTGATTTCCCGTGTTCGCAATACTCTGACCGACGGCATCCCGTACAAAGGTCAAATACACCTAACGGCGTGTGGTGCGAAGCGCTGCGTGGATCTGGTTGCTGGTGATGGGTATAGCTATGTTGCTTATGGCGGCGGAAAAAGTGTCGCAATCAAAGATGCACAAATTACTTGTCTGGCAGTGATTGACCTGCTCGGCCATTGTCATCGTCAGCGGATCGAGTTTCCGGCACCGGAAAAAATCGCCGAGCATGCGGCGTCGGTGAGTGGCGCCACTGTCTCAGTCAAAACGCCTGATCAATCAATTTCTTTTTCGGCCATCAAAACTGTACCTCACCCCTTGATTTTCAACGAGGCTGTCAAAGATACGATGGCATCGAAAGGGGCGCGGGTACTGGAAGAAAAATTGGCGCATGGAAGTGCAGAAGTCGTCGAAAAAACGATAGAGAAATTTGGCGAACAGATTTGGACTTATATCTCCGGCCAAGTGATCTTTGAGGTGCTTGAGTCGAATAGGGATGTCATCAAGAAATTGAATCTGCTGGCGGATCAGCGGTGGCTTTTGGATTCTGTAAATCAAGAAGGAAATTCGCTGCTGCATATCGCTGCAGAGACGGGGGATTTGGCACTGCTGGATTTTTGTCTTGATGCCGGGCTTGCTATTGACAAGAAAAATAAAGAAGGTGAACGGCCATTGCACATTGCGGTGTCAGCGGGTTCTGTCGATGTGGTCAAGAGACTGATTGAAAAAGGAGCGAATCCGGGTTTGTGGTTCATTAGTAAAGATGAGAAATACAATCTGCTCCATATCGCGGCAGGATTTGGAAATAATGATGTGATTGCCGCGATGCTGGAATCACCTCATCTGGAAGTCAATGCAGTGACTGGCGACAGCCAAAAATCTGCTTTGCATTTTGTGGCAGAGCTTGATAACGGTCGGGCAATCGGCTTGCTCGCGGCGAAGCGCGCAGATTTGAATATCAGGGACAAGGATGGCAATACGCCGCTTCATCTTGCGATCAAGTCGGGAAGCATGAAAGCTGCCCGAGCTTTGCTCGAAGTGGGTGCCGATCCGTCTGTGGCGAATGATGAAGGCCTGCAGCCATTGATGCTCGCTGCGATGAAAAAGAATGGGCATTTTCTGGTCAATTTATTGATCTCTTACGATGCGCGGATCAATGCGACAACCAAATACAAAGATACGGCCCTGCATTTCGCTGCTAAGGCAGGAAATCTTCAATCCGTGAAAATTCTCGTAAATGCCGGCGCATCGCCAAGCATGACCAATCAGAGTGGACTAAAGCCCGTGGAATTGGCGAAAAATTTTGATCGTCGCGCTATCGTCAAGTTTCTTGGCGAATTTCGTCCGGGATGATCAATACCTAATCAAGGCTCGTGAATGGGTGCGCGATCAGTTTCGGTCACGTCGGTTGATCCTCCTAGCGGTATTCCCTAATGACGATGTAGATCTCTGCCGGCGTTGACGCGCCCCAAATAATGCAATATAGTGCGTTTATTCTATATAAATGCATAATATTGCAATATCTGGGCCTATGAGCGAGCCATTGACCGTCAACTACGAGACTTCCCCCGACAAATACCGGCACTGGACGCTGGAAATCGATGCTCAGGAAGGCGCCATCGCTACCCTGACGATGAAGGTCGATGAAGACGGTGGGCTGCGCGAAGGCTACAAGCTCAAGCTGAACTCTTACGACCTCGGTGTCGACATTGAGCTCTACGATGCCGTTCAGCGGATTCGTTTCGAGCATCCGAGTGTGCGCACCGTCGTGATTACCGGCGGTCGTGACCGCATTTTTTGCTCGGGCGCCAACATCTTCATGCTTGGGAAGTCCTCACATGCGTGGAAGGTGAATTTCTGCAAATTCACCAACGAGACGCGCAATGGTCTGGAAGACTCCAGTCAGCACGGCGGGTTGAAATTTCTCGCGGCAGTCAATGGTGCTTGCGCCGGTGGTGGTTACGAACTGGCAGCGGCGTGCGACGGAATCATTCTGGTGGATGACCGCTCCTCGGCAGTGAGTTTGCCCGAGGTGCCTCTACTCGGCGTCTTGCCCGGCACGGGTGGACTGACGCGACTGACCGACAAGCGCAAGGTGAGGCACGACCTTGCCGATATTTTTTGCACCACATCCGAGGGAGTGCGCGGACAGAAGGCCAAAGACTGGAAGCTGGTCGACGAGATTGCCAAGCCCGCTGCGTTTGCCGAGACTGTTCGGGCACATGCGCTGAAACTGGCAGAGAAAAGTAGTCGTCCCGCGAATGGCAAGGGCGTGAAGCTCACACCGCTCTCGCGTACATTCTCTGACGATGGCGTTGATTATGAATTCGTCTCGGTGAGGACAGACCACGATGCTCGCACCGCGACGTTGATCGTGAAAGCACCAGCGACCGACCAGCCAACCGATATCGCCGGTATCGAGGCGGCAGGTGTGCACTGGTGGCCGCTGCAGATGGCGCGCGAACTGGATGACGCCATACTGCACCTGCGCACGAATGTCATCGATATCGGTACTTGGCTATTGAAGACTGAGGGTGATGCATCGAAAGTACTCGCCTGCGATGCTGTGCTGGTCGCAAATCAATCCCACTGGCTGGTGCGCGAAACCGTCGGTCTGCTGCGCCGTAGCTTGGCGCGCATCGATGTGTCTTCGCGAAGCTTGTTCGCGCTGATCGATGAGGGTTCGTGCTTTGCCGGTACGCTGGCCGAACTGGCTTTCGCCGCTGACCGCAGCTACATGCTTGCGCTGCCCGATTCGCCGGAGGCAGCACCGAAGCTCGTGCTCTCCGAAATGAATTTTGGCTTGCTGCCGATGATTACAGGGCAGTCACGCCTGTCGCGCCGCTTCTACGATGATGAAGCGCAGCTATCTGCGGCACGTGCTCAGACTGGAAATGCGATCGATGCCGATACAGCGATGAGTCTCGGTCTGATTACCTCCAATCCTGACGATATCGACTGGGCGGATGAAGTACGCATGGCATTGGAAGAACGCGCCAGCATGTCTCCCGATGCGCTGACTGGCCTGGAGGCGAATCTGCGTTTCAATGGCAAGGAAAACATGGCGACGCGTGTCTTCGGTCGCTTGTCTGCGTGGCAGAACTGGATTTTCAATCGCCCGAATGCAGTAGGTGAGCTGGGCGCTTTGAAAGTCTATGGCAGTGGTACCAAAGCCAAGTTTGATGTTGATCGCGTCTAGTCGCGGTCACACAGCAGATTTTAAAAATAGTTCGAGTAACAAATCTACCAAGATAACGAGGAAATAACGTGAGCGCGATTGACTACAGCGAAAAAATCCCCAACAACGTCAACCTGTCGGAAGATCGGGCCTTGCAGCGCGCACTTGAGCACTGGCAGCCGAACTATCTGCAGTGGTGGAATGACATGGGCCCGGATGGCTCGCATGGTTTTGATGTGTATCTGCGCACGGCAATCAACACGACGCCTGAAGGTTGGGCGCAGTTCGGTCATGTGAAGATGCCGGACTACCGTTGGGGGATTTTCCTTGCGGCGCAGGATCAGGAGCGCAAGGTGAATTTCGGCGAGCACAAAGGCGAGTCCGCCTGGCAGGACGTGCCGGGTGAGCATCGTGCCAATTTGCGGCGCATCATTGTCACGCAGGGTGATACCGAGCCGGCCTCGGTCGAGCAGCAGCGCCATCTCGGATTGACCGCGCCATCGCAATACGATTTGCGCAATCTCTTTCAGATTAACGTGGAGGAGGGGCGTCATCTGTGGGCGATGGTGTATCTGCTGCATAAATACTTTGGCCGTGATGGTCGTGAGGAAGCGGAAGCGCTGTTGCACCGGAATTCCGGCGATCAGGACAATCCACGCATTCTCGAGGCCTTCAATGAAGAAACGCCTGACTGGCTGGCGTTCTACATGTTCACTTATTTCACTGATCGCGACGGCAAGTTCCAGTTGTGCGCGCTGGCTGAGTCAGGCTTCGATCCCTTGTCGCGTACCTGCCGTTTCATGCTGACCGAAGAAGCGCACCACATGTTCGTCGGTGAATCCGGCGTGTCGCGCACCATACAGCGAACCTGCGAGATCATGAAGCAGCACGGTATCGAAGATCCCGAGCAAGTCCGTCGTCATGGCGTGATCGATTTGCCCACGATACAGCGCTATCTGAATTTCCATTTCAGCGTCACCATTGATCTGTTTGGTGCAGACCAGTCATCGAATGCTGCGACCTTCTACAGTTCGGGCCTGAAAGGTCGCTACGAGGAAACCAAGCGCACGGATGATCACGTGCTCAAGGGTGAGCATTACCGCATCCTGGAGGTGAAAGACGGCAAGCTCGCCGAACGCGAAGTGCCTATGCTGAATTCGCTCAATGAAGTGCTGCGGGATGATTACATCAAAGACTCGATCGCCGGCATCAATCGCTGGAACAAGGTCATCGAAAAAGCGGGCTTGTCATTCCGCTTGCAAGCGCCGCACAAAGCCTTCAATCGTCACATCGGCAGCTTCTCTGGGCTGCGCGTCTCGCCGGATGGCCAAGTGATTTCAGATGCAGAATGGCACACCCATGTTCGCAATTGGTTGCCGACCGAAGAAGACCGGGCTTACGTTGCTTCACTGATGGGTCGCGTGGTCGAGCCAGGCAAGATGGCCAACTGGATTGCGCCACCGGCGATCGGCATTAATCGCCAGCCTGTGGATTTCGACTATGTTCGCTTTAACTGATACTGATGGGTGCATCTGACTCCGAGCTGCTGATTCGTCAGCATCTGATCGATCCCGAGGTATGCATACGCTGCAATACCTGCGAGGAGACTTGTCCGATTGATGCGATCACGCATGATGATCGCAACTATGTCGTCAATCCGGATGTCTGCAATGGTTGCAATGCCTGTCTGCCCCCTTGTCCGACAGGGTCCATCGATCACTGGCGCATCATTCCGAAGTCGGCGGCATACAGCCTTGAAGATCAACTGGGCTGGGACGAGTTGCCACCTCAGCAGGAAATCGATGGCGAGCTTGCCTTGCCTGAATCGTCCAGCGATACGGTTCAGCAGAATGCAGCGACTTCCATGTCTTCGGCGATGGCCCCGCGCTCTGCGGCACAGCCGCACTTGCACCTGCACGACACGAAAAATCCTCTGACAGCGACTGTGGCTGGAAATTTCCGTCTAACGGATGCGGATGCGGAAAGTGATATTCGTCACATCGTGCTGGACTTTGGCAATCAGGTATTTCCTGTGCTCGAAGGTCAATCGATAGGCATTATCGCGCCGGGACTTGATGCGTCTGGCAAGCCTCACTACATGCGCCTGTACTCGGTCGCCAGTCCACGCGATGGCGAGCGTCAGGGTCACAACAATTTGTCGCTCACTGTCAAACGCGTGATCGCCGATCATCAAGGGCAGCCGATACGGGGTGTCGCATCCAATTATCTTTGCGATCTGAATAAAGGTGACAAGGTTTTGGTCACCGGCCCGTATGGCAGCAATTTCCTGATGCCCAATCATGCGGGTTCCAATCTGCTGATGATTTGTACGGGCACAGGCGCGGCACCCATGCGCGCGATGACGGAATATCGCCGGCGCCTCGCTGCTCAGGGCAATCCTGTGCCGGGCAAACTCATGCTGTTCTTCGGTGCCAGAGCGCCGCAAGAATTGCCTTACTTCGGACCATTGCGCAAACTGCCCGAGAGCTTCATCACCAGCCATCTCGCATTCTCGCGCGTGCCGGATGAGCCGCGCACCTATGTGCAGGACAAGCTGCGCGAACAGAGCAAGGCTGTGGCGCAGTTACTGCGCTCGGATACCTACATCTACATTTGTGGCTTGCGCGGCATGGAGGCCGGTGTCATGGCAGCCTTGCGCGAGATTTGCGATGCTGCAGGCTTCGACTGGACTTTTCTGCACCCCAACATGCTGGCCGAGGGCCGCTTTCATGTGGAAACTTACTGAGTCACGATGCAATTTCCTTCAATAGAAAAAACGAATGTGATTGGTGTCATTGGTGCGGGCACCATGGGTGCGGGTATTGCACAGCTCGCGGCGGTGCATGGACATCCGGTTCGGCTGCTGGATACAACCGAAGGTGCAGCAGCTGCCGCAATCGCACGCATCGAGAAGGTGCTCGCCACCTTAGTCGACAAGGGTCGCATGAGTGAAGCGGAGTGCGACGCTGCGATATCGCGACTGCAGCCTGTCGATCAACTTGATGCGATGGCAGACGCATCACTGGTGATCGAGGCGATTGTTGAGAACCTGCAGATCAAGCAGCAATTGATGCGCAGCCTCGAGCAAGCCGTGCAGCCGGGCACGATTCTGGCCACGAATACCTCATCGATTTCGGTGACAGCGATCGCGAATGGCATGCAGCATCCCGAGCGGTTGGCGGGAATGCATTTCTTTAATCCTGTGCCGCTGATGAAGCTGGTAGAGGTCATCGCCGGCGCTGAAACGCATCCCGAGGTATTGGGCAGGCTTGCGATACTCGCCGAGTCCTGGGGCAAGACGCCGGTGCATGCCGCATCGACGCCGGGTTTCATTGTGAATCGAATCGCACGACCTTATTACGCGGAGGCTTTGCAGCTGCTGCAAGAGCAGGCGGGTACGCCAGCGCAACTTGATCGTGCCATGCGCAGTATCGGCTTTCGCATGGGACCTTGCGAGCTGATGGATTTGATCGGTCATGATGTGAATTATGCGGTGACTACATCGGTGTTCGAAGCCAATTACGGCGATCGCCGCTATCAGCCTTCCCTGGTGCAGAAGGCCTTGCTGGATGGCGGTCGTCTGGGACGCAAAGTGGGCAAGGGCTTTTACGATGGCAGCGCGATTTCCTTATCCGAGCCCGTCGCACTACCCCCCGGTGCGCCGGCGAAGTTGGTGGTTGCGGGTAACGATGTCATGTGCACGCAGCTTGCGGATTTTCTTGCTCAGCGTGGTCTGAGCGCTGAGCATCAGCCTGACGCGGGCTGGCAGGGTTTGATGATTGATGACGTGCAGCTCAGAATCAGCGAAGGCCGATGCGCCGCTCAGCTGTCGCATGAACTGGGTCTCGATGCGGTCGGTGTGATGGATTTGCCGCTGTTCACCGATTCGGCCAATGCGATAGCGGTCACATTCTCGCCGCGCATGTCTGATGCGTCACGGCAGCGGGTATGCGCGGTGCTGAATCAGGCAGGCCTCGAAGCCATCGTCTTGCGGGATGTGCCCGGCTTGCTGGTGACGAGGACTCTGGTCATGCTGATCAATGAAGCTTGCGATGCAGTCTGGCAAGGTGTGTGTACCGAATCGGCGGCTGATCTTGCAATGAAGCTGGGCGTGAGCTACCCCGCCGGGCCGTTCGAGTGGTTGCATCTGCTCGGCCCACAGCGTGTGATGGCCACACTCGATCATTTGTTTGAGGCATATCGCAGCGAGCGCTATCGGGTCAGCCCCTTGCTGCGTCAGATGGCCTGGCGGGTTTAGGACCTCACTACGGCAGTCCATGCCTATGGTGCAGCGCAAGATGACGGCGCGAGCCAGAGCCGGCACAATCGGCGCGCTGTAGCCAAGGAAGCGCTGATTGAATAAAACCGTTAATTTGCAGTTTTATTCAGCGCTTACCAAAAAATCTATCGCCGGAAGAGCGAGGGGAGACATAAGCCCGCCAAGCACGCTGCCTGGCGGGCTTGTTTTTTCGGGCTTCCAGAGTGGCGCTCCGCCTTTATATGATATTCGCGTTCTTGTTTTTGCAAGTCATCACTCGGGCGAATATCTGGCATCACCAATCAAAAGCAGACCTGCACAAAGACGGTTGATATAGTTCACCCCGTCTCCTCCAGCCTTCTCATAAGGATGGATTTAACCCGACAGACCCCGGTCTCGTCGGGTTTTTTTTCGCCGGTCATTGCCAGATATCCACCGATTGACCTGATCTCGATCAACTGAAAAATTTCAATAGAAATCAATCAGTTGCTCAACAATCAGACTGCTTATCCACAAAGCTATGCACCGAAACTGTGTACAAATTCCCGCCTTGACGCGGAATTGCCCGGCCAAGCGTCTTGGTGTAGCTTAGCGAGGCGTTGAGGCGCAATTGGCCGAACTCTCACTCGATGTGTGCCGATAATTCGGGAGATCTTCATGTATCAAAAGATTCTGGTGGCTTACAACGGCAGTCCAGAGAGCAGGCTGGCTTTGGAAGAATGTCTGCGACTGTCGCCATCGCCCTCGGCGCAAATACATTTGCTGGTGGTGGTCAGTCCACCGCCTTACCTCCTGGTGGGTGAATTCGCCGCCGCTGCGGTCTTAAGTGTCGAGGAAGGTCTTGCCGCCGAGCGTGAAAAAATGGAAAAAGAGCTCGAAGCAGGTGCTCAATTGCTCACGGCCGGAGGATTGACGGTGACGCGTCACCTTGAGGTCGGTGAACCGGTGACCGTGATCGAGGAATTGGCGCATCAGCTTCAGGCAGAGTTGGTGATCGTCGGCCATTCACGTCAAAAGCCACTGGCACTGCGCTGGTGGCGCGGCAGTACCGACACGCTGCTGGTCGAGAAACTCCGCTGCAGTTTGCTGGTCGCTTCCGATCCCCACTGAAGTACTGCTGCTACGCAGGCGAACCAGACAACCGGCGAAGGTGATTGCGGGATACCCGTAGCGCTTTTTGCAGAAACAAGACAGCGTGCGCAATCTTGCCGGGATGCGGCTGCGCATTCAGATCCTCCAGCCAGGCACGCAACTGATAGACAAGCGATTCTCTCGCGAGTCTTGCAAGCTGGAAGAGATCGCTTGCCATCGAGAGCGGCGACCGATACAGCCTGATTTCGTAGAGTTTGTGCCGTCGTGCCAGAGCGTTGCGTTTGGTTGCTAGTTGTCCGCCCAGCAGATGAAAGCGACGCGCGCCTGCCCGTATCGATGCATTGATCAAAAAGTGACGACTGAGATTGCCCATGCTGTAGCCGTCATACTGCGGGTCATGTGCATTCACGATGGAATACACGGCATCGCCAAAGCGACAGGCGAGTGTGCCACCGCAAATGCGATCATGGGTCCTTATCACTCCCACCCAACCTCGTGCTCGCATCAAGCGAATGAGATGCGCGCGCGCTTTTTCATCAATCGCCGAGCGACGCTGCTTCTGTGCCATGCGCGCATGATTGAAGCCGATAATTTGATCCACGAGCGTCTCACTGATTTCCTCCCCAACGACCACCGAATGATGAAAGTCGGGAAGTTCATGTTGTGATCGCGATAAATGCTGTTTGAGCGACTTGCGACTCGATTTTCCCAATTGCGCGAGATAGCTTTGTTCGTTGTCTGGCAGGTCAATCACGATATCTTCGGTCACGGCCATGCGAGCGTAGGGTCGCTGCGGAGTTCTGTCGCTGATGGACTGCGCATGCAAACTGATCACCGAGACCTTCGCGTAGTGCGCAAACAGCGTGTCGGCAAAACGGTCAAGCTCCTCCGGCGGTACGCGCATGCCTTCGTTGATCACCCGAATGCGTGGACCATCAAGACAGTACAGCAAAAGAGCAGACAGTTCACCATCGCGCCAAGCAGCATAGGTATGCACGCGCGCGAGATTGTCGCACTGCAGCTGCGGAAGTGATGCATACAAGCTTTCGTAGAGCTCTTCCAGGCCGCGCTCGGCAAAAGGGGGTATGCAATCGATATAAATGCGTTCTGCTGAACTTTCCACGTGCAGAGTTGTATCTATCGTAAACAGAGCCATCCCCATTTAGACGCCGGGGTTCCGCAGAGTTCAGACACGCCACCCATCGAGTGCTCGCCAATCAAGCTTGATTGCTGCCAGACGCAGATCCGAGATCTTCGGGCTGAATTTGCTTTGCGGTTAAACTAGCGGACTAGCCTCCGTCAGATCTACCTACTTCATGTCCAGCAATTCCGAAATCCAGCTGTCCCAACAAGACAGCACGCTACCACCGCAAAGCCTGTCGCGGGAGCATATCGCGCGCGAGGTTGCGCGGCGTCGTACTTTTGGCATCATTTCTCACCCCGATGCTGGCAAGACCACGCTCACGGAAAAATTGCTGCTGTTTTCGGGTGCGATTCAGCTGGCCGGAACCGTGAAGGCGCGCAAGAGCGGACGTCACGCAACATCGGATTGGATGGAAATCGAAAAGCAGCGCGGCATTTCCGTTGCCAGCTCCGTGATGCAGTTCGAGTATCGCGATCACGTGGTCAATCTGCTGGATACGCCCGGTCACCAGGATTTTTCGGAAGATACATATCGCGTCCTGACCGCAGTGGATTCTGCGCTGATGGTGATTGATGCCGCCAAGGGTGTGGAAGCACAGACGATCAAGCTGCTCAATGTTTGCCGTATGCGCAACACGCCCATCATCACCTTCATGAACAAGATGGATCGCGAAACGCGCGATCCTCTTGAACTGCTGGATGAACTGGAGTCCGTTCTGGAAATACAGTGTGCTCCGGTCACCTGGCCCATAGGCATGGGAAAATCATTTCGTGGTGTCTATCACCTGATGCGCGACGAGATCATGCTGTTTGCGGCCGGTAGCGAGCGTGCCGATCAGGAATTTGAAATCATCAAGGGAATCGACAATCCCCGGCTGGCCGAGATGTTTCCCCTCGAGATCGAGCAACTGAAAATGGAAGTAGAACTCGTGCACGGTGCTTCGCATCCTTTCGATCTTGATGCATTTTTGGCGGGTAAACAGACTCCGGTTTTCTTTGGTTCTGCAATCAATAATTTTGGTGTGCGTGAAATCCTGAATGCACTGCTGGATTGGGCGCAGCCACCGCGCGAGCGCGATGCAACGGTTCGCAGCGTGGCACCCGACGAGACAGCGTTCTCCGGCTTTGTTTTCAAGATCCAAGCCAATATGGATCCCGCACATCGCGACCGCATCGCCTTCCTTCGCGTGTGCTCGGGGCGTTTCGAGCGTGGCATGAAGGTGCGCCATCTGAGACTCGAGCGCGATGTCAAACTATCGTCGGTGGTAACTTTCATGGCGTCGAGTCGCGAGCAGGTCGAAGAGGCTTATGCGGGCGATATCATTGGACTGCCCAATCACGGCAATATGCAGATTGGCGACAGTTTTTCCGAGGGTGAATTGCTGCAATTCACGGGCATTCCCTATTTTGCACCAGACTTTTTCCGGTCGGTGCGAATCCGCAACCCACTCAAGATCAAGCAGCTCCACAAGGGTCTGCAACAGTTGGGCGAGGAGGGCGCGGTTCACGTTTTCAAGCCCGTGAGTGGCGGTGATCTGGTGCTGGGCGCCGTTGGCGTGCTGCAGTTCGAAGTCGTCGCCAGTCGTTTGATGAATGAATACGGTGTGGATGCGGTATTCGAGGGTACCAGCATCAGCAGCGCTCGCTGGGTCTCTTGCGATGACAAGCGCATGCTCGCTGACTTTGAAAAATCCTCTGCGGGTGCCAATCTGGCGCACGATGCCGCAGGCAATTTGGCCTATCTCGCCAGCTCGGGTGTCAATCTCAAACTCACCCAAGAGCGCTGGCCCGGCGTTACCTTTCATTCGACCCGCGAGCATGCAGTGAAGGTCGCCTGAGCTTCGCCTTTCATCGCTCGTAGTGCTTTCATTGCAGCGTCTTCAGACGGCGCTGCTTTGTTCTGCTCGTGATGCTCGATGAGCGTTTGCGCTGTATCAACGGCGCAAACGTTTGTTATTCCTATACTAAGCAGGTCTTTGCGGTGTTCTCCGCACTATCTACCTAATCCATTTCCGATGCGGGCATGTGCCCCGCAGGAAGAAACTATCAAGTGTGATCGGAAACGACTATGTTGACCGTTACTTATTCCATCGTTGCACTGAAAGTAGAACACAAAAAAACCCGTTGGACTTTGTCATCGATACAGAAGTACATCATGAGTTGTATACGCAATATCAAGGGGGCAAGCAAAATTGATGTCGAAAACATGTTGCAGCGGCTATCGCAATTCGAGCAGTATTATCACGAGCGAAAAATACAAGTCGTCTTGATTCCAGCCCTGCGCAAGCTGACCCATGAAACAGATCCGCTGCTCGATGAAATTGAGTCGCTCAGTGCGCACAGCAGTTCGCTGCTGAGATCGATAGGCGAAAGAATTCAGGAGGGCTTGCGGCAGGGCAGGTTGCTGCTGGAGGAGGTTTGCTCATCGCTAGAATTGTGCTGTTCAAATTTTTACAGGCGATTGGCACGAGAGGAAGAACTTGTTCAGGTTGCCGAGCGTCTTATTCCGTGCGAAGCCTGGTTTGGCATTGCGGCGAATTTTCTGTCGCTTGATGCAAGCCGGCTGAAGTCGTCGGCGGCTCCGGACGAGGACGAGTGAATTTTTACGGCGTCATTTGAACCTCATTCAGGCGGGACGGGGATCAGAACGGCATTTCGCTGCGCTGGTCTTGTTCTGCTGATAATCACAACCGCCGTTTGGCCCAACACTTCCCTTTCGACGAGTCTCCTTGCAGGTGAGCAAATTCGGTGCGCGCACCCCAAAACGCACCAATATGGATCATTACTTAAAAATCGCACTTTATTGGTGAATTGCAAGAGTTCGTGATTTTGCGCCCTACCTCGTAATAGCTTGATTCTGCATGGGAATTTGGACTAGCCGTGGGGACCCTCCGACCCCAGAGGCGGGGTAGTTAATGGCATGGAATCTGCTATCATCGCCGGTCAAGTCTGAGTGGCATTGTCCTGCCTCGCACCGCAGTTTCAAGTGGTTTGCGCGAAGTCGGTCCACAGCTTAAATTCAATTAATCACTTTGCAACTTTTAGGAGATCCGCATGTCAACGTCGGCCGCTGATGTATTGAAAATGGTCAAGGACAACGAAGTCAAATTCGTTGATTTCCGCTTCACCGATACGCGAGGCAAGGAGCAGCACGTTAGCGTACCTGTGTCCCATTTCGATATGGACAAATTCGAGTCTGGCCACGCTTTCGATGGCTCTTCCATCGCTGGCTGGAAAGGTATCGAAGCATCGGACATGCTGCTCATGCCTGACCCAAGCACAGCGCGCATCGATCCGTTCATGGAAGAAACCACGATGTTCATCCAGTGCGACGTCATCGAACCAGGCGACGGCAAAGGCTACGACCGCGATCCTCGTTCAATTGCCAAGCGTGCCGAGGCTTACCTGAAATCTTCCGGCATTGGCGACACCGCGTATTTCGGTCCCGAGCCTGAGTTCTTCATTTTCGATAGCGTTCGCTGGAACGTCGATATGTCCGGCTCTTTCTCCAAGATTGATTCCGAAGAAGCTTCCTGGAGCACTGGTGAAAAAATCGAGGGTGGTAACAGTGGTCACCGTCCAGCAGTCAAAGGCGGTTATTTCCCAGTACCTCCGGTCGACAGCTTCCAGGACATGCGTTCGGAAATGTGTCTGATCCTCGAAAGCCTGGGTATCCCCGTCGAAGTACATCACCATGAAGTGGCTGGCGCTGGTCAGAACGAAATCGGTACCAAGTTCTCCACTCTGGTTCAGCGCGCCGACTGGACACAGACACTGAAATATGTCGTCTTGAATGTCGCGCACAACTACGGAAAGACAGCGACCTTCATGCCCAAGCCCATCGTTGGCGACAATGGTTCCGGCATGCACGTGCACCAGTCGGTATGGAAAGACGGCAAAAACCTGTTCGCAGGCGATGGCTACGCAGGTCTCTCTGAGTTTGCGCTGTACTACATTGGCGGCATCATCAAGCACGCGCGTGCCCTCAATGCGATCACCAACCCCGGTACCAACTCGTACAAGCGTCTGGTGCCTGGCTTCGAAGCTCCGGTGAAACTGGCCTATTCGTCACGCAACCGTTCTGCGTCGATTCGTATTCCACACGTTGCCAATCCCAAGGGTCGTCGTATCGAAACGCGCTTCCCCGATCCGCTGGCGAATCCTTACCTGTGCTTCGCGGCCTTGCTGATGGCCGGTCTGGACGGCGTGCAAAACAAAATCCATCCTGGCGAAGCTGCCTCGAAAGATTTGTATCACCTGCCACCTGAAGAAGATGCTCAGATCCCGACCGTGTGTTCATCACTCGACCAGGCGCTCGAGTATCTGGACAAGGACCGCGAGTTCCTGACCCGCGGCGGTGTATTCAGCGACACCATGATTGACGCCTATATCGAACTGAAGATGCAGGAAGTGACTCGTTTCCGCATGACCACGCATCCAGTCGAGTTCGACATGTACTACTCGCTGTAATCCGTCGTCCGGAGTTGCGGCAAACAGGGGGCGACTTAGGTCGCCCTCTTTTTTGGGAAAAATGTTGTTTTTATGATAAAAATATCTGACGACTTTCTGGTATAAAAACCCAGGGAGACGCTGAATGGAGTCGCGTTTTACGGTTTTATTCCATCAGCGCTTCCATAGCCTTCTTGTTCAAGCTTGTGTCAACCCTCCCATGGTTCTCTGCCCATGAAAAGCCGCCTAATTGTCTGCCTGATTCTTTGGGTGCTTGCTGCGCCCCTCCTCGCCCAGGGTGTTTTTGTCTGTGTACAGCCGAATGGCACGCGTGAATACCGCAACACAGGTGATATTCGTGGCTGTCGAAGGCTGGATACGGAGACGATATCGACCATTCCCGCCCCAACCGCCAATCAGCAGGCAAAGGCCGGGACCATGGATTCCTCTTTTCCACGCATAGACAGCCAGATTCAGAAGCGTCGCGATCAGGATCGGCTGCAGATTCTGATGGACGAAGTGCGCACCGAAGAGTCAAAACTGTCCGAGCTCCGCCGCGAATACCAGAATGGCGAACCCGAGCGTCTGGGCAGCGAGCGCAACTATGCGAAATATCAGGAGCGTGTCGCTCAGATGAAGGACGACATACTCCGCACTGAGAAAAATATTGAAGCCCTGAAACGAGAGATAGGTAATTTAAAATAGGTCCCTCGTGCAGCTGTGCCATCCGGGCCGCTTTGCGGCCTTTTTCTTTTGCGGGACTGAGTGAATATCTTATCGACATCCTTGGGTGGCCTGGATCTGCTGGCTTCCGCGGTGATCATCCTGGACAAGCAGGGACGTATCGCCTATGCCAATGCGGCCGCAGAGACCTTGCTGGATAGCTCGTTCAAAGTACTGCACCAGCAGCGGCTGTCCGATCTTTTCCTCAACGGTGACAAACTTGCCCGCATCTTCGAACAGGCCAGGACACGACAGGTCGATGAGAAGCGCGAGGATATCCTGCTGGAGCGGGTTGGGAGGCTGCCGCTCCATGTGAACATCATTGCGACCGCCATCGATGATGCAGAAAATCCGGTGCTCATTGAGTTGCGCGCCAATGTACAGCAGGTCAAGCTGGATCGCGAAGAGCGTCTTTTGGACCAGACCCAGGCCAACAAGGAATTGATTCGCAATCTTGCGCACGAAATCAAGAATCCGCTGGGAGGCATTCGTGGCGCAGCCCAGTTGTTGGAGCTGGAATTGCCGCGAAATGATCTCAAAGATTTGCGAGAGTACACGCAAGTCATCATCAAAGAGTCCGACCGCTTGCAGACACTGGTTGACCGTTTGCTGGCACCCCATCGACGTCCGCAAATCGTCGGTGACGTCAATATTCACGAGGTTTTCGAACGGGTTCGCAGTTTGATCATGGCGGAGTTCCCTCAGGGCCTCACCATACAGCGCGACTATGATCTGTCGCTACCCGAGTTTCGCGGCGACAAGGAGCAGCTGATTCAGGCTGTGCTCAATATTGCGCATAACGCTGCGCAGGCGCTGGCACCGCGTATCGCGCAAGGCGATGCGGCGCTGATCTTCCGCAGTCGTGTTGCACGTTCGATCACCCTCGCCAAGGTCCGTTATAGGCTGGCACTAGACTTGCATATCATCGACAACGGCCCGGGTATACCGGCTGAGTTGAAGGACAGGATTTTCTATCCTCTGGTGTCCGGCAGGGACGGCGGCAGCGGATTGGGGCTGACACTGGCACAAACCTTCATTCAGCAGCACCTGGGCGTGATTGAATGCGAAAGCCGGCCCGGCTACACCGACTTCCGTATCCTGATTGCGCTGCCCTGATCTCGTGCAGCGCCGGGTAACGGCAAGCACGCTGACGCTGGCTTCGCCATAATGGCACCAATTTGGTGCTTACCGTCGACTGGGCATGCACCAGCGGCAGTGAGATGAGGCGCGGGCAGGGTACATGAAACCAATCTGGATAGTTGACGACGACGAATCAATTCGCTGGGTGCTGGAGAAAGCACTGGCGCGCGAAAATCTGGCAACGCGAAGTTTCGCGAACGTGCGTGATGCAGTGGCGGCGCTCGAGTCGGGAACGCCTCAGGTGCTGGTATCGGATATCCGCATGCCCGGTGAGTCTGGCCTTGAATTGCTGCAGATCGTCAAAGGCCGCTATCCCGGTTTGCCCGTGATTGTCATGACTGCCTTTTCCGATCTTGATTCCGCCGTCGCCGCATTTCAAGGCGGTGCTTTCGAATATCTTGCCAAGCCTTTCGATCTCGATAAAGCAGTTGAACTCATCCGACGCGCGCTCGAAGAGAGCTTGCGTGAATCCGGTGATGAGCAGACCTCGAGCGAGACACCCGAGATATTGGGGCAGGCAGCTGCGATGCAGGATGTGTTCCGAGCCATCGGACGATTGTCGCAGTCGAATGTCACGGTATTGATTACCGGTGAATCCGGTACGGGCAAGGAGCTGGTGGCCCGCGCGCTGCACAAACACAGTCCCCGAGCGGCTCAGCCTTTCATTGCGCTCAACACGGCGGCCATACCGAAAGATTTGCTTGAATCCGAATTGTTCGGTCACGAGCGCGGAGCATTCACTGGAGCGCAATCAACACGGCGCGGACGTTTCGAACAAGCTGAAGGCGGTACGCTCTTCCTTGATGAGATTGGCGACATGCCATTCGATCTTCAGACTCGCTTGTTGCGTGTGCTCTCGGATGGGCATTTCTATCGTGTTGGTGGTCATCAATCGCTCAAGGCGAATGTACGGGTGATCGCAGCCACCCACCAGAATCTCGAGCAGCGGGTGCGTGAAGGTTTGTTCCGCGAAGACTTGTATCACCGTCTGAATGTCATTCGTTTGAGATTGCCTTCCTTGCGTGAGCGACGTGATGACATACCTCTGCTGGCGCGCCACTTCCTCGCCCACAGCGCGCGTCAGCTGGGTGTGGAGGCCAAGCGCTTGTCAGATCAGGCAATGCATTTTCTGGCATCGCTGGATTTGCCGGGTAACGTTCGCCAGCTGGAAAATTTATGCAACTGGATCACCGTCATGGCGCCAGGTCAGACGGTAGAAATCAAAGACTTGCCGACCGAGCTGACTGCAGGCACGGTGGCACC
>JACCDP011297999.1_pt1 | contig 17860 bp, 19 predicted proteins | sample 7445841 | NCBI WGS metagenome assembly JACCDP01 (sample SAMN15323441, study PRJNA562643) | freshwater metagenome | isolation source: river surface water | place: USA:Blue River Watershed | collected 2017-08-17
CGCCACCCGACACAACAATCACTTTATTTGAAAGTCCTAATTCCATATTGTTTTATTGAGGAAGTGTAAATATTTTTTCTAGCAGTACCCATTTTTCTCCAGGCTTTGATCCTGGCATCGCTTGTTGGTATGTCCACATCAATGTTTCCCATTTTTGAACCACTTCGTTTGCAGCATCTGCCGCAGACTTTGCTTCAAAAGAAAAATTTTCATTCGCTTCTAACACCATAAATAAACGGTTGGCTACACAGTAAATATCTAAACAGGTAATGCCAGCAGTTTTAATGCTTTCAATAATTTCTGGCCACACATTTTGATGGTATGCTTTGTACTCCGCAATTAATGCAGGATCATCTTTTAAATCGAGTGCTAAAAAATATTGTTGTGCTGCCATGTTTTTATTTTTTTGTATACGCAACCGCTGTTTGTTTACTAGTGCCTAGTCCTTCGATGCCTAGTTCAATAACATCACTCGGCTTTACATATACCGGTTCTGGTTTAATGCCCAAACCTACGCCCGGAGGGGTTCCTGTACTAATGACGTCGCCCGGTAAAAGCGTCATAAACTGGCTTAAGTAATGCACCAAAAAAGGTATTTTGAAAACGAGGTTTAACGTGTTACTATTTTGATAGGTTTTGCCATTTACAGTTAACCACATTTTTAAATTGTTGACATCTGCAATTTCATCGGGGGTTGCTAAAAATGGTCCTAGCGGTGCAAACGTATCGCAACCCTTTCCCTTATCCCACTGTCCTCCTCTCTCTAATTGGAATTCGCGCTCACTATAATCATTGTGTAAGCAATAGCCTGCAACATAATCAAGTGCATCAGCTTCTTCTACATAAGAAGCTTTTTTTCCAATCACAAAAGCAAGCTCTACTTCCCAATCTGTTTTTACGCTATTTTTTGGAATCACCACATCGTCATTGGGACCACAAAGTGCCGTAGTAGATTTAAAAAATAAAACGGGCTCTGCTGGAATAGGTGCATTGGTTTCGAGACAGTGGTCTACATAATTAAGTCCAATACAAACAATTTTTGAAGGCCTCGCAACTACAGAACCAAGTCTGGTAGCAGGATCTACAACCGGAAGTGATACGCCCGCAGCAACAGCCGATTTAATTTTTTCAATTTCGTTGTTTGCAAAAAAAGCTTCGTTGTAATCAGCTACAATACCCGATACATCATACCAAGTATCATTTATAATGATGCCCGGTTTTTCATTTCCTTCATGTCCAAATCTTATAAGTTTCATTGCTTGCTCTATTTATATCTAAAAAAATTAATTATTGAGTTTTATAAATCCACCATCTATTGGATAATCACATCCTGTAATAAATGAAGCTTCATCGCTGGCTAAATAAAGTGCAAGTGCTGCTACTTCTTCGGGCTTTGCCATTCTCCCAATGGGTTGCGATGCAGATAATTTTTCAAACATTTCTTTTTCTTTCCCCGGATAATTTTTTGCAATAAATCCATCCACAAACGGTGTGTGCACACGCGCTGGAGAAATAGAATTACACCTAATATTTTCGTGCATATAATCTTTGGCAACAGAAAGTGTCATAGCCATAACAGCCCCTTTTGCAGTTGAATACACAAAACGATCAGCTAGTCCTACCCATGCAGCAATCGAAGCCATGTTAATGATAACGCCGCTACCATTGGCCCGAAAGCCTGGTATAGCAGCAGCTATGCACTGATAGACGCCTTTTACATTGATAGACATTACCCTATCAAAATCTGCTTCAGGTGTTGTATCAGCTTTACCAATATGTGCAACGCCGGCATTGTTTACTAAAATATCAATGGCACCAATTGATGCAAACACTTTATCTACCTCTTCTTTGCTAGCAACATTACAAGCGTGCACACTCACTTTTCCGCCAGCAGCTATAATAGTTGACTTTGTATCAGCAGCTGCTTCTATGGTTAATTCTAACACATGCACTGCCGCGCCTTGTGCTGCAAATGTTACCGCAATTGCTTTTCCAATGCCGCTTCCGCCGCCGGTAATAACTGCTGTTTTGTTAACTAGTGAAAACATAAAAAATAATTATAAAGAAACGCCGCGCTTCCACGGTATAAAATCGTCTTGGTTTAATAGCACCGCTTTGGGAGTCACCTCGCCACTAGCCGCTTTAATGCAATATTCTAAAATTTCTGCCCCCATTTGTTCAATGGTTTTTTCACCACTAATGATAGGTCCACAATCAATATCAATGATGTCCTTCATACTTTTTGCAAGAGATGAATTGGTAGCCACTTTAATCACTGGACATACCGGGTTACCCGTTGGTGTACCAAGTCCGGTGGTAAATAATATGAGGGTGGCGCCAGCTGCAGCCTTACCCGTTGTGGCTTCTACGTCATTTCCAGGGGTACAAACAAGGCTAAGGCCAGGTTTAGTTGCCTGCTCTGTGTAATCCAGCACATCAACGATTGGAGATGTCCCTCCTTTTTTTGCAGCTCCTGCGCTTTTTATAGCATCGGTAATTAAACCATCTTTGATATTTCCCGGTGAAGGATTCATGTGAAATCCAGAACCTACTTGATGCGCAAGGGCATCATAACTGCGCATGAGATCTATAAATTTGTTTGCAGCACTCTTCGATTCACAACGATCAATTAAGTCTTGTTCGGCGCCGCATAATTCAGGAAACTCTGCGAGTAAAACTTTACCGCCTAGGGCCACCAATAAGTCAGCAGCATAACCTACCGCAGGATTTGCAGAAACTCCACTAAATCCATCACTACCTCCACATTTTACGCCAAGCGTAAGTGCACTTAATGGTGCAGGCTGTCTTTCAAATTGATTGATTTGAATAAGCCCTTCAAATGTTTTTTTGATGGCCGATGCAATCAATTCTTCTTCGCTTTCTGACTGTTGTTGCTCAAAAATATAAAGAGGCTTATTAAAATCAGGTGCTATTTTTTTAATGTCATTTTTAAAATCTTCTACTTGCAAATGTTGACAGCCAAGGCTTAAAACCGTTATGCCGCCTACGTTTGGATGATTTGCATAAGAAGCGAGTAGGGCACTTAATGTTGATGCATCGGCTCTCGTACCTCCGCAACCTCCATTATGATTTAAAAATTTTATGCCGTCTACATTTTTAAATACGCGGTTTTTTTGTGGGGTACTACTTGGAGAAAAATTGATATTGGTAATCGTTTCTCCTTTTTCGTATGCTTCTAAAAGTGACTGGGTATACTTGCTGTATTTATCACTAACTGCATAACCAAGTTTATGGTGTAACGCCTCTTTGATGACATCTAAATTTCTGTTCTCACAAAATACCGTAGGAATAAATAACCAATAATTGGCAGTACCTACCTGACCATTAGATCTTACAAAACCATTAAAGGTTTTACTAGCAAACGCTGATACATCCGGCTTTTCCCATGAAAAATTTATTTCACGATATGTATAGGGCTCAGCTGCATGTTTTAGATTAGCAGTAGTTACAAGACTTCCTCTGGATACATCACTTTGTGTGGTTCCAACTAAAACACCATACATGAATACAGAAGCACCTTTTGTAAGATCGTCTGTATAAAATTTATGTTTGCTTTGAATAGGCTCTAACATCGTAAACTGCTCACCTCTGTAGTCCACTATTTGCCCTGCAGCCAAATGGGTAAGCGCCACCAACACATTGTCTTTGGGGTGCATCTCTATCACTAATCTTTTGGGTGGCACAGTAGTCATGAGTACTATACGGATTTAACTTTATGTCCTTTAGTTGCAAATAAAAACACAACAACAAAACAAAGTAATGGTACAATATATCCATTTTGAATACTACCTGTTGCATCAGAAATAACACCAAGTACTGGTGGCAATAATGCGCCACCTACTATAGACATTACAATTAAACTAGATGCCATTTTGGTATCGGCGCCAACATCTTTAATACCCAAAGAAAAGATGGTAGGAAACATAATGGACATAAAAAAAGCAATAGCAATTAATGCATACACTACAACAATGCCTGATCCAAAAATAGCTACTACAGATAAAACAATATTGATGAGTGCGTAAGCACTCAATAATTTTTCTGAAGCAAATCTGCCCATTAGAACTGTACCTACAAATCTTCCAAGCATAAATGCGGCACCATAGCCCCAACCTAAATATTGAGCAGCGGTTTTTTCATCCATACCTGCGCCCGTTCTTGCCATTTTAATAAAAAAGCTACCTACACAAACTTGTGCGCCTACATAAAAGAATTGTGCCACTACAGCCCATGTCAAATGCCTGTGTCTAAAGGCTTTTAGCGGATTATGACCGGCTGCATTGTCATCTCCTTCTTTTACATCAGGAAGTTTTGATACCATAAACAAAACGGCTACTAGCAAAACAAGAATACCTAAAATTAGGTATGGCATTTTGACACTTTGCGCTTCGCTTGTCAAATAAATATTAAGCGCTTCTGGAGATAATTTTGCATAAGCTTCATCAGACATTTCTGTACCAGACAAAATAAATTGACCACCAATGATAGGGGCTACCATGGCAGCAAGCCCATTAAATGATTGCGCAAAATTTAATCGACGCGTTGCTGTTTCAGGAGGACCAATAATAGTTGCGTATGGATTAGCTGCAGTTTCTAAAAAAGTTAATCCACTCGCAATAATAAAAAGTGCGCCTAAAAAATAAATATATTGATGGGTATCGGCTGCAGGTAAAAATAAAAAGCATCCTAGCGCAAACAAGAGGAGGCCACCAACTATTCCAGATTTGTAGCCATACTTACGCATTACATATCCAGCAGGAAGTGCCATTGCAAAATAGGCTATAAATACCGACGAATCAATCAGTGAAGATTGCAAATCACTTAAACGAAACGATTTACGGAGGTGGGGGATTAATATAGGGTCTAGGTTATGCACAAAACCCCAAAAGAAAAAGAGGCTAGTAACCAGTATAAACGGGAAAAGCCAGTTTTTGGTTTGGTTACCTAAACCATTGTTACTATTTGAAGTTGCGGTTATTGCCATATTGGTAAATATTGTACTATTTTAACCCTGAATTTTGATTAACAATATACTTAAATATTGCCTCTTTTTACAAACATGGTAATGTTAAGCAAGTTTTTATTAATATGAATGAAATGAGGCATCAAAAGTCAAAAATTTTCTAAAAAGAGTGAACGCATGAAATCAAGCATTGTTGGTATTTTTTTGTTCTTTTTTATCGCTGACGCTAGTGCTCAAAAGCTTGTGGTACTTGGCACTACACAAGATGCCGGTAAGCCTCAAATTGGCTGTCAAAAAAGTTGTTGTCAAAATTTAAATAACAGATTCTTTGTAGCAAGCCTTGGTGTATCAGATACAAAAAATAATAAGAATTATATATTTGACGCAACACCAGATATCACGGCTCAATACCAACTCTTATCCGAAAAAACGGGTATTAAAAGTATCGATGGCATATTTCTAACACACGGACACAGCGGGCATTACACGGGTCTTATGTATCTTGGTAAAGAGGGCATGAATACTAGCAAAATACCGGTGTACGCCATGCCAAGGTTAACAAATTATCTAACAAAAAATGGTCCCTGGGGTCAACTTGTTACACTAGAAAATATCAATTTAAACCCCCTTCAATCAGAAACATCTATTAGACTAGATAGCTCACTTATTGTAATTCCTATTAGGGTTCCGCACAGAGACGAATATTCTGAAACTGTTGGATTTAAAATCATTGGTGCAAAAAAATCAGCGCTCTATATACCTGACATAGACAAATGGGAAATCTGGGAAAAAGATATTATTAAAGAAGTTAACGCTGTGGATTATGCATTTATTGATGGAACGTTTTTTGAAGATGGAGAAATTAATAGGCCCATAAAAGATGTGCCACACCCATTTATAAGTGAAACCGTATCCATATTTAAAAATGAGCCACTATCTGTCAAAAATAAAATATACTTTATTCATTTAAACCATACCAATCCTGCGCATAATCAAGAAAGCCAACAAAGGATTGCATTAGAAAAACAAGGCTTTCGTTTTGCAAGTCTTGGAGCCCAATTTATTCTCAATTAATTGGTAATTTTAGGTACATGAATTTGCAACCCAATCATTTAAGCAATCATTTAATACGGCTTGAGCCGCTGCAGCCCATGCACTTCAATGAACTCTATGCAGTCGCATCGGATCCACTTATTTGGGAACAACACCCCAATCCTAATAGATATCAAAAGGAAGTGTTTGAATCATTTTTTAAAGGTGCAGTAGAATCGGGTGGGGCGTTTATTGTAAGAGACGTAGACACCGGAATAGCACTTGGCTCCTCTAGGTTTTACGACTATAAACCACTAGATCATGAAATAAAAATTGGCTACACTTTTTTTAGCAGAGACTGCTGGGGAAAGGGAATCAATAAACAAGTAAAAACGCTTATGTTAAACTACGCATTCATTTATATTGAAAAAGTTATTTTTCATATTGGTGCACAAAATATAAGGTCGCAAATAGCTATAGAAAAACTAGGTGCAAAAAAAATAAGCGAAGAAATGGTTGCGTATTACAACGAGCCAGACCGGCTTAATTTTGTGTATGAAATGGTGCGTTAAAATTTGAAATCAATATTTAACGGGCTTGTTTAAAAACCCTAGGCTTCCTGCTCTGATCAAAATGAATTGTAGTTGTAAGTGAATTAGAAACTGCATCAAAAATAAAAACTTCTTTAAGGGGATCAGGATAAATTTCTTTATCATCACAAATACAGCTTACTTTAATTTTATTAGATTCAAATACAACATTACCAAAACATACATCCTGCATTACCTTTCCGTTAAACTCAGAAAGCATTACAAGTTTAATTTTAGCATTAGAAAGAAAAGTATAAGACTCTTTGCTTCCTGTAAGCTTATCAATATATTCAAAAGTTTTACCAGTTAGATTAAGCGTGTTTTGGCCAATTGAGAGATTGGTAAAAAACATGAATAGCAGTGCGATAAAATATTTCATTCTTACATTTTTTTGGTTTCACTAATTTTCAATTATTTCGGCTTCAATGCGGCGATTCAAAATATTAGACTCCGTGTTTGGTGCATATTCAAATGCAGGAAGTGTTTCGCCAAAACCTTTTGTTTTTATTCTTAGACTATTAATCCCCTTTTTTATTAAATATGATTTAATGCTTTCTGCTCGGCGTTGAGATAATATTTGATTTGATGCATCATCACCGGCCTTATCAGTATGTCCTGATATAAGCACTTTGACTTTTATTTCTTCATTCATAAATGCCGCAAACTTGTCTATTTCTGGAAAAAATAAAGGATCAATTGCATAACTATTATTAGCAAACACAACGTTTAAATCAATTTTATATCCTTGTTTTAGCGGTGTTTTAAATATTGTAGATGATGTTATTGTAGAATCCGGTAATCGGAGTTTTACAGACAATGTTAGGTCATCTCCAAACATACATGGCGAGAATTCAATGTTTTGTAAATTCCTTAAATCAAAAAGTACATTTTCAAATAAAAGTTGAAATTCATTTTTGTTGTATATACGATAAATAGATCCTCCCGATAATTGAGCGATTTGATTTAAATAAGATTCGTCAATTAAAGTACCGTACCCGATAGTAATGATATTAATATTGTTTTGTATTGCCTTGTTAATAATTTGATCTAGAGAAAGAGAAGATGTTCGAGAATTTGTTATGCCATCTGTAAATAAAACAACAATTTTTGAATTACTAATTGAATCTAAAATTAAATGGTCAATTGCTGTCTCTAATCCATCCTCAATTCCTGTTCCACCGCCAAAATCAGCTAAGCCGTTTCCTGGAGTTAACTTAGCATTTATTTCATCAAATTTATTTGAACTAACAATTAATCTAGAAGTATGATCAAATTTTACAACTGAATAAAAATTATTAATGCTTTGATTATTGAATATTGCATCTGTCACTGCTCTTTGAAGAACATTGGCGCGCTCATCGCCCATAGATCCACTATGGTCAAGTAAAAATGCTATATTTCTTTTTAATGCAGGCTTGGAATTAACTACAAACTTTTTAACGATACACTCTTTTCCATCTTTGGAGAGCTTAACATATTCAATATTTTTTTCTGAAATCGAATCTAAGTATTTATAATATTTAGAATCTCCCACTAAAATATTTACATTACCCTTACCAAACTCTGATCTGGGATAAAGCAATTTAAGTTCTAAGTTTAGCTGTCTATTTTTTTGTATCGGTATGGATTTGAATTGATTAGCACTTATAAACGAAGAACGCGAAACTGGAATATAGTTTTTTGGGGTAGGTCCCTGAAATTTAAAAAGTTCACCTAAAAATTTTGCAGCTTTATTTCCCTCTATTTTCATCTTGTCTACTAGCGCCTGTGTTTTTGTTGGTTGCTGCGCGAATAGCAAATTGCCATAGATAAATAAGATTAGGATTAAGGACAGCTTTTTCACTTTATTAAGTTTTTAATTAATATGAAAATAAACTTTTCTTTAACACGATTCAATTATTTTATTCTACCGATAGTTTTAATATTGATGTTAAATTATATATAATGAAAAAATTATTGGGGTTATTGTTCTTTGGTCTCATATGCAATTGCACTTTTGGTCAACAAAATAAGGGCGTTTGCAAAATAGAGGTAACTGATATATCAAAGCTTATAAGCTTTGGCTACCTTGTTGGCTATACCGCGGAGTTTAAAAACAACTCCAATAAAACAGTAGATGGAATTTATTGGACAACCTATTACATAAATAATAACGGAGATTATATTAAAGTTGAATCTGACTCATTTAATGCTTCGGATTTAGTTGACCCTATTCAATCTGGGTTTAAAAAATCGTTGGTTCGGGCCCCAAGAATAAAAAATGCTTCCAAATTAATAATTGTTGTCAATAAAGTTCATTTCACTGATGGTAGCACTTGCAGATAAAACAGTTTTTAAGCGTTCAAAAACTGACTCAAAGATTTTTGAATAATCGTAATGCTTTCTAAAATTTGATCGCGTGTTATAATCAGTGGTGGCGCAAATCTTATTTTATTACCGTGGGTAGGTTTAGCAAGTAATCCATTTTCTTTTAACACCAAACAAAAATCCCAGGCAGCATTTGGATTTTGATGCGTTACTTCAATCGCATTTAAAAGTCCTTTGCCTCTTACAATGCTTATAAATGGTGAATTTATTTTTTCTAATTCCGACCTAAATAATTGACCCATTTGATAGGCATTATCGGCTAAATTTTGATCACGTAATACGCCAAGTGCCGCCACCGCTACAACACAGGCAAGTGGATTGCCACCAAAGGTACTACCGTGTTCGCCAGGTTTTATGGTTTCCATAATATAATCGTCACATAAAACGGCGCTAATAGGCATAACACCACCACTCAAAGCTTTTCCTAGCATTAAAATATCTGGTCGTACATCTTCGTAATCGCAAGCCAATAATTTACCAGTCCTACACAATCCCGTTTGAATTTCATCCGCTATGAAAAGTACATTATGTTGTTTACACAAATCATAAGCTGCTTTTAAATATCCATTATCTGGAACAATGACGCCGGCTTCACCCTGAATGGGCTCTACCATAAATGCAGCAACATTTTTATTTTGAAGTGCAGCTTCTAGCGCTTCAATATTGTTGTAGGGTATTTGCTTAAATCCTGGAACAAAGGGTCCAAAATTTGTATAGCTAGAAGGGTCTGTGGAACTTGATATGGCCGCAATGGTTCTTCCCCAAAAATTTCCTTCCGGAAAAAGTATAACGGCTTCGTTTGCAGCAACCCCTTTTTTCTCATAAGCCCAACGTCTTGCCAGCTTTATAGCTGTTTCACCAGCCTCAACGCCAGTATTCATGGGTAACACTTTATCGTAACCAAAATACTGTGTTATAAAATGTTCGTATTCGCCAAGTTGATTATTGTAAAATGCCCTAGAAGTAAGCGTTAGCTTAGACGCCTGTGCTGTCATAGCATTAATAATGGCTGGATGACAATGACCCTGATTGACTGCAGAGTAGCCGCTTAAAAAATCAAAATATTGCTTCCCTTCTACATCGTATAAGAATACGCCCTGTCCTCTCTCAATAACAACAGGTAAAGGATGGTAATTATGCGCGCCATACTTTTCCTCTAATGTTATATAATAAGATGTGTTTTTGAAATCTTGTGGTTGCATTATATAGAAGTTAATTGCTGTTCAAAATTGGAAAGAATTTGAAAAGCCGTTTCGGCCATTTTATTGCCTTTGTTATCTAATAAAGGATTGATTTCTGCAATTTCTAAACAAATAACCTTTTTAGTTGTAACGAGTTGCTGAAGTATTTGATTTATTTCGTCTGGTAAAAAACCCGACTTTACAGGTGTGCCGGTACCATAAGATATTTGATCACAATCCATAGAATCCACATCAAAGGAAACGTACAAGTAATCAACGTCTTCTAATTTTTTAATGATACTATCAAGTGTATTTTGTAATCCTTGATCACGCAAGTTTTCTACCGTATAATTTGAAATAGAAGCTGCTTCAATAACCTGTTTTTCGGCAGGTTCAAAATCCCTTAAACCAAAATATACCAAATGATTAGGGGTTAATTTAGGGCCGTTAACACCTATGTTTTTTAAATCGGTCCAATGACTAATCGTATCATCGGAAATTTCATTTATTTGAATGTGAGCATGGTCTAAACCCATTGCTGCCGCAAGTGGCATGCCATGTATATTTCCAGAAGGTGAAGTGTACGGCGAATGAATATCGGCATGTGCATCAATCCAAATAACGCCCAACTTTTTATTTGGGTAAGCTTTTTTAATGCCGCTTATAGTGCCAAGCGCTGAGGAGTGGTCACCAGATAAAACAATAGGAAAAAAATTTTGATGTAGTGTTGTTGCCACTGCGTCACATACCCTGTTACACTGCTCAGCAACATGTTCAATTCGTTGCGCAAAACTATTGGTGTTTTTTTGATAGATGGTTTCGTTATGCGTTACTACATCCTGATATACATGTCTATTAAAAAAATCATTGTCTGCATTAATTGCTGCAATTTCAAGCGCGTCAATACCCATATCAGATCCTCTTGTTCCTGCACCAATATCAGATCTATTTTTAATTAATTTAATATGCACAAACTGTTGAATTTCGATTCAAGGTAATAAAAAGAAAGCAATTATGTAGATAGATAAAATGGAAGATTATATTAACAATTAGGAAACAATAAATTTACATTAAGGTAATACCAACTATATAATTTTATCTAAAATTAAACGATATGCGCCAGACGTATCAGACAAAAAAAAGCCAACTAGTTTCCGTTATTGAACCAATAAAATACGGAGAAAACCCTAACCAGCTTTCACCTCAATTTGGACAAGAAGAAGATTTAACTCAATTGGCAGAAGTTGAATTGTCTATTGAAGAAGTTTACCAAGAAGTTTTAAATGAATTAAGGACTAAAAAACGAGCTAATTATAAATAAATAATTACGAGTAATAAATTAGTTCAAATTTCTACATACATTGAGTTATAAATCAATGTTATGAAGCTGATACTTCTATTTCTTGCTGGTTTCTATTGCTCAAATTTATCCGCCCAATCTCTTCAATACACAGTTTCAAAAGACAATTCCTCAAAATACCATAGCATTCAAGAAGTGCTCAATATCATTCCTTCAGGCAACAAGGCAGCGGTAAAAATTTATATTAAGGCAGGTGTATACAATGAAGTAGTGGTGGTGGATGCTAGTAAATCCAATATCACCCTCATTGGTGAAGACGCTAATAATACCATTATCAATTTTAATAACCATGCAGGTGTTAAAACACCGGATGGTGATACCCTAAACACATGGACATGTGCTACAGTTTTTGTGTATGGAAACGATTTTCAAGCACAAAACATCACATTTAGCAATCAGGCCGGATTTACAGCAGGACAAGCAGTTGCGCTTCGGGTAGAAGGCAATAGGGCTAGTTTTTTTAATTGTAAAATGGTGGGCTTTCAAGACGTTTTGTTTTTAAGCGGCAACGGGGTAAAGCAATATTTTAAAGATTGTTACATAGAAGGTACCACCGATTTTATTTTTGGAGCCGCCACATCTGTTTTCGAAGACTGTCATATTCACAGCAAAAAAAATTCTCACGTTACAGCTGCATCTACCAATTCAATTATCCCTTTTGGTTTTGTATTTAAGCGTTGTAAACTAACCGCAGACAGTATAATAAATAAAGTTTCGTTGGGAAGACCCTGGTCACCAACGGCAAGTGTCACGTATCTCGATTGCTGGATGGACAAACATATTGTAGAAGAGGGTTGGAATAACTGGAAAAATCCAGCCAATGAATTAACTGCTAGATATGCCGAGTACAATAGCACAGGTCCCGGTGGTAGTCCACAAAAAAGAGCTACTTGGTCTAAACAATTAACGAGTGAGCAAGTACTGGGATATAGTAATGAGAAAATTTTAGGGGCTTGGCGTCCTAGTAAAAAATAAATTACTTTTTTGATGTTGTACGTAAACCTTTTTTCCAAAAGCTAAAAAACGAAGGATAATACCCTTGGGTAGTAGGAAACATCCATTCTCTACTATCTTTTTTACCCGGATAATATTCAAACGCGGGATGTTCTTTTGAGATAAATGCATTTGAAATGGTAAGGTCCGTGTTTTTGTATTGACTCACCAAACTATCTACTTCACCTGTATACACTTCAATACCCGAAATATTTTTTGAAAGCTCCAAAATAAAATGGATCACTTTATCACTCACCGGATATTTATTAAAATGCGATGGCTCTAAAATCAACACACGATTTACGGGTTCATTTGCGCGCCATAGTGGATCTAAATTATAGCTATTATATAGTAATGTTGGCTTACTGGTATCAAGTTTTGGAGCCGCTGTTTGTGGTAAATTAGTTACAAATGCTAGACTGCTAGTTTTCTCTAATGCTTTAGGCACAGGCATTGTAGCAATATGCTCATAGCTATCATCTAAAAAAGTATGCCACTGATTTGAAGATGTGTATTTATTAATATTTTCTTGGTTGCAATAATATTTTTTTGATGAAAAGCTCCCAGCTACCCACTGCCAACTACAACTATTACTTGCAAGGTCGCCATCTAATAAATGATAGTACATCCATGTTGAAGGTGCCAACCAGTGTGCTTTTGCATTGTTACACACCATCGATGCGAGATACATTCTAATATGATTGTGTAGGTATCCTGTTTTGTAAAAATTATTGATGTGCGCATCGATTGATTCAATACCCGTTGCTGCATCCACAACTGCGGTAGGTATTTGAGTATGTAAAAAATCTGGTTGGGGTTGTTTTAAATCAGTAAAAATCAATTCTTTTTTTACTTGCCATACCCGCTGATAATATTCGCGCCAAGCAAGTTCCTGTAAAAATTTTTCAATCTCGTAGGGTTTGAATCCTTTTTGTAAAACCGCTTCTTTAATTTGTTGTACACTAATGACGCCTCTAGATAAATAAGGGGATAAGTACGTTACATCACCATTAATAAAATTTCTAGTTTTTGCATACTTAATAGGATTGATAGTATTGATGCGCTCAACAACCAAATCATAAGTAGTAGGAAACATATTTAAATCATTAAGGCTTTGCATATTCGAGTCTTTGAAGTAGTTGCGTGGTATGATAGCTATCCTGACCGGTACTGGTAATAGAGCCCGCTTTTTCAATATCCAAAAATCCATCTTCGGATAAACAATGATCCGGATAATGAATCCACTTTATTTCACCAATAATCATACTTGTTTGATTGATACTGATAGGAATACGTTCTTTAAATTCCATACCTATTTGAATGTGGCTCTCATTTACAAAAGGGGCCACAAACCCTTCTTTAAATAGGGGGGTTAGCTGCGTAGCATCAAATTCTGAAACGGTTTTTGGGTATCGTGCCGAGGTTTGATGTGCCTGCTCATACATATTTTGATGTATATGGTTAATGGTGTAATAACCCGTTTCCATAATATTAGTTAGCGTATGACGCTCTACTGAATCTGGGCGCAGGATAAAACCTAGCAGCGGTGGATTGGATCCAATATGAACAATAGAACTAAATATGGCCAAATTGGTTTGTCCCTGTGTATCTATCGTGCCAATGAGCGCAACGCTTCTAAAGCCAGTGATGCTATTAATAAATTGGGCTCTTTTTCGTTGCTCCATGTCCATTATTTGAGCATTGCTTAATGTGGTATTCATATATAACTATGTATCTAATGATTGTAAATAATTATCTGCCGCCTGCAGGTGTGCCTGTCTTTTTTCTTCGGGCATTTTATCAAAAGTTTTTACGAGCATACCAATTCGCGGATTTTGTAAAAAGAAGTCACGGTGTACATGCATGAACCTCCAAAATAAACCATCCCAAATAGGTTGCCATGTTCCTTTTTCGTAATCACTCATTTTTGATAAATAATTACTGCCACTAATGTAGGGTTTGGTGGTCATGAGTCCGCCATCTGCAAACTGAGTCATACCATATACATTGGGTACCATCACCCAGTCGTAAGCATCAATAAACATTTCCATAAACCACTTATGCACTTCGTCCGGATCAAATTCACACAACAACATAAAATTACCAAGCACCATGAGTCTTTCTATATGGTGTGCATAGCCTGTTTTTAAAATTTTTTTGATTGTACTATCTAATGGCGCTATGCCGGTATCACCCGTCCAAAAGGTTTTAGGTATTTTTCTTTTAAACTGCCAGTAATTGGTGGTTCGTTGTTTTGTTCCTTCACGTTCATACACAAGTCGTATAAATTCACGCCAGCCAACAATTTGTCTAATAAAACCTTCTAATGAATTGAGCGGAATATTTTTTGCAGCGCCTACACGTATTGCTGCATCTATAATTTCCTGTGGTTTTAAAAGGCCTATGTTTAACATCGGTGATAAAACCGAATGGTACAAAACAGATTCTTTTTGAACAATAGCATCTTCGTAAATACCAAATTTTTCGAAACGTTCATCTAAAAATTGATCAAGCCATTTTTTAGATTCAACAAAATCAATAGCAAATAAATGTTGCTTACTTATGACTCCATAATTGTTAGGAAAGTTTTTTTGAACATACTGCTCCGCTTCAATTATAAAATCATTATCTGTGCTCACTGGGAGTTCGGGAACTATTTCTTTTTTAGGAAATTTAGCACGGTTCTCTGCATCAAATGTCCATTTGCCTCCTTCTGGTTTACCGTCTGGTGTTAACAACAAGTTACGCTGCTTTCTTTGGGCAGTATAAAAATCGGTTTGAAAATATTTTTTTTTACTAGCGAAATAATTTTGGGTGTCAGAAAGTGTATTTAAAAAATTGGGGCTTTCGAATACCTGTAACACAATATTACTTGAAACGCAGACCCGTTTAATTCGCCTCATTAACAAATAATCGATAGGATCAATCATATCAATTGCCGTAAATTTTTCTTTTGCTAAATGAGCAATAAGTAGTCTGCAATCATGGAGTGCATTTGTGCTATCAATGTACTGGACCTGATAACCTTCTTGTAACAGATACTGCTCATAGGCTTTCATCGAAGCTCTATGGAGCACGAGTTTTTCTTTATGAAAAGGATATTGTGTAAAAAACAAATGCTCTTCCACTAAATAGTGGCGCTTATTTTTATCCAGCTGTCCAGCATTATTAAAAAGCTGATGCGGAAAAATGATGACGGCCTGCTTTGACATACCTGTTAAACAAGCCAGTAGAGATAATGTTGAAAGGTATGCAAAGTATTTTGTGTGGGAATACCTACTTGTCTTTAAATACTAAAACAAATTTGATCTTCATCATATTGTCTGTTTTTACAAAGAGTAAGCTGGGTCTTTCTACATTATAGGATTCAAGTAGAACTGGAAATTCGCCTTCATACAACCATTGATTGTTTTCCTTTTTAGCCTTAACTACAAATTGAATTTCGTTGGTAACACCGTGAAATTGTAGTTTTCCTGTTGTTATTATGTCGGCTCCGTTGTATTTAATACTCGTGCTACTAAACGTAATGTTAGGAATGGTTAGCGCATCCAAAACTTCAATCATATGGCTATCTCTACTTGATAGGCCACTATTAAAACTGCTCACTTTTGCCAGCACAGAAATTTGTTCTAGTTTATCTCCGTTCCATTTGCTTGCTACGTTTACCTGCTTGCTGGTTCCATCCCAGGCATGCAGTTTGTGTTTCATGGTGTATGTAATACTAGAGCTTGATACATCGTACGCAGGTGCCTGAAAAAGTACAGACATCAAAAGATTTAAAAGAATATAGTGTAGCATAATTTAAAATTTAATGACAACAAGCGCTGTTGCCAAACTTGCAAAACTAACATACGCAGCTGCGCGGTGGTAGGGTTTTAAAGAAGCATTGTGCTCTACTTGTGTGGCGAGTATATTGGTTGCAATCATGCCTGAAAGGTGAAGCACCGCAAGCCATTTATGCAAACGAATAGAGGTGATTTTTTTATCCCTGCTAAACGCCGAAGGTGGTGCAAAAAGGCCGTTTAAAGCAGTAAATCCATAGGTTAAGTTTACGGCCATACCCATGTTTTCATGGAGGTCTTTTACTTTGTAATCACCATTATAAAGCTTGCTTCCAATAATACCTTGTGCAACCATGCCACCAATTGTTACAAATCCGCCAATTTGGTGGAGCTTCAACATGGTTCTTCTAATTTTGAGGTCTTTTTGTCGATTTGCAACTAGGTCATTGCCACTATACCTGTTTTTTAAGAGCCCTCCCGTACCCCACAAAGCACGCTGCGTAAATAGCATCTTTGCAGGAGGTTGTATTAAACTTGAATCAACATGATTAGCACTAATTAGTTGTTGTAACAACGAATCGGATTGAGCTACAATAGGTTGTACGCAAAATAAACAACCCACTAAAAAACTTAATAGATACGTTTTAGAAAACAGAATACGCTTATACATTCTTAAAAGTTATGATATGAAAACGGCTTGGTCATTCAATTTACGCATAATCGTTGAAAGCATCATCATCCATACCCATATCTCCTAGGTTAATCATACTTCCCATCATATCGTTGAATTCAATTTTACCATCAATCATTTTTTTACTAATGATAGAATAAGATGAAAGGCCATGTAAAACAAATTCCATTAAGAGAGCTGCATGTTTTTCGGCTGCTTGCGGAAAATGTTTTTTAACGATTCCAAATAAACCATCCACTTTATAAAGTTCAATTATTTTATCTTCATCTTTCATGTCTAAAAACAAATCGAGGTGATTACCCGAATCAAACCATTTTGCAATGGCAGCATACGGATTTTCAGGTTGCTTTTGTTCTGGGGCGTTAGCCGATTTTTTTGGTGCCTTGCGTTTTTTTACATCATCCGGGTTTGGAAAATAGGTTACAAATATGCTGCGTATCGATTTGTTTAATAAGTTAAGTGCCACTTCGTAAGGACCTTCTTGCTCTCCCTCATAAACTAGTTCAATTTTTCCAGTGATGGCCGGAATAATTCCTGATAAATCACTTATCCATACCTGTGTATTTGCTTGACCATGAATAATAGCCCTTCGCTCTGCACTGCTTACTGCTGCTTCATATGCGGCAATGGTTAGACGTGCACTCACACCACTTTTTTTATCTACAAATTCATTGGTTCTTGCTTCAAAAGAAACTTGTTCGATAAGTCTTTTTATAAGATCACTCACTTCCACTTTTTCTTTTTGAACTGGCAAAATATTTGCTTCCTGCTCGGTAATCGCAAGTGAAGTTTCAATCGTTTTAGGATAGTGCGTTAATATCTGACTTTCTATTCGGTCTTTTAATGGTGTTACAATACTTCCTCTGTTGGTATAGTCTTC
>JACCDP010700173.1_pt1 | contig 17858 bp, 42 predicted proteins | sample 7445841 | NCBI WGS metagenome assembly JACCDP01 (sample SAMN15323441, study PRJNA562643) | freshwater metagenome | isolation source: river surface water | place: USA:Blue River Watershed | collected 2017-08-17
CAGTCGTATTTTCTGCTTTAACCTGGAGTTACCGGCCACATTTTTGTTATTCGTGTCCTTATGGGTTTAGAATCTATTTTCAGGTGAGACAATTTTGACCGGCACCCTATTTTTTTGTCTCACTTTCATTTCGGGCTTTTCGTTTTTCGGCTCTGGCCTAAAAACAGAGACCCCGGACCTTTTTGGATCCGGGGCCGGCTGTACAAAGGTTATTTTAAAGGATTTCCCATAAAGGCTCTTGATTTTTAATATCCCATTGATAAATCATTTCGCCTTTTTTGTAATTTACTAATTTTTTTGCTTGTTCTAAAGATAAAAAAGAGGGTTTATCAGTACCGGCATATTTTATCCTTCTATTTGCTGTAAGTATTCTGTAAGTTTTTTTATCACTTTTTACCGATCCTAAAAATACTGCCATATCTTTTATTTTTTCCCCAAATATACACACCTTCCCCCAAACCTACAAATTTATTTTATGTGGATAACTTGTGGAAACTTAAAAAAATAATTTGCATTTTGTCTTAAACTTGCTTTATATTTGCACTCAACAAAACAAAAAAACTATTATGAAAAACACCAGCATCACACACAAAACCGCGTTCCGCGTAGTGTATTTACACGAACTTTCAGGCCTTAAGCCTTTTGAAAGTTTGGGAGATACAATTTTTGAAAGTTATGATCAAGCTGTTAGCGTTTCTAAGCAGGTATGTGAAGTAGTAACAGGCGAAATAACAAAATTATCAGTTAAATACATTGTAGCCGTTCCTATTGTGTGCCATAATGAAGTTGAACATATTAATTACCTCCCATGAGCAAAACCTTTAATATCCGTTTTCGGATCACCATCACCGAAAAGCACACCGGGCGCGAAATAATGAAAGAAGGCGACCTGGCTACAGTTCTAAACTTTTTGGATGATAACAGCAATTTTGAGCTAACCATAGGCGAAATAAACACAGCTATTCAAAATGAGAGTATTATGGAACTTAACGATTACCAAACCGCAAAAATAGAAAGGGTATTACAATGAGCATGAATGAAACACAGGCCCGCCTGGCTATCATTTTCTACTATGAAAAGCTAACCGGCTGCAATTTATACGGATTCCTGCCGGACCGGTCTATATGGCACACTGAAACCTATAAAAAGGCAGTTACAAAGGCCCGGATGAATTTAACCGCAAACGGCAACGATCAGGCCGCTGATTACCTTAAAAATTATTCACTATGAAAAATACAGCAGTAAAATGGTTTTCAAATCAATCTTATGAATTATTTGAGCAATACTCAGAAGGTAAATTTGATAGACCTACATTAAACAAATTAATGGTTGAAGCAGAAAAAAAGGCTTTAGAAATGGAAAAAGATCAATTATTAAAATTTGGTATTGAATGTCAATTAGACTATATCAGATCTAATTCCATAAAAACTGTTGAAGATATATGGGAGAAAACATATGGAGGTAACAAATGATTTATTTACAAATTACTTTCCTGATCCTGGCCTGCATATACGTATATGTTGCCTACAAAGCCAAAACAAAGTACACCGCTCCAGTTTTTGATCCACGCCTTAAAACCTGGCGCCGGGATCTCACAGCGCACGAAGTAAAAATATACAATGAAATGCGCCGGCACTGGTCCAAACAAGCTAAAGCAACCTATAAAAAAATCAATGAATATGACAAACGAAAAAGCACAACAGCCTGAGCTTCGCTATTCAGTCCGGCTATGGACTGAGAGTAAAACAGTAGAAAAGCTGAAGGACCACGCTAAAAAAGTTCCTTTATACCACGCCGAAGTAAAAGAACTGGAAGTGGATGAGGATGGCGAAATGACTAAAATCAGTATTCAGCTCAGGGCCAAAGGCCGGAATGAGTACAATCAAAACCTGGCGTTATTCCTTATTAACGCCTTAAAATAAAACCCTAATTTCAAAATTATGGATAATTCAATTCAAAACGGAACTGTTGCCGCGGAAGTGGCGACCTCCACAGATCAAGCCGAAATCACTACGAATTTCGCAAACCTGGAAAATTTAAGCTCATTACTGGAAGCCTCAGCAAACCTGGAGGACCTGGAGCCTGTTATTCAGCTTACCTCTGAGTATGTTGAACTGGCAAAGCCCGGAGAAACCTTTAAAGGGATCTTTATCGGATTTCAGTCTATGAATGTAACCGACAAGGCTACAGGCGAGCAAAGCGAAAGAACAGCAGCGCGATTCCTCATTAACAAGGTAGTTAAGATTAACGCCGGAGTTAGTTTGGTGCGCGAACTGAAAAACGCCGGACTGCCAGCCGGAACGCCGGTGCAAGTTACTTATGTGAAAAAAGAGGGTAACCTCAAAATTTACGCCTTAGAACTTTTAGGTAAAAAGTAATTCACAAAACCCCGGAGTATAACCGCTCCGGGGTTATTTTTGTTACCCCATGAAACAATTTAAAAGGATCCAGGACAAAAACGGCCAGTTTCGCTATTATGTTAATGGCAAAAGGGTAACAACCAAAAAAGGAGCTTCACAATACGTAAAACAGAATTTCAATCAGCTCAATAAGGCAAATTTAAGCCCTCAGGAGGCCCGGAGCTTCACAGCTAAGGCCAATGCTGAAAAAGGTGCTGCAAAGGCCAGTATAAGGACCTCACAGGCCTACAGATTTAAAGGAAAGTTTTTAGATAAGGCAATTAGCAGATTTTTACAGCAGCTAAGCCCTACTCAAAAGAATATGAGCAAACGCTATCCGGATGTTAAGGACTATGGACAGTTATTAAAAGAACTTCAAAAGGACCTCCAGAAAAACCTTGCTTTGTTTGAGCTTCAGGATGCTTCTCAGTTCGGACTGCCAAATGAAAAAAGGGCCAGGACTGAAATAGAAAGTACCGCCGATATTATAGACTTACTTAAAAATGATTATCCAGGTTATCAGCTTATCGTAATTACAACGGATGGCGACACGATAACAGACTATAAAAAAGGGATTGCCTATATCGCACAATGGGAAAGGGATCAGATAAGCCTACAGAACGAACAGACAGAAAACTTAGCTTACTTGAAAATCACCTACAGGCCTTCCATAGATATTGTAAACAAAACGCTAACCATAGACCTGGAGGACCCGGAGCGGACAAGCCTGGATGCCATGGGGTCTTAAAAAAAACACAAAACAAAAACATGAAATTACACCGCTCCAGCCCTACAGTAGACGAAATAATAAACGTCCTATCAAAATGGAATGAATCTTTTTTGGTCCATCATGGCACCTATAGCACAATAATAGAAACTGAGGCAAGCAAAATAAAGTTTGCAGGCGCTAAATTCAGCAACCGGGTTTTTATTGCCTCCAAAATGATTAACAAGGACGTAATAAATTCTGAGTTTGGCCGGCAGCTTATGCAAATGAGCTTTAACCGCATGAATTATGAAAATAATCAGCAGCTAAACCCCTTCCGGGCTAAAAGGGTATTAAATATAGATATATCCGGCGCCTATGCTTCATGCCTTCGCGTTAATAACCTGATAACCGATAAAACTTTCAATTATTTACAGCGCCTTAAAAAAGATGAGCGCCTTCCGGCCTGTGGTATGCTTGCCAGGACCTTTACAGTATTTACTTATGAGTGTGGCGAAATTACCGATATTACCGTAAATAGGGCAGCTACAGCGCCGGTATTTTTTTACCTGATAGCTGAAATCAATAACGTAATGCAGGCCCTACAGTTTGAGCTTGGTAAATACTTTTATTTTTATTGGGTAGATGGTATATTTTTCAATTATGACACTCCACCGGCCCTGATAAGAACAGCGGAGCAAATACTCCAGGACCGGGGTTATAAGTTCAAGTATGAAACTGTGGAAAAATTTTCTTTATCTAAGAATAACCATGTTTTTACAATCAAAATGATAAAGAACGGCGATCCCAAAATATACAAGTTTACGGATTCTCACATAGGCAGACAAATAACAAACCTTTTAAATGAAAAAGCAAAAGAATATAAACTACACACTGGAACAGCTTGAAAATCTGGCCACAACCCCGATTTTATTTCTGCAAATGATTCAGGCAAACAAATGGCACCGCTATTTATACAAAAGTGATGACCTGGAATGGAACGCTAAAGTTCGGTTTATCCGGGCATGGTATAGAGAAAAAACAGGACAGATAAAATAAAAACAATATGAACAACTGTAAAAAATGCTCCCACACTATTTTTGTCTACAGCATTGTAAACAAACACTTAGGTCGGTACTGCGCTAAATGCGGCGCCTGGCAGAAATGGATGCCTCAGAACAACCCTATAGATATTATGCCTTTTGGCAAGTACAAAGGCCAGAACATAGAATTTATAGAAGATACGGCATATTTAACTTGGCTGTATCAAAACATGGCCTCCGGGCAGACAAACATTAAAAACCCGGAGAAACTGATGCAGGCATTAAAAAAACATTTATCTTTGTAAGTAAGTTTTTGTTTTGTTCTCCATGATTTAGGCCCTGGGTTTAGTGTGATCCCGGGGCTTTTTTTATAACTTCACCCTTCTAACAACCCCATTACTCCAGGTCCTTCCCGGATTCCCTCCCCAAAGATTCCAGGCTATATGGCCGTTACTCGGCGGATCAACCTGATCCAGGTTATCCCCGGCATGACGCGGAAAATACTCAGAAACTTTTTTTACAAAGCTGAAAGGCACAGCACCACCACGCGCCAGGCGACGGGCTGTAGTGATTCCTACAATAGTACCGCCACGCCTATACTGGCGCCTGAGATTAAGCGCATAGATAGCGGCTTTTTGTACGTTTTTGGGGATTTTATACATAATTAAAGTTTTACAACCTTAATATAAGTATATTTATTTTTATAACCGCTTCCGGGCTTGTTAGCCTCTTTCATCATTTTTAGGGCTGTATCTTTTTCAGATTCTGTTTTAGCGCCTAAAGTTTGCTTTTTACCATTTACCTTGTATGTAATCAGATATTTATATTTTACTATTCTCATATTACAAAGATAAGTTTTATCAGCTCAATTTTAAAGCAGACTTTTTGCCTTGATCTTCCACCGGTAACAGCTTTTCATTTTCAGCGCAGCAGTGCTTTTTCAAAAATAGTTTACCTTCAAATTCTGAAGGGCTAATTTCAAAAAGGCTGCATTGGCTACCGCAGGGAGGCCGATTAAGTGTGAGCTGGCCCTGGATGGATCCGGGCAGTAAAATAGCATTTTGATAAGGGCAAGTTAAAGCCTGATTTTTCTGATCTGTTAACAGATAGTCGCCGTTTTCAAGGCGTAGTAGTTTTTTTAGTTCCATTGGTTTTTTCGTTTATGTATTTTTTTAGTACGTACCTGGTAAAAGCCGGAAGGGTTAGCCCCTTTTTATTGGCCTCCTTAGCAACAACATTGTAAAAATCTTCTGTTATTCTGTATGTTATTCTGACTTTATCTGAAAGAATCATGTTTGCAAAGATAATAACTAAATGTCAACTTTTGTCACCAAAAACACCCCTTTATACGTAGTATAAAAAAAAACAGCCCAAAGGCCCTAAAAAAAGTTTTTTGCAAATGCCTTATATTTGTAACTGTGAAACTATCTGCAACCGCTAAAGGCGTTATAGGAATTATGGCAGTCGCCGGGGCATACCGGTTATTTCAGCTATGGAAAACCGGCAACAGCATAAGCTACAGCCTGAAGGGCCTGAAATTCAAACGTGATGGAAACCGATACGCCATAGTGGTAAACTTTGATATTTTCAACCCTACAAAAAATCAGATCAAAATAAGAAGGGTTTCAGGCACGCTATCCAGTGGCGGTGCTAAGCTCAGTGATTTTCAAAGCGCTAATTTTGATATTAAGCCCGGCCATAACATTGTACCGATCACGTTTTATCTCAATGCCCTGGCAATCGTTAGCAGCATAACCAACGCCATAACAAGCAAAAAATATCCGATTTTTGATGTTACCACTAAAACAACCCTGGCGCTGTTTACCTATGAGGAAACTTTTAAAATCAATTCAGCGGACTACGCGGGGGAACTTACCGCACAAATTTTCACCGATAAATGAGAATCCCCGCTAAGGCCATACCGAAGTTTAACGGACTGAAACAAAGGATCTCCGGGGATGCTGACAATAAGGAGCTGAGGCAAGCTATTTTAGATGCCTTGCCGGAGGCTGTGGAGCAGACCAAAGACCTGGCGCCGTATTTCAGGACTACCTCAGACCGGGAAACTGCAAAAAAGATTTTTGATTTTCTTAAAAAAAGGGTAAAATATAAGGCTGATGATTATAAGCAAGTAATACAACTGCCTTCGGCTATACTACGGCCCGGAGCCATAGCAGATTGTAAAAGCCTAAGCCTATTTACAGCAGCCATACTACAGAATTTAGGAATCCCCTGGCATTTTGTGCTGGCCTCTTATAGTGATAGTACAATTCCGGGCCATATTTACGTACAAACCGATGGCGGTATTATTATTGATGTGGTGTGGGGCAAGTTTAACAGCGAAAAAAAACCGAATTACAGATATAAAATGAGATATACCAACAACGGCGCCGGATTAGGTGCTTCTGAGCCTATTGATGGCTTAAAAGATGCTTGGAAACAAGGTAAAACATGGGTAAAAGGCAAAATTAATCAGGTAGAAAATTTTGTTAAAGAAACTACCGGGGATATAAAAGATTCTTTTCAGCAGTTTCAAACCTGGACTAAAGAAAAAGTTAACGATGTTATCGGCAAAGCTAAAACCTTGGGCCTAAGCCCTGGCCGTTCACTTTTTCTGATTATTGTAAAAAATAACCTGGATGGCATGGCCTCCAAATTGCAAAGAATAGATCAGGGAGAATTACGCTCAGCATGGAATAAGGCTGGAGGTAACTGGACTAATTTAACGGAGGCCATACGCAAAGGTGCAAGCCGTAGATCTATTAACATAGGACTATTAAAGGGCCTTAGTAAAATAGCCGGTATCAATGGCATAGGACAAAGCAAAACAGCTGAGTTCTTTCAAAAACCTGAAGTACAGGCGGCTATTGTTACGCTATGTAGCACTATTGGCGGTATTGTTGGAGCTTCAGCAGGAACGCCTACAGGACCCGGAGCAGCACTTTCAGGCGGAGCCGGTACAGGCGCCGGAGGTAGTATGGGCATGGTTATTAATGCGATGTCAAAAATAATTCCTCAGTTACTGTTTATGATGACAGCCAAAGATCAAGGCAATCCTGAGCCGATACAGATAGATCCTATTACTGAAGCAGATTTTCAACAAGGAGCAGAAACAAATTACACCCCATACATTATAGGAGGCGTAGTTATTGCAGGCCTGGCGGCTATTTACTTAACACAAAAAAAGAAAAAATAATATGTACGAATCTATTTTGATATTTAAGACTAAGGCAGTAGCAGACTGGAAGGCTGCCGGAGGCACAGATTTAATTCCTGCCGATGTAATGGCTGCAGCACGTAACGAAATACAGGCCCTTAAAGCTCAAGGCTTTACAACGCAGGACATAATTAACGGCAAACACCTTGTAAATGCTAACGGAGGAAATGGAAACGGAAACGGAAACGCCGGAGGCCCCAACAAAATGTTATTAATCGGCGGAGCCATAGCGGCTGTAGCATTGTTGGTTTTAGTATTGAGAAAATAATGGAAATTCATAAACTAACAGGCATTAAACTGACCAAAACCGGGACCGCTGTTGCAGTGGTTGTAGGTGCGGCAATTTTGTATTACCTTTGGAAAAAATCTAAAAAATGAGAAATCCATACATAGGACAAACCAATGAGCCTACACAAAATCAACAAACAGATTATAACTGGGTAGCTGTTTTAAACACCGGATTAAATACCCTGGGCGCATATTTTACCAATAGGGCAGCAGGCAAACAGCCTACAACTACCGGCGGCGGCGGTACTACAATTATTCAGCAAGGCGGCGGCATGAGTTCCACCACAAAGGCATTATTAATAGGCGGCGGCATACTGGCAGCCGGCTTACTTGTTTACGCAATCACTAAGAAAAAATAATATGAGCAATGTTTTATTAGGATCAATACAGGCAAACGATGTAGGCGGATCAGTTTACACCGGAGGCGGAGTAGTTAGCTTACCTACAGATACTACAGTAGTAAATTTACCTGCAGATAGCGGAGGCGCAGCTCAGGAAGTAGAGTGGTGGAAAAGAAACGTATCGTTAGAAGATGCACCTAAAACAGGCGACATGGCGCAAGGTGGCAGCGACTACCCTCTTTATAAAGAAGAAGATAAAGGCATAGTTATACCTGAAGAAACCCCTGAAAACGGCAAGGCGCCCATGAGCAAAAAGAATCTTTTACTTTTTGGTATTGGCGGCCTGGTCCTGGCTTATTTGTTATTTCGCAAAAAATAAACTACATTTGAAAAAAATATGAAACTCGGAAACCTATTTTCTAAAGAAAACCTGACTGCCGTTGCTGCCGGTGCTGCCGGAGCTGCCGCTACAGTACCTGTTAAAAAGTTCGCCCTGGATAAAATCCCTGGCCTGACCGGTAAAGAAACCCTGCAGGATGCCGCTACCCTTGTTGCCGGTATTGCTATCGGTGCTTTTTCTAAAGGCCGCATTGGTAAAACCTTTGGCCTTGGTATGAGCATTGTCGGTGCTTACAACCTTGTTAAGCCTATGCTCAGCAAAGCTGGCCTGGCCGGTGATGTTATGATGGGTGCCGTACCTGTTGAAACCTCAGCGCCTTTGATGGGTGCCGTAGATATGGACTATCCTACAGGCGGCGAAGGTGAAATGGAGTATTAATTTAAGTTAAACATACAAAATAATTCATAAAAACTATGTCATTTGCATCAATCGTAGCCGAAAAAAAGTTCATCCAGGAACGTATCGGCATTCCCTATGAGAATCTTTCTCAGTCTTACCTGAGAGCTGAAACTCAGCTTACCTCACTCAGCAGCTACAACTTCTACATTCAGAAGAATAACGTAGCAAGCCCGATCATCACTGAGCAGCTGCTTAATCTTAACGATCAATTCGTTATTACCAGCTTCACGCTTGGTTTGAAATTTATCGCAGCTGATACCCCTACAAACCTTCAGCACCTTAACGCTCAGGTATTTACCTATGTAGATACTAACACCTTTACCGGTAACGGCGTGAACGCCGCAGGTATTTACAACAGCTCACTGAGCATGACCATTGACCGTAAGGTATTTTTGCCTGCATTCCCTTGCCGTAGCTTCCTGCGCGTTCCCGGCACTCAGACTGCCGCAAATGCTTGGTTTAGTGCTTCAGCTCAGAAACTGACAAACGAATATCCTAACGGCCAGTACGGATTCTATCCTTCAGAGCCTACCCTGGTAGATGGTCGCCAGACTATCAATATCAGCGTAGACCTGGAAAATGCCTCCGCTATTGATGGCACTGATATCAGTGTATATGGCGTGCTTGAATTTAGGGGGTATTTGGTTACTAATGCCAAATCTTAATTTAAGATTAAATTTAAAAAAGCTAATTAGTTCCATAATTTAGCGTTTTCATCTGAGAGGCCCCGGTTTAGTCGCCGGGGTTTTTCTTTTATGATTTTTGTTGTATATTCGTACCTTTAACAATTTAACCCGAAATGAATAACCTCATTATTAAGCGCAGCCAGATAGTGCGCGCACAAATCACCGGCACTCCCGCTGTAGGTAACAAGTACTATTTTACCGATGTACCTAACCTAAGCCGCAATAACGTAGTATTGTATGGCTTTGAAGTTTTTACCGCTACACAGCTTGCCAAAACACCACAGAACGAAACAGTTATTCCAGGTGCAACCAACGATCAGGTGGTATTGACCTGGAGGGATAACAATAAAGTAGAATTTGTTTATCAAATGCCTATTTACACTGCTATCCGTAGCTTGAATGGCGGTTTTATCGTGTTGCTTAAGCCACGCATTATTAACCTGACCGATAGTTATGTTCAGCTTACCGATGCTACAGGTATCAGCACTAACGAAGTGGTAGCTGCTAACATTTATTACGATATTGTAGGAGAATAATACCATGGCGGCATTTAAAGTAATTTCGCCGCTGGTAGAGTACCTGGAAAAACAGGGCTGTATTAAGGCCTTTGCCGGCATGGAAGGCGAAAAGAGTAAATTAGTTACCCTTAATTTTCCCGCAGGAGCTCAAAACGGAGATCCTTTCTATTTTGCCTCTGACAGTTCCCTGGACTATTCTAACGCCTGTATTACAGCTATTGAGCTTGTGGATGCAGTTACCTTAATTGATAACAACACAGCACAGGGCTACAAAGATAATATTACAGCCACAGCGGCGGCCTCGGGTTATTTGGTTTTTTCAGATAACAAGCGCCAGGAAATTGCGGTAATTCCTTTGTATAATCTGATCAGGCGTTTAAATAACGGCAAAACAACATTTTTAAAAATAGATACTCAAATTTGGCAGAACTGCTATGTGGCTGTAACTAATATAGCGGCCTTTAGTACAAGTACTACCGCCTTTACATTTAGGGTAAGTTACGTTCCAAAGTATTAAATTTGCATCATGGTAAAACCGGAATATATTCACAGATTAATAAAAGACAAGGGCTTTACTTATTGGGTTATCGTTAATGCCGATAATCAGCCCCTGGAAGCTCAAACTAAGGCCATAAGTGGGGAGGAAAGCTGCGCGGAATTTACTAACTGGTATGAAAATATGTTATCCGGCAGCTATACTATTAGATTGTATGAGCGAAGCCCTTACACTACCTCCGGAACGTTAATACGTAATATCAAATCAGTAAATTATGATTTTACTGTAGTTCCGACACTGAGAGAAAAAAACCCTTTGCCTCCTATTCCAGGCGACAGCGGTTTAGGGGCATTGGGTTACAATAACAATTCACTTAATCCCTGGGTAGACAGATTTTTAAAGGCTGAAGAACGTATTGCCGGCATGAGTACACAGCTTGAAGTGGAACGCCTGAGAAAAGAATATGAAGATAAAATAAGGCAAATGTCGGAGGAGCATAAAAGGGAGCTTAGCAATAAAGAAAATAGCTGGGAGGAGCGCATTATGGCTATAGCATCTACTGTAGCACCTGACTTGCTTAAAGGATTCATGCAGAAACCGATCACCGGCGTAGAAACAGAAACTGAAACAAACACTGAAAATATGGCACAAGACGCAAAAGCGCGAATTTTAAGCGCAGTCAACAAACTGATTGAAAAAGATCCTAATTTCACCGAAAACATTGAAAAGCTGGCTAAACTGGTAGAGAAAAACCCTGCTACCTATCAGCAAGCTGTTAAGATGTTAAATTCATTTGTATAATGGCAGACATACTCAGCACCTCACTTGCATATAAAACCTTAAAAGGCGACAAGCCAAAGGCAGAAACTACAGGCCCAAAAAACCTAAAAGAAAGCATTTTTGCTAAACCTTTAACCTGGGCTATAATTGCCGGAGCTGCTATTTATTTTGGCAGTAAACTACTTAGAAAAGATCCGGCGGCTGAAGCCCGCAAAGATGAGCGCGAACTGGAATCTGAAGGCGAAAAGGCTACCTTTATGGATCAGCAATATAAAGGGTTTGCAGATAGTATTTATGCTGCCCGAATTGCTAACAATTTGTTAGGTACTGATGAGGATGTTATTTACGGCGTTTTCAAAAAAATGAAAAATAACCTGGATGTGGCCAAACTGATTACAGCCTTCGGCACCAGGCGCCTATCTTATAGCTTTACCTCAGGCAACCTGGGAGGCTTTTTGAATGATGAGCTTGATAGTGATGAGCTGAACATTATTAATACCGATTTACGTAGCAAAGGCATAAAATATCAATTCTGATGAAAAAGAACGAAAAAAATATATTAACAGGCGTAGCGGTGGCCGCTGCCGGATTTTTGGCTTATACTTTGTATAAAAGAAAAAAACAGCAAGCTCAGACCGATAAAGACAAAATTATTCGTATAGAACAGGGTAACACAACTACCGGCTATCCTGGACCTACTACAGGCCCTACAGAATATCAAAAAAAGGTGATGGAGATACAAAGCTGGCTTGGCGTGGCTGTGGATGGAATCCCCGGACCTCAGACAAACGGAGCGCTATCTAAAAAGCTATCTATTACATATTCGCTTGTAGGTCCTATAACTGAGAAAAATATTGATCAATACCTGGCTTTAAAAAGAGGCCCGGCTAATTTGTGGTTTTAATGCAAATAGGTGGCCTGGATCCGATAAAACCCGATGAACTTAGAAACCCCATAAAGGGTACTGAGCTTACTGAGGCTGAAAAACAACTTCAGCAAATTAAGTGGTTATTGGTCGCCTTAATTGTAATAATGATATTAAAGAAAAAATAAAATGGCAAAATATAAAGCAATAAGAGATACCGTAATAGGTTTTCCTGGATTGGAAAGTATAACAGTAAAAGATGGAACTATAATTGAAGCTGCTGAAAATTTTAATAATATAGGAGCATCTGTTTTACAAACAACAAGGGATTTAAAAGAGCCTAATTTTCTTATGACAGGGCAAGCGTGGGGTACTATAAATAAAAATGATTTTGAAAAGGTGATGCCTTTTGGTTATTTTCCAAAAGAAAAACAAAAAGCATTATTTTATTTAGGCGCTGCAGCTATAGTATTATTTATAATTCTAAAGAAAAAATAAAATGGCAAATACTCGGACAGTTACAAACTTTGTAGGCAAGGCCTCATTATTCCCCGCTGAAGGGGCTTATGCTGTTAGCTTTTACAGGCCTAACACAAACCCATATTCTGGCGCGGCAAGTAACCCGGTTACTGTGGATGGTATTCCTATTGAATCCGGAAGCTCACTCAATATCCGGCAGAACGTAGGGGATAAAGACTATTCTCAATACGATATTGTTTTTCCCGGAGGCGCCGGGGATAATATGCTGTATGTTATCCGTATAATGGAGAGCTAAGCCATGGCAAATATAAACGCTGTTAACCTTGCCTATATTAAGCGCTGGGAAGGCGGTTTAAGCCGGGATGCAAACGATCCGGCTGCTGTGGATCCTGTTCCGGATGGCAGCGGCTACCATACTAATAAAGGCGTTACCTGGAATACTTTTAAAGGCCTTGCCTCGCGCATAGGCTATAGCCCTACGGCGGCACTGTTTTACAAAATGCCGGATAATATATGGCTTGCAATTTATAAAATTGGCTATTGGGATCCCATGAACGGGGATAAAATTAATAGACAGGGTATTGCTGAATTATTGGCGGATTGGGCCTGGGGATCAGGTCCTGGAACGGCTGCGCGATATGTGCAAAGATATTTAGTTTCTAAAGGCTATAAAATTGCTGTAGATGGCGCCTTCGGGCCGGCAAGTACTAAGGCCTTAAACGATCAGATAAAAAAGGCCGGAGCTACTGCGGTATTTAATGACCTTTACAATGCCCGTCTTAATTTTTTAAAATCTTTGGGAGGCTGGCAGCACTATGGTACCGGCTGGACAAACCGCATGAAAGACTTTTATAATTACGGAATCCGGGTTGTTAATGAAAATCCGATTCCTACAGGCATTGTGCTGGCGGCTGTGGCGCTGGCTTTATATTTTGGTTTTAAAAACGGCGACACTAAACAAACCTTTGGGGTAAAAACTGAGCAGGCCCTGATTAAGGCGGGAGGCATATAATGGCTTCAGTGGATGTTTCAGGCGGCGGAGCTGCAGCGGCTTTTATTCCGGGTGAGTACCTAACTGCTTATGATACGCAAAACCATAGTTTAGGAGCGGCCAATGCTGTTGAAACCCTGGAATTTAATACTACAGTGCTAAGCAGCGGCATAAGCATACAGGGTGCAAATAATTCAGATATTGTTTTTACTACAGCGGGGATATTTAATATTCAGTTTTCATGCCAGGTATTAAACAGCAGCGTGCAAGATCATGAATTTTATTTGTGGCTTTGTAAAAACGGGGCGCCTGAGGCCTACACTAATTCAATAGTTACAATACCTTCCACTCATGGCGGAATTGATGGGCATTTTATAGCTGCCTGGAACTTTGTAATACAGGCCGCTCCAGGGGATTCTTATCAGCTTTGTTGGTCCGGTAATAATACGGCCATAAGTATTGAAACTATTGCCTCCCCGGCAGCGCCGATTCCGGTTAGTCCTTCAGCAATTTTGACAGTTACGCAAGTTTAACTATATTTGTAAAATATGGCTTCAGTAGATATTTCAGGACCTGGCGCAGAAACTGTAATTCCTTTGTATTTTCAACTTTCATGCAGTGATTTAACAACTGCATTGACTACAGGCACTACAAAGGCTTATTTTCGGCCTCCTACAGGTTTTACTTTAACTGAAGTTAGGGCAAGTTTATTAACTGCTCAGACTTCAGGCAATATATTTACCGTAGATATTAACCAAAACGGTACCAGTGTATTAAGCACTAAATTAACCATAGACAATACAGAAAAAACCTCAGTTACTGCAGCCACTCCGGCGGTAATTTCAACCTCGGCCATAACAGATGATTCTGAAATTACTATAGACATTGATCAGGTAGGGGATGGAACAGCCAAAGGATTAATAGTTACTTTAATAGGCGAATGAGCTTTTTAATTGATCCATATAGGTTTGGTGCTGCTTTATTATTAGATGCTTATCCTGGCGCTGCTGCTGCTTATTCTTTACGTTTATTACGTTCAGCTTATACCGGTAGTGCTATACGTGTAAGAAGATCATCTGATAACACTGAGCAAAATATAGGGTTTAATTCAAGTGGTATTTTAGATACAAGTGCATTAACAACTTTTTGTGGTGCTGGTAATGGCTTTGTTACCACTTGGTATGATCAAAGTGGAAACGGAAACGATGTTTTGCAAACAACGGCAGTAAATCAAGCTCAAATAGTTAGTAGTGGTAGTGTAATTTTACAGAATAGCAAACCTTCATTACGATTTGATGGTACAAATGACTCCTTTTTGTCAACTACTGCAATAGATCCATTATTTATAACCGCTGTAAATACACCAAATATAACAACAAATTTTAAAACAATTTTTGGAGCTGATACCAGTGATAGCGTTCAGGTTGGTAGCATATATTTTCAATATACAACACCAACGAGAACTGCTGTATTTGCAAGAACAACAACAGCAGATAGCATTGGAGCAAATGATTTTGTTGCAGTTTCAAATATTCAACAAACAAATAATGTTGTTAATTTGATGACTGGCACAAGAACAAACACAAATATAGAAATTTATACAAACGGAACTTTGAGAGGCAGTGATACAACTGCAAATAATTTAAGACCAGTAGGAGGTGTTGATAGTGGAAGGTTTAGATTAATGGCTGGTTATTATGCTAATAGTGTTGTTGATTTTTTAAATGGACATTTATCCGAATTTATTGCATACACCACAAATCAATCTGCTAATAGAACAGGGATTGAAACCAATATAAACACTTACTATGGCATTTATTAACGGATATAAATTTACAACAGAACAGGAAGCAATCAATGCACGTGAATCGTGTGATGCTTATTATGGAATTCCTGTTGCTCCTGATGATGTTACACAAAATTGGGTAGAATATGAATTTGCAGAATTAAACAATCCTCAATTTTGGTATATTATTTATGATGAAACTTTAATTCCTGTTTTGGGGCAACCCATTGAATTTGAAGTTATTGAACCCCCATTCCCCCCTGAAATATGAGCGATGAGAAAATAATAGGCGGATCCTGGCTTTTAACCCTTACAACCTATGTAGTGGAATATCAGCCTATTTTAGTGGTTGTTTCAACTTCTATGACTATCATATTAACCTCCATGGGTATTGCAAACTATATTATGAAATGGCGCAAAGGAAAAAACTAAAATTTGGTATTTTTCAGTATTGGCAGCCCACGCCTGTTTTTTTTCGTAAAATCGGCGACACTTGTTTAGGGGTTAGCTCATTTTTGGCAGTTACTGATTTTTCGCATCCTTCGCGCTCAGTGGTTATTTTGCTTACCGGAATTGCCGGAAAAGTATTAACAAACCTGTTTTCTGAAAATTAATGAAAAAAATATATGGAACAATTAAGATTAGCATTTTATGTTATTATGGCTGTATCGGCCTTTTTATGCCTGGCTGTACTACTCAGCGAGTGCTGGAAGTACACAAAATTGATACCTTTCTTATTGATCAGGGCCGCGTTAAAGATACGCTACTTATTTTTAAAGCCAGTACCGATACAATCCAAACAGACAGATTCACAATTTACCGGAACGCTGACACTTTCCGATATTACTTTAGAGAAAGAAACTGTACTACCTTCCTCAGTAAAACAATCATTCAACCGGAGCGAATTCGCCAGGTCCAGGAAAAGAATAAATGGCCGATTCGCTTAGGCCTTTGGGAAAAAATAATTTTACTTATTTTATCCTTAACTTTGTTACTATATGTTTTCCGCAGAAGATCTTAACCAAATAGCCGATCCCGATACACAAAGCGAGGCCAAACAATATGCCGAAGCCATACAGGCCCATATATCAACCCTACAGGCCAAACTGGAATACCCGCCGGCAGTTAGGCTGGCTTTGCTTGGCGGCATTGTCGGTACTTATTTTGGTGGTTTGCCTGGTACTGCTGTTGGAGCCTTAGGCGGGCTGCTTTTAGGCAATAAGCAAACCATTGATCAGACTGAGCGCGAAATAATACTTAATCAAATTGCAGCCCTTCAGGATGAATTACGGAAGGTAGCGGAATCCGGGGAGCTTAGCGAAGGCGAAATATCCGGCATAATGAATAGCCGCGAGCTTATTAATTATTCTTATGACTGTTACCCGTTTCAGGGCAAATGGCATGACTTAATAGGCGATCCCGGCAAACGCTTCCACATGATGGTTTTTGGAAGGCCTAAACAAGGTAAATCCATTTTTTGTGTTCAGTTCGCTAATTACTTTAGCCAGAACTTTGGTCCGGTTCTGTATGTAGCAGCTGAGGAGGGCTTTAGCGTTACCCTTCAGAAAAAAATACGCGAGTTCGGGATGGCTAACAATAACATGGACTTTGCTAACTACCGGGATTATGCACAAATCAGGGCAGCCCTGCAGGCCAAAAAATATAAATTGGTGTTTATTGATTCGGTGAACTTTATTAAGATCACTCCGGAACAAATTGAGGAACTGAAGGCCGAAAACCCTAACACAGCCTTTGTAACTGTTCAGCAGGCAACAAAAGGCGGGCAGTTCCGCGGGAGCCAGGAATATGCTCACAACTGCGACATAATTATTGAAGTTATTGCAGGCACAGCGCATCAGCAAGGCCGTTATCAGGTCCATAGTGAAATGCCGATTTTTGAAGGACCGGAGCAGAAACCGGAGGATAAAAAAGAAACCGCCGAAGTGGCGGAAGTTTCAGAAATAAGCCCGGAGTATGGGCAAATGGAACTGTTCTGAAAATATAAATTTTCTTATTTGCAGTAAATCGTTTTACTGAAATTATAGCTTTACCCGGCTGTAATAATTAAGGTCCTCTAAAAGATGATCTATGGCAATTTTCATGGCTACCTGATTATTGCCGGTATGCTCATGCTCTACCTTAATACCCTTTTGTAATTTTCTCATTACCTCAGTTACGCTAACGCCGTATTTACGTGCAATCTGGCGCGGGGTGGCGGCCTGGATTAATGTTACTTTGATTTTTCGCATTTATGGTGTAAATTTACGCAAAAATTATAAAGATATGGCAGAAGTATTTTTAGGCGCAATTAGCAAAAAGCCTTACAAACCGCGCACAATAGCAGAATTAAAAAAGTATTGGCCTAATCTTTACGAAATGTTTTTAAGATCTAAATATAAATCAGGACAAACCTTTAAAGGTTTTGTAAGTGAAGTTTTTGAATAAATAAAATAAAAGACATGG
>JACCDP010596385.1_pt1 | contig 17855 bp, 10 predicted proteins | sample 7445841 | NCBI WGS metagenome assembly JACCDP01 (sample SAMN15323441, study PRJNA562643) | freshwater metagenome | isolation source: river surface water | place: USA:Blue River Watershed | collected 2017-08-17
CCCTCCAGAATTCCGCCGAGGTCCAGAAGGGCGACGCCCCGACCGAGCGCAAGTTGCAGCGTCTCTTCCGCGATCCGGCCGTCAGCCGCCTGATCAAGCGTTGCAACGACTTCGGCGCCGGCGGCGTCTCCGTCGCCATCGGCGAGCTCGCCCCTTCGCTCCACGTCCACCTCGACCGCGTGCCGCTCAAGTATGATGGCCTCGACGGTTCCGAAATCGCGCTGTCCGAATCGCAGGAACGCATGGCCGTCGTCCTCGAGCCCAAGGACGCCCCGGCCTTCCTCGCCGCCGCCCGCCGCGAGAACCTCGAAGCGGTCCAGGTCGCCGACGTCACCGACTCCGGTCGCCTGATCATGGAATGGCGCGGCCAGCGCGTCGTCGATATCGCCCGCGACTTCCTCGACACCAACGGCGTGACGCAGACCGCGTCCGCGAAGGTGCTCGCGCCCGACGCGTCTAAGAACCCCTTCCAGTCCGGCTCCGCACCGACGGCTGATGATCTCCTGAAGGCGGTCTCCGCCCTTCCGAACGCCGCCCAGCGCGGCCTGGTCGAACGCTTCGACGCCTCGATTGGCGCCAATACGGTGCTGCATCCTTTCGGTGGCGCGACGCAGTCGACCCCGCAGGAAGCGATGGCCGCCAAGCTGCCGGTCCTCGGCGGCGAGACGGACGTCTGCACGATCATGGCCTACGGTTTCAATCCCGTGGTCGCCCAGTGGTCTCCCGGCCACGGCGCGGTCTGCGCGGTGGTGGAATCGCTCGCTCGCCTGACCGCCGCCGGCGGCGATCCCGCCCGCGCGCGCCTGACGCTCCAGGAATATTTCGAAAAGCTCGGCCAGGATTCCTCCCGCTGGGGCAAGCCGCTCGTGGCGCTCCTCGGCGCGCTCGAAGCGCAGCTCGAGTTCGGCACGGCCGCCATCGGCGGCAAGGACAGCATGTCCGGCTCCTTCAAGGACCTCGACGTCCCGCCCACGCTCGTCTCCTTCGCCATCGTCCCCGGCAAGGCCAGCCACGTCATCTCCGCCGAGTTCAAGCAGGCCGGCTCCACGGTCGTGGTCGTCGACGTGCCCCGCACGTCCGCGCTCCTGCCTGACCTGCAGGTCGCCCGCGAGCGCCTCTCGGCCATCCACGCCCTCGTCAAGGCCGGCAAGGTCCGCGCCGCCGCCGCGGTCCGTCAGGGTGGCATCGGCCACGCGCTGACGCGCATGTCCTTCGGCAATCGGATTGGCGTCACGCTCGCCGCCGCGCCCGCCGCCGACTTCCTGATTCCCGCCTACGGTTCCGTCGTGCTCGAAGTCGCCTCGGCCGCCGACCTCGGTGCGCTCCCGCATCGCGTGCTCGGCCAGACCAACGCCGAAGGCAAGATCGCCTGGCCCGGCGCGTCCGTCGCCGTCGCCGACCTCCTCGCCGCGCACGAAGGCGTGCTCGAGTCCGTCTTCCCGACCAAGGCCAGCGAGCCGCAGGGCACGCCCGCGCCGATCAGCTTCACCGTCCGCTCCGGACTGAAGCCCAAGGTCCGCGTCGCCAAGCCGCGCGTGATCATTCCGGTCTTCCCCGGCAGCAATTGCGAATACGACACCGCTCGCGCGTTCCGTCTCGCCGGTGCCGAGCCCGAGATCCTCGTGCTGCGTAACCTCGACGCCGCCGGACTCGGTGACTCGCTCAAAGCCCTCGCCGACGCCATCTCCCGCTCGCAGATCCTCATGATCCCCGGCGGCTTCTCCGCCGGTGACGAACCGGATGGTTCTGGCAAGTTCATCGCCGCCGTCATCAAGGCCCCCATCGTGCGTGATGCCGTCATGGAGCTGCTCAAAAACCGCGACGGCCTCGCCCTCGGCATCTGCAACGGCTTCCAGGCCCTCATCAAGACCGGCCTCGTGCCGTATGGTGAGATCCGCGACGTCGATGCTTCCGCCCCGACGCTGTTCCACAACCGTATCGCCCGTCACATCTCGCGTTACGCCCATACCCGCGTCGCCTCGGTCAAGTCGCCGTGGCTCGCGCGCATGGACGTCGGCCAGGTGCATACCATCCCGCTCTCGCATGGCGAAGGCCGCTTCACCGCGCCTGCGTCCGTCATCGCCGACCTCGTCAAGAACGGCCAGGTCGCCTTCCAGTATTGCGATGCTGCCGGCGCGCCCTCGAATCGCATCGAGTTCAATCCCAACGGATCGCTCGAAGCCGTCGAAGGCATCACCAGCCCGTGCGGACGTGTCCTCGGCAAGATGGGCCACACCGAACGTGCCGGCGCCAACGTCGCCAAGAACATCCCCGGCAACAAGCACCAGCCCCTCTTCCAAGGCGGCGTAGATTACTTCGCGTAAGGGTAGGGATGCGATGATATCGCATCCGCTGCAGCTAAGGTAGGCACAGCACCACGTGCTGTCCTTTTCTCTGGTAGTGCCTCCTTGTCTTAGCTTCTTCCGCCTAAAGCTTGGGCAAGGCTACGGCGGATTGTAGAGGCCATCATGTATCTGGGAGCGAGAGCGGCCGTCAGCGCCTCAGTGCTCAAAGCTTGGACGACAGGATCGCCTGCCCAGTGTTGTTCGCCTTTCAAAGAGCGAATACTGTATACAACTTCCACCGCTTGTAGCTCGAGCATCTGGCGGATAATCCTGGCAACAACCTGCTGCGATGCCTCGTTGTCGAAGACGTTGAATTCCTTAGCAAAAAACTGAACGAGGTCAGTGTAGCCGCGGAAGTCTTTGTTCATTCGAAGATAATTGTTACTTTGGTCATACGAGGCGGCTCGGTCTATCAACGTTTCTTCGAATTCTGAATCTCCGGTTCCAACCCAAAGGACTCGAGGGTAAGGATCGTTTCGAACTGCCTCACCAGTCTCCGTGGAATCCTTTTTAGCCAAATCACCGTAGGGGTTTCCGCCTCTGCCGCCGTTTCCGCCCGTTCCCGTGCCGCCTTGCTTCCCGAGGGTGCGGTCCCCCGGCTCGCCGCCTACGCCTGCTGGAGCTATAGGATGCTTTCCGGCCGGCGACTTACGGTAGTTCCCGTACTTTAGGAGCTCTTCGATTTCTTTCAGGCGTTCACGGTTGTTCTCGCTGTTGTCTTCGGAATTCGAGCCAGAAATCTCGGAATCCATCATTGATTTAAGTTCTGCCGGAAGGTCGGCGCGGAATTCTGCTGCCCACTCAGCCCAAGGTAAGGGGCCGCCCGCTTTCTTCAGGTTACTGCGCCCTGTGTCGGCAAAGATATCTGGGCTGCTGGCATCTGGTTCCACGTAAAGAACGACACGCTGTGTGCCGATAGGGACACCAAATTCCTTGATTCGGGCCGTGCCTGCTCGGCCTCGAGTAAACTCATAGAGTTCTCTTTGATAAAGCGCTGCGCAGTGGGCTTTAGATTCCCAGATATCTGCCTGGCTGATGCCATCCTTAGGGAAGATCCACCAGTGCACTCTTGCGCCGGTAATTTCTTTGATGCCCTTATGCTCAGTATTTTCTTCCAGGAAATATTTCATCCCGCTGATGGTGCGCATCTGCGAACCCGACTCATCACCCATCTTCTGATCGCGTCGTTTTGGCCATCCGGCTCTGTCTGTTTTTTGGAAATTACGAACTTGGATGGTAACGCCCTCAGGAAACACAAAGTAGCGATCATTTAGGTACTTGATCAGCCATTTATTCTTAGACCCAGGGGGCATGAAAGTATCCTCATCTTTATTGTGCCCCATTAGGGTTACGGACGTACCGTTGCTATCAATAGCTCCAGACTTCGCGGCTTCTTTTACTGGGATGAAAAGGTCAACACCACCGTTAGGATGATCAAGTTGACGAAGGCCAAAGCCTTTTTCCTCCAAACACATGATGGCCATCACGCCGTCATTCTCCATCCAGGATTTGTAGATAAGTCCCTCTGGGTTGTGCACACAGGCTGCAATCTTGGCCCCAAGGCCGAAGTTATTCTGGATGCCTTGCAGGCGTCCAGAAGACGACAGTTGATTAATGTACCTTTGAATCTCAATCCCAGTCATGCCTGTCCCATTGTCACTGATTTCGAGTTTATAAACTCCCTGTGTCTCGACGAGATGCCAGTCGACATCCCATGTTACTTTTCCTTCACCGGACCAACCCTTCTCACGACGGGCTTGGATAGCTTGGACGGCGTTCTCGGTTAATTCGCGGACAAACTGCAAAGGGGCGCAGTCTGCGGCCAGTTTTTCAATGAGGAAGGTCGTGTTTTCGACCTTCATGGGCTGGATTGCCATAGTGGGTTTCTACTAGCAGCTGCCTAGGGGCAAAGCTAGCTAGAAGGATTGTCATGTTATTGGACCGATTAGCGCCGCCGCAGGGCTCCGTGCGTGTGCCAAGAGACCCAACCTAGAGGGTTAACAGTTGTCGGACCCTTTTATAATTAGGACTTTCTGCCTATTTCGTCCTAGGAGTTGGAGCCCTAGCTTCTATAGGCCTTAGAGCCCCAGTAGATCCCACTTCTCGAGGTACTTATCCTCGGCGTCGATGAAGACGCGCATAGCGGTGTCCTTGCGCTGGCCTCCATCGGGCTTCTTGCCCTTGAGCCAGGTGCGGTGGCTGTTGGCCACGTACTTCGCCACATCCTTGCTGGGGACGATGTGGTAGGCGGGGCGTTCGTTTTCAGCACCGAGCTTCACGAACACGTAGTAATGGTTCTTGGAGGTGAAGTGCTCAGCCTTGTCGGACAGGATCCAGCTCTTGTTCTTATCCCTGGAGCTCTTGCACTGGATCGTGACGGCCCTTTTGGCCTCCGAGTTGGTGGCCAGGATATCGATGCCGCGGGTGTTGCGCATCGTGATCGAGGCGATGAAGCCGCGCCGGGAGAGCTCAGCCGCGACGAAGTATTCGCCGGCGACGCCGGTAAGTTGGGAGCTGGGTTTCACAATGTGGAGTTTATGGTGAATCGACAGGAACTTCGTAGGTTCTACCAGATGAAGTCTAGTGAGTTGAGCCGCTTAAGCTGTTCTGGTGTATGCGTACCTTTTTTTTGATATCGTTGATTGAATACCCATCTGCCTAGTTTTAGGCCATTAACTTCATATTTTGCATATACTCGGCAGTGGCCTTCCGTTTTCCGGAACTCCTGCAAGGCGTTGAAGGCCTCCTCCCATTGTTTTTCGAGGACGCTCCAGATAAAGCCGATGGCGTTTAAGCGCTTTACCTGGTCAGCTGTAAGTTTGTCTTTTCTTTGGCGTTGGCTGTTGACCCACATTCCTAAATTTATCCCACCTAATTTAAGTTTTGAAGAAACCAGGCAGTGACCTTCTTTTCTCTGGAATTCTTGCAAAGCTTTAAAAGCGGCTTCCCAATTCTCTGTGTAGGGGTTCCAACTGAAATCGATGGCACCAAGCCTATATATTTGCTCGTCCGTGAGGTTCTTTTTTCTTTGTCGTTGTTTGTTCACCCACGCACCTAGATGCAGCCCATCTTCAATGTGGTAATTAGGGACAAGGCAGTGCCCTTCGCGTTTGTGGAATTTTTTAAGCGCCGAGAAGGCCTTCTCCCACTGATCGCTGACGGGATCCCAGCTGAATCCTATGGAATTAAGCCGCTTAATCCTATCGGCGTTTAGCAAATGTTTTCGAATGCGTTGTGTTACTATCCAGTTCCCAAGTTTTATGCCGTCTATTTCGATTTTTTTCGTCACTAAGCAGTGCCCTTCGCGTTTGTGGAATTTTTTAAGCGCCGAGAAGGCCTTCTCCCACTGATCACCGATGGGATCCCAGCTGAACCCCAGTTTATTTAAACGTTTAACCCGGTCTGCCGTGAGAGTGTCTTTCCCAAGGCGCTGTGTTGTAGCCCAATTTCCGATCTTTATTCCTTCTATCAAGAGTTTTTGCGGAATCAGACAGTGTCCTTCACGCTTGTGGAATATTTTTAACGCCGCGTAGGCTTTTTCCCATTGCTCGTTATAAGGATCCCAAATGAAGCCTAGGGAGTCCAGCCGTTTGACTCTTTCTGTCTCAAGGTTGTCTCGATTATTTCTCTGTGTTTGAATCCAGTCGGCTAGCCTCAATCCCCCGAACACATAGCTTTTCGGAACACGACAATGTCCTTCACGTTTGTGGAACATTTTTAATGCAGCGAAGGTTTCTTCCCATTGTTCGCTATTGGGATCCCAGCTGAAGCTTAGGGCGTCCAGTCGCTTGACCCTTTCTGTCTCAAGGCTACCTCGATTATTTCTCTGTGTTAGAACCCAGTCGCCTAGCCTCAATCCCCCGAACACATAGCTTTTCGGAACACGACAATGTCCTTCACGTTTGTGGAACATTTTTAATGCAGCGAAGGCTTCCTCCCACTGTTCGGTGTGAGGGTCCCAACTGAACCCTAGGGAATCCAGCCGTCTCAAACGTAGTAGCGGCAGTTCCTGCCGATTTTGACGCTGTGTGGTAACCCAAGTTCCCAGTTTGAAGCCATCCTGCGCATGGGTTTGGGGTACACGGCAGTGACCTTTCGCCCGCTCGAACTTCTGAAGTAAGCCAAACCAGTGATCCCAGCTGCCGCCCAGGCAGTCCAGGATTTCGACGTCGATGCTCTCGGTCAGCTTCTCCAGATTAATAGCCGGACCGATGACTTCGATCTTCTCGTGAAGCTGCCGGGGGTTGAACATGTCCCCGCGGCCGCGGGCTTCCTGCATCTTTTCGATGGTGTCGACGAGGTCGTCATCGCTCTCTAGCATGGCGCCAAGGACTTCTGCGACTTCGTCGAACCCGGCCCGGGTGAAGGCCTCGGCCTCGGTTTCGCCCTTTTTCTGTTCGATGAAAAGGGGGACGACGATGTAGCCGAGCTTCTTGTTGGTGGCCTTGGACTGTCGCATGGCGCGTCCGGCTGCCTGTGCGATATCGATCTTGGACTTCCTAGGGTCTACGAAAGCGACCATGTCCACGGCCGGGACGTCCACGCCCTCAGTGAGGCATCGGGCGTTGGTGATAAGACCTCTGGGGGCTGCTTTGAAGTCCTCCAGTAGGGCTTTGCGGTCCGCGGCGTTCTGGCCGCCGTTTACGTGGAATACGTCGAAGCCTTTGACGTGCTCTTTGAATCCCCGGGCGCTATCGCCGGCGAACTCCTCTGCGAGGTTAACCCGCGAGTGGAAGGTGATGATCTTCGACGCTCCGGTCTTCTCGATGGCCCGCTTGAGGGCGATCTGGTTGGCGACCCACTTGGCCTGGATTTCGTCTCGGCGCACCCGGGTGCTGCCGCGCTTCAGTAGCTCAGCGTCCACTTCCTTGTTCAGGGAGACGGAGATGATGACCTTATAGGGGACGATGATGCCGGCGGCCACGGCCGCCGAGAAGGGGAGTCGGTAGGAGACCTTACCGTAAACCGTCTCATCGTTCATCGATACGACCTGGAAGTCGCCGTCTTTGTCCCGCTTGTTCAGTTTGTAGTGCCGGGGCGTGGCGGTCAGGAAGAGGCGCTTCTTGATCCGGATGTTCTTATCGCTGAGGCCAAAAGCGAAGAGCCCTTCCTTGTCGCCCGTGGTCTTATGGGCCTCGTCGAAGATCCCGAGGTCCACGGTCTGCCCCTTGAGGCCTTCCGCGACCACTTCGGCCGACTGGTAGGTGGAGAAGATGACGTTAACCCCGTCCTTGTTCAGGCCTAGGAACTTTTTGACCTCCTTGGCGTCCGTCGTGACCGTGAACTCGAGGTCGGTCTGATTGAGGGCGTATTCATCCGCGTCCTTGGCCGGGCGGTCCACGCTGGCATCAGAACAGACGCATAGGTAGCGGAAGCGATTACCCCAGCTGGTCTGCTTGCACCAGTCAGGGAGGGTCTGAGAGAGCAGGGCAAGGGAAGGGACCAGAACCAGGACCGTCTTGGGGTCTTGGGCCTCGGCAGCCCATAGGGCGACCAGGGTCTTGCCGGTACCGCAGGCCATGACCGCCGTCGTCCGGTCAGCTTCCTTCAGCCCGGCCGTGATCTTCTCAATGGCCTCCTTCTGGTGGGGCAGGGGAGCCCAGCGCGTGACAGGCTCGACCTTCTTGTCCGTCAGCCAGGCATGGATGCCCTTGAAGTCCGCCTCCGTGAGCTCATGGAACTTGTCAGCTCGGAAGCTGCGGACACCTGTCCGGTTGGCGACGTCCACGGACAGCTTCCGGGCATTCGTGAAAATAACGCGATCCTGCAGAGACTTTTCGCTGATACCGAGGAACGGGCTGATTTCCCCGAAGGGCAGGGTGACCATGTTCGTCCGGTACTTTACCTGGTAGGGAATGTAATTCCCGGCCTGGTCTTGATAGACCCCGTCGATGCCCTTGGAGTCATTGGGCAGGTTCAGCGCCTTCCGGATCTGCGAAGGGATAGATCCGACCACCCAGACGTCCTTGGCGTTCAGGACCTTGTCCAGGTGCAGCAAGGCCTCCACCAGGATCTCCAGCGCGTCGCCCATCTCGACCGTATCAGCCAGCTTGCCCGTCCGGGCCTCGAACTCCTTGAAGGACTTGATCCCTTCGAAGAACCCCTGCTTGAGGAACCACTGGGCGGATTTATGTTTCGATGCCACGCTAAGGAGGAAGTTGGTCGGAGGGGTGCCCTACAAATGTATTAGCGAGTACTACTACAGGTGTACTCCCTAGTGGTTATCCCCAAGCCCCACCCGGGCAACCCCTCATTACCCACATGAGATTACAATCCCAGGGGTTTATTCCCATCCTCCGCACCGTGGAGGCAGGGAAGGGGTGCTGGTGGACGCTGGGTTAGATTACTCCTGGGTTACCATTCTCCCGATTTTATCTTGTATCTCTTTCATCCTCTTTCTCCCTGCGGTGATTTCATCTTTTGAGAACTCAACTTCGAGTTCCTCTATACCTTTAAGGGCCAATGATGAGATCGCATTGTTCCAATCAAGGTCTAATCTGTTTTCTATAGTAGCTAAAGCAACGTTCCAATAAGCGTAGGCCTCAACCTTGTTCAATTCGACGCCGATTCCTTGAGCATACCAATATGCTATTTTTCGCTGCGCATCGGCGTCTCCTTGTAATGCGGCCTTGAGATACCAACTAGCAGCTTGTGCTAAGTCTTCTTCGACGCCCGATTCGCCATCCGCGTAGGAGTCTCCCAGAAAAATATATGCTTCTAAATTTCCATGTTCGGCGGCCTTACGGTACCATGAAAAAGATTCTGCCCTATCAATTTCGAAGTCCCCGGTGTCTCCTAGCCTAAAGTGGCCCTTTGCATAAATAATCCCTAGGGATAATTGGGCTTCGTGATGCCCCTGTTCAGCGGCTTTGCGAAATAGAGAGATTGCTTCCATGAAGTCGTCCCTCTCCCTGATTCTAAAGAGAGCCTCAGCTAGCTTTATTTGAGACAGGGCATCTCCCTGATCTGCGGCGCTTTGATACCAAGTGATCATTTCTCCCCAGGGGTGCCAGTAGTTCGCTCTATTCGGTCTAACCGTGTTACCAAGTACACGCTGTGTTAAGTCATGGGAATCCGTATCGCTGTAAAATTCACCCGCAAACTTTCTGTTACCATGGATTAAAGCAAAAAACTGAACGCCAGATTCACTTTCATTCCATTTTCTTGCGTCCATATGCCACCTATTTGCCATGACTCCCACTACTCGTTGTGCGACGGCGAACCCATCTTCAGCCATTTTCCGGAACCATGCTACGGTTTGTGCGAAGTCTTCGTAGAAGTCATCGCCGACATAGCTGCACGGATTTAGTTGATCTGAGTCGACACCGTTTTCAATGGCCAATCGAAACCACGTCAGTTCTTGTGCGTGGTCTTTAGCTACGCCTTCGCCTCTGCTGTAGCAGTAAGCTAAGTTAAACCTGGCCATTCTATTCCCTGTCTTTGCTGATTGCTTAAATCGCTGGAAGCCTTGTGCCTGGTCTTTTGGTACACCTAGTCCCTTATTGAGGAGTGAACCGAGGTTGTTAAGTGCTCCGGGATGACCTTTATCGGCAGCCATCTGATACCATAAGGCCGCTTCACAAAAGTCCTGCGCTACGCCATTTCCATGATGGTAACTAAGGCCTATTTTAAACTGGGCCCTAGCATTTCCTTGCTCTGCGGCTTTCCGGAACCATTGAGCCGCATTCTTTCTGTCCATTGCAACGCCTGATCCTTCCTCGTAGCACCGGCCTAACTTATACTGGGTTATAGCGTGTCCTTGGTTGGCTCGCTCCATTAGGGCCTTAAAATAATCGGATTTTGTTAGCATGTTGTATCTATCTTCAGCGAGTAAGGGTCGTCTATTAAGTTGAAGTGATGATGCTCCAGCGGTGGCATGTAGGGTACATAACTTTCTTTTACTATGCGCTCTGGTGTCCGTCAACGCGACAGCCTTCCAAGGACATATCCCTGCGATCATCTCCACCCGGGCAACCCCTCATTGCCCACCTAGGCTTACAATCCCAGGGGTTTATTCCCATAAGCCGCGCCGGGGAGGGTGGGGTGATGCTAGAACGATGATAGGTAACCGCGGCTGGCGGTTAGCGGTTGGCGGTTAGGCCACGCTCACTTCCCGGTCCGCATTTCGGCATCAAACTCTTCGAGCAGTTTTTTCGTTCTTATCTGCCCGGCCGCAATCTGCTCTTGGCTGAGTACTTTTTCTAAGACGTTGAGGTTAAATCGTGCTTCCTCCAAAGTTGCTCCGGCGAGATTTAGGTAAGCGTAAGACTCAATCAAATCTTTAGACACGCCTTTCCCGTCGGCATAACATCTTCCAAGCTTGAATTGTGCTTCTTTGAGGCCATAGGCCGCTGCTTTTCGGTACCACTTAACGGCTTCTGTAAAGTCTTTGGGTATACCTTCACCGTTGTAGTAACAATTTCCCAGCGCAAGTTGGGCAAATCGATGACCTTGTGAGGCCGACTTTATATACCATGCTACAGCTACACTGTCATCTTTTTTGACGATATCGCCTTTCTGGTGCAAGAAGCCTAGTCCGTACTGACCATCTGCATCTCCCTGTTCCGCAGCTTTTCTATACCATGATTCAGCTGCGAAGCGATTCCTTTCGACGCCTTCCCCGACATAGTACCGACGACCAAGTATTGCTTGAGCGGGTGCGAAGTTTTGCGCTGCAGATTTATGGAGCCAAACCATTCCTTGAACTTCATCTTCCATCCCAGCGCCAACGATGCACTGGCACTCTGCGTCGCCTCTCTGGGCACGTTCGAGAATAGTTAATCGTTCGGTATTTGCTATTAGCACTGAAGCACTTAACAAGCTGATGAGCCTGATTGAGTTCATTTGTTTATATTACTACTAAAGGTTTTCGCCGTCAACCAGACCTGCTGATCTAACATCTGGTTTTTTGAGCAGCAATTTCCTCTTTCACAGCCACCAGTAGAAGGTCCAGAGGATGGCGAGTACGAGAAAGCTTTGCATGAGGGGGCCGGTGGTGCCTTCGAAGAGGCCGTTGCCGAGCCAGGTCCGGCCGACGCTGCGGATCCAGTCGGCGCCCCAACCTAGTGGTCTGACCCCTTCTGCAATAGAATGTCAGATGGGGTCAGGCTACTAGGTAGTAGCCTGACCCTTTTATGTCTCGGGCGCTTGCGGCCATTCCCGGATTTCCCCGTGTCAACTTGCCCGCATGCCAGCATGCCCCCTCGAAGGCTCCGCCTTCGCTGCCAACGTATTCAGTCCGCTCCTCGTTCAGTCTAGACGCGTGAGCGTTAATTGAATAAAAAGACATATGTTCCGCTTAAGCCGTATCCGAAACCTGCTGACCCTAACCGCGATAGCCGCGAGTCTATGCTTGCCCTCGCAAGGGGCGTCGCTGCCTTCAGAAAAAGATCGACGCATTAGCAATCCCCCCGCAGCCCTAAAAAGCATTGGATGGCCGCGGCTATACAAGTACAGCAAGTACTTTAACACAAAAACGTACGACGTCCATATTCTTGGCACGACTGAGGTCAGTGACGAGAAGATGCTGCTAGTGGCCGAGTTTATCGACAACATGATATCCGCCCTGAAGAGCCCGCAAGACCGCGCGAAATTCGCCGGTCACCATATCTGCCTTATCGGAAACAAAGACCCGGATCTGGGTGAACTGGGGAGCATTCCTAATCAACGGAATGCAGGGGGTAAGAATGTCACACTACTGACCGCGGACTCGATCAACCATATGGCGCGCGACGATCAAGGGAATGAGTTTTTCAGGGGATGGAACATCCCTGCCCATGAGTTCGGGCACACAATAGAGATGAAGCTCGAATTACAGAAGAGGTCAGACCAAGTCTTCTCCAGCAACGCAGGGAACTACAACCTGAAGATGAAGCGGGAGTACTTCGCGTGGGCCTCGGAAACATGGTTCAACAGCAGCAGAAGCAAGGTGACCAGGGACAAGATGCCCAAGTGGCAGTACGACTACCTCGCCACCATCTTCGACGCCGCTAATAAGTGGGTGCCAGCCTCGGTCAGCCAACCGGGTCAGGCTGTACCCCGAATCAAGCGTAACTAAATTCGCATCTTTTCCGCTTATTTAGTTACACCCTCCCAAAGGTACGGCCTGACCGCTTAGGATTACCCGATGCGCGAGGTTGATGATCCAGCCGCCAGCTCCCGACCTAGTGGTCTGACCCCTTCTGCAATAGAATGTCAGATGGGGTCAGGCTACTAGGTGGTAGCCTGACCCTTTTATGATCTCGGCTAACCAAGCCGGTCAGCCCTACCTTGGGGGCATGCAGCGGACGAGGACAGTACGTGCTACTGTCCTTGCCTAGGTAGTCTCAGCCGAGTCGCGTCTTGCCTTAATCCTCCAATTCTACCTCAATACATATGAGTCCGAGAGCGCGCCAGTCGCGTGAGTAGCACTCCCTAGGGGCCGCAGCAATGCGGCCCCTCCCTATTTATCGAGCCACCGGGCGGGTAATGAAACTCTATCCAGCGCGGAGAAAATTTCTTCGGGTCGTGTGGACCTGAATAGGGCGTTGGGGTGGTGGCGTTGGCGTTGCAGGTACGCAACCAGGTCGGCAGCCTGCAGGAAATAAGAATGCCGGGAATCCCGGTGGAATGGATCTTCGATGATCAAGGCCTGACTTGGGTGGGCCGAGCGAAACGTCATGATGGCCTCCTTGATGGCTTCAGCTTCGCCCATGTCTGCGACCAACAGCATCGGGCCTGTTGAGGACGAGGTCAGGTCGGCCGCCAGATGTCGCCAGCAAGCTTTCATGGGTTCGGGCTGAGCTTGCTTGAGGCACGCCACCGAATGACAGCTCAGGCCCGGTACTTCTCGGAGTTCTCTGAGTAGCCAGAGTGCTACCCTGAGACGTTGGCGGGCTTCCAATCCGTGGAATATCTTGGCGCCTCCCAAGAATTCGGCCGCATGTATTTCCGCCGATAACTTAAGTCCAAGATGATCGCGCATCCGGTGACGGAACGACAGCAGCCTTGCCTGTGCATCGTGCCAATGTTCGGCCGGAATTTTTAGCCCGCTAAGGATGTACGAGGCTGTCGGCGAATTATTGATTCCCGGATCTCCGCTCTCATCCACATAGACCAGTTGCATCCCTCACCCATCGCCCGCAGCCTATCTTCCCGCAACGTAGGGAATGCCTCAGGCGAAGGCGGAGTCGAAGTCTGGTAGGGCCGAGCATCCCTGCTCGGCCGCGGACGACCAAGGATGGTCGTCCCTACCCGATGCATTTCCTGCCACCCGCCACCTGGGGCCGCCACCTGCCACCCGAAGCGGATACACTAGGACAGCACGTGGTGCTGTCCCTACCTCGATGCAGCTATGTCGTGACGCGGTCCCGACCCTACCCATTAAAGGTATTGGCGGTTAGCGGTTGGCGGCTGGGAACTCAAGCGGAGTGCTTTGCATCAATCGATTCAGCCCTCAATGTAGTCATCGACTCAGTCCTCTGTGAAAGGTTTCGCCGGTTAGTCCGCGCTTACTTCCGGTCCGGCTTTTCGGCGATCTTGGCGGCGCGCTCTTTCTGGTACTCATTTTCGGCGATCTTGTCTTCAAGCTCTCGCTTGAGTGCCTTGGTCCGCTTCTTGCCGGCGGTGATCTGTTCGGGGGTCATCTGCTTTTCGAGAGCGGCCAGTTTCTTGCGGGCATACTCGACCGTGCCTTGGTTCCAATAAGCATACGCCTCGATCTGGTCCTTCGCCACGCCTTCGCCGTTGGCGTAGCAACCGCCAAGGTAGTATTGGGACAGGATATCCCCCCGCTCCGAGGCCTGGCGCCACCACTTCACCGCTTGCACGAAGTCCTTCGCCAAGCCTATGCCGTTGGCGTAGCAACCCCCGAGGCTGTATTGGGCCCCGGTATCCCCTTGGTCAGCGGCCTTGCGGTACCACGAGACGGCCAGAGCTTGGTCCTTCGGCACACCTACGCCGTCGAAGTAGCAATTCCCCAGTAAGGTTTGGGCCCCGGCAAACCCCTGGTCCGCGGCTTTGCGAAACCACGCCGCTGCTTGCACGAAGTCCTTCGCCACGCCTTCGCCCTTGTAGTAGCAAATCCCTAAATTGCATTGGCCCTCGGCCTCCCCCTTTTCAGCCCACGCCTTGGCGTCCTTAAACCATTCCACTTCCTGGGGGGGCATCCCCGCGTGCGCCGGCGAAAGGGCCAGTAAACTAAGCAAGACAGCGATCAACCAGGGACGGGCGATGAGGGGCATGACGGATAAGGTTAACACGTTTCCCGCGCTCGCGACTATTGTTAATTGGGGGCGGGCTATCGTAAATTTCGATACGGGCTATCGAGGGGAGGGGTCAGCGGGGCAGAATCGTCGTGAGTGTGAGTATCTTCTTTCCGAAGGCTCCCTCTTTAACTTCCACGACGGACTCTCGGACGAAGGCGCCTTTGTCATCGTACTGCCGGATGGCGCCCGCGTGGAGTACGCCGGTGGCGTCGCTATTATCATCGCAGCTGAAAGTGAGGAATAGTCGACCGTCGCCGGCGGACTTGGTGTCCAGCTTTCTGAGCAGCGGCGTGAGATCGATGCCGATTTCGAGCGGGCTTTCATCGCCCGGTCCGGCGAGCGGGACTTCGCCGACGTTATTCTTGGGCTTACCGAAGAGCGGCCAGCCGTTGAGGGGCTGCGGAGCGAGTTCATGTTCGGCTTTCGTGGCGTCCTTGTCGCCAGCGATGCCGATCGTCACCCGCAGGTCGGAGCGCTTATTGCAGGCTAACTTGAGTTTCAAGGTGCAGCGGGGGACATGTCGGGAAACTTCGATCCGTCCTAGGTAGTTCCCGCGTTTCCAGGTGGGGTCGACCATGGCGCTGTAGAGTAGGTAGATCTTCCCGTCTTTCGACCAGGTTTGTCCCCATGAGTTGACGACGATGAAGGCCCCGCGCTCGTGGTCAGCGAGGGTGACTTGGCCGTCGCCGTTGATGTCGAGGTCGTTGCTCACTTTGCCGTCACCATTCACATCGAAGCCGACCTGGTCATCGTACCCCACGCAGGTGATGCCGTGTCCGTTGCCGCTCGGCCCCCAATGGATCCACACGTCTTCGCCTGCCAGGTATGCTCCTTCGGGAATCGTCCGGGTGACCTTCTTGAGCTCCCCCATGCGACCGTCCAGTGCCAACAAGCCACCGACGGGCGCTTGGCCGGCTTTGGGCTGATTGCGGTCAAAGAGCCAGCCTCGGGCTTCGTCGATCTGGGCGACGGTGGCGGTCGGGGTGTAGCGATAGCCTGCGACGCGATACTCCATGGCCTCGCGCCAGATGGCGTAGCCGTTCGCCCACTTGCCGATCAGGTCTTTATCCGCTTCCACGCGGCCGTAGGTCTTGACGGTGGGGATGCCGACATGCTTGGCCGTTTCCCAACCATTAAACGCTTCCGAACCTTGGGCGCTGTTGGCCGCATTGCACATGTTCCAGGAGAAATCCGCCGGGAACCGCGTGGCATCGGTGCTGGCCACGGTGCCGTTCAGGAGGTTCATCTCGTAGGTGAACATCGAGGCGACCGCCGTGAACTGACCACAGGCTCCGCCTTTCTGTTTGTAGATCGGCGGGAACTGCGGGCGGGTAGAATTATCGACGCGCGACGGCAAGCGCCGGACATCCACGGTCGTCACGCCGACATCCGGGCCTTTCGCATCACGCCAGGTATCGTAATCTGCCCCCATCGAATTCGGACGTGAAAACGGCTTGGGATACGCGGCGTGCGGGGCCGGATTTGCCTGTTCCGCCACGGACGTGGGGTCGGCGGCTGCAGCGAACCCGCAAGAAGCCAGCAGACCCACCAGCAAGACGGCGATCAACCTGGGGCGGGCGACGAGGGGCATGCGGTTCTTATACGCTTGGGCTCTCATTGTGGTCAATTGACAAGGGGGGCACGTTGGCACGTTGACACGTGGGCACGGGGAGATGGCAAAGGTGAGAGACTAATTTCAGGTGGCGGACGGCGGCCTCGGGTGGCAGGTGGCAGGCTCTATCCGGCTCCTGTACCTGAACCTGAACACCCGAACCTGATACCCGATGGCCGAGACCTGGGACCTGAGAGTGTATTCCCGCCACCCGCCACCTGGGGCTGCCACCTGCCACCCGAAGCGAATGCATTAGGACAGCACGTGGTGCTGTCCCTACCTTCAGATTCGAATAAACACCTTTCGCTTCCACAGCCACCAGCAGAAGGTCCAGAGGACGGCGAGGACGAGGAGGCTTTGGGCGAGGGCGCCGTAGGTGCCTTCGAAGAGGCCGCTGCAAAGCCAGGTCTTGCCGACGCTGCGGATCCAGCCGGCGGTGAGCTGGTAGGCGACGTAGATGGCGATGGAGTTCATGCCGACGACGACGAGCGGGAAGGCCCACGCTTTGTGGCCCTTGATGTCGATGACCCAGTAGAAGAGCGCAAAGGTCCAGAGCACGGCGGCGCCGCTGTAAAAGGCCCAGGAGGGGGTCCAGAGGCGTTTGATGACGGGGCAGAGGGTGGTGCCAGTCACGAGCGCAATACCGAGACAGATCGCCCCGGCCTTGAGCAGCCAGCGGAGCTTCTCGCCGGAGGTCTTGCCGGAGCGGAGTTTCTCTCCGGCCATGAGCCCGAGAATCATGGTGATAAGCGCAGGGACGAAGTTGAGCGTCTGGTAGCCGCCGTTGTTGAAGACGAAGGGCTTCTCGCGCGGGAAGAGGTTCAAGAACCAGCAGTCGAAGTCCGCCGCGAAATTGGCGTTCATGTTCCAATGCGCCCAGAGGCCATTCAGTGTCTGACCGGCCTCAGTCACGCCGAGGGCTTTGAAGTCCGTCTCAGGTATGGCGACAGGGGTGAGCACGAACGCGGCCCAGGTGGCGACGGCGATGACGCCGATAGCTCTTAGCTGGAGCTTCCAGCCTTTACCCACGAGCAGGGTGAGGAAGACGTACCCGAGTCCGATCTGGGCGAGGACGTTCGTGAAGATGAAATTAGGCCGCGACCCGGCGCTGGTGGACAGGAACACTCCGAGGGCGACGAGCACGAACGCCCGCCAGCAGGTATGCAGCCAAAGCTTCCGCTGGTCCTGGCCCTCGGCGGTGCGACGCGAGGACGAGAACGGCAGCGCCATGCCGACCATGAACATGAACGCGGGTTGGATCATGTCCCACGCCCCGCCTCCGATCCACGCGGCATGCGAGGTGTTGTAGCGGAGCAATTCCCAGAAGGCAGAATCCGGATAAGCCTTCGCGATCTGCGCGATGCCGAAACCCGACGACGCCATGAATAACATCGTCAGCCCACGGAAAGCATCGAGCGAAACGAGGCGGTCGGGTGTGGGCGCAGAGCCGGAGGGGGTGCTCATGGCGGCGAGAATCGGCGGAAGGGGACAAGTTGGCAAGGGGACACGTGGACAAGGGGGAAGGGCTCAAAGGGAGACCGGAAACCGGATAGTATGCTTCGGCATTGGGTAGGGCGGGCTCTCCGAGCCCGCCGTTGAATCGGATGAGCTTCGGATCTCCTACGGCAAACGGATGGCTCGGAGAGCCTTCCC
>JACCDP010723627.1_pt1 | contig 17851 bp, 17 predicted proteins | sample 7445841 | NCBI WGS metagenome assembly JACCDP01 (sample SAMN15323441, study PRJNA562643) | freshwater metagenome | isolation source: river surface water | place: USA:Blue River Watershed | collected 2017-08-17
CTGCCCTTGGTCGCCCCACGTGGGTGCTCTTGCCCGCGGCAGCTGACTTGCGGTGGTTTGCCGAGCGGGTGGACTCCCCCTGGTACGCAAGCCTAAAGATCTTTCGCCAGAAACGGGCCGGTAGCTGGTCTGGGCCACTTCGGGCGATGCGGCAAGAGCTCTTGCGGCTTGATAAGGGCGACGCTGATTAAGAGTCTTTAAGGTGTTCGTTTCGAACACTAGTTCGGCAATTTCTGCCACCCCCTCGGTAATGTTTGCAAGCTCTAGATATTTAGAGCTTCTTTTTCCGTAGTTTTGACAATTTCTCCTCACGCCCCGGGCCCTGCGCCCCCGGCTATCTGAGCGCTTTACCCTAACTGGCATAACTATTGCTTCACCCTTTGCATTATTGGGAAAGCGGCTATTGCCCAGAAGGTGAAGAGCAATCATGACATTACAAGTATTCGTGGGATGGGATCCGCGTGAGGACATCGCCTGGGAGGTGTGCCGCCATTCTATTTTGAGCCGAACGGACCCAAGCGAGGTCACTGTTACCCGGCTGGTGCAGTCCGAGCTTAGGGAGCAGGGGCTTTACACACGACCCGTCGATACCAAGGCGTCTACCGAATTTAGCCTGACGCGGTTCTTAACTCCCGTGCTCGCGGGCAGGCGCGGGTACGCCATTTTTGTAGATTGCGATTTCTTATTCTTAGCCGATATTCGAGATGTACTGAAAGAGGTCGATCCCACCAAAGCAGTCTCCGTGGTTAAACACGATTACAGCCCTCCCGAGACCGTCAAGATGGATGGGTGCACACAGTACCAATACCCCAGAAAGAATTGGTCTTCATTCATGGTGTTCAACTTAGAGCACCCCGCAGTTAGGGCGCTTAGCAAAGATCTAGTTAATAGTACCCATCCAAGCTTTCTGCACCGCTTCTTGTGGCTTGATGACGAGGAGATCGGAAGTCTTGATAAAGGCTGGAATTATCTAGAGGGGTGGTACGCCCCCCAATACGAAAAGCTGCGCGCTGTGCACTACACACGCGGTGGGCCGTGGTTCGAAAAATTGGTGGACTGTGCGTTCCATGACTTGTGGATCAGGGAGCTGGATTGCATGCGCTCTCTAGCTAAAAAATCAATAGAGCCGAAGCACGACAGCGTTTCAAAACATGACGCTCAAAATCCGGAATTGAGAAGCGGCGGGGACACCAGATCAGGATCTCAGGGATGTAAATTAGTTTTTCAAAGCTTATGATAATGTCGCCCCACTTTTACATTTTAACGCGCACGAGTGGTAGACCTCAATACTTTCGAAGATGTTGTGAGTCTGTTGATTCGCAGACCTACTCGAATTACACGCATCTCGTATGCACCGATGATGTCCAATCGATTAGTTATGTAAGGAGCACCGGAAGGAGTCCGATGTATATCCCTCGAAAGCCAGGTGCTATCAGAGGGGCGAGCATTAAAGAGAGTATGCACAACCTGTACTTCAATGAAATGTACAAAGCATTAAATAGCGGCTATGTAATTTTCCTTGATGATGATGATCAATTTGAGCTACCGCAGAGCTTGCAACTGCTCAGTCAGCTTGTAACTAATACAGAGGATCCTTCTGATTCAGTATTCTTCTGGAGGGTGAGATTCCCAGATAATCTGCTGATTCCGAGAGATCCGAATAACTTTGAATTCCGTCCGGGCAATATCTCTGGAATAGGATTTTGCTTTCACTCGAGTTACTGCTCGGCAGCCGCCTGGGATCACCTTAAAGAGTCAGATTTTAGGGTGGCGCACAAGCTGAGAATAGCATGTAAAAAATCCTATTTTGTTCCCTTGGTTTTGACAGGGCTTCAGAGAGAATCGGGATGGGGTGGATTTGGTGCTCGAGACGATTTGGATAGTTCAAAGTCTCGACCTAGTTCAGTGCCCAACAGATCGGAGCGTTCATGAACGTTTTGATTGTGGGCACAGAAACCGCAGGGATTGCTTCAACCATCAAATCTGGCATGCTAATGAATGGCCACCAAGTTTTATTGGCAGGAAGAAACCCGGCACCGCAGTTTTATGAAACACCCTTTGATATAAACCCAGACTCCTTGACGGAAGATGAAAGAAGGCAAACATTTGGCGAACTTGTAGCTTGGGGCGATCTCGTAATCTATGTGAATGCATCAGGATTTTTTGTGGATTCTGAGTACGACTATGAGTATGTAAAAAGTAACAAAAAACAACTGTGCGTTTACTGTACTGGCTCTGACACTCGAATATACTCTACTCACATTAAGCTGTTAAATAAATTGGGTATTGACTGCTCGGGGAGCGGTCTGGATAGACGAGCTCGGTCGGATCCTCTTGCAATACACTTCCTTCGTCTCGCCGGCAAATATGCTGACATTATTATTTCAACTCCGGATCAGAGTTATCATTCAGAGCGTGAGTATTATGTCGGGTATCAGCCGTTTAACATTGATACAACTGGTCGAAAATTCTGTGATCCTTCAGCTCGAAGGATGCTGCATATTCCCTCGACGGAAATTAAAGGAACATCGCATTTTTTAACTGCTGCGTCGGAGGCGATACTAGATCAAAGAAAAAGAATCGAGTGTGGCATCGGAAAAAACTACACACATCAGCAATTTTTGAAAAAGCTATGTGAGACGGATATTTATCTAGATGAATTATTCTTCTTTAATCATGGAATGGCTTCTGTTGAGGCAATGTGTACGGGTGTTTTAAGTGTTGCAGGAGATAGGCTCGACATCTGCCCACATCCGGAGCGCGAAATCTGGCCGGCGAACACCCACAATTTGAAAGAAAGGCTTTCCATGTTGCTCGAGATGAGTGACCTCGAGTTTAATCAGCTTTCAGATGAGGTTCGACGGCTCACTCGGCAGAGGCACGATCATGTGAAGGTGTGCAGAGACATGGTAAACCTTATTAACACTGGCTCCAGTCCTGGCTATACCCTGGCCAAAGACGGCCTATCTTCCCTCGTAGCTTAAAAGTGCTTTACAGATTGCTCAACGAGCTAGCTTCATGAAATTAGACACCTCCATCATCGCCGTCATCGGCTTGGGTTACGTTGGACTGCCTTTAGCCGTTGAATTCGGTAAAGTTCGCCCTGTTTTGGGCTTTGACATTAATCAGCAACGCATTGACGAACTCAAATTCGGGCGAGATCACACGCTTGAATGCAGCCCAGAGCAACTGAAAGACGCTGTTCACTTGCAGTACAGCAATGAACTAGAAAAACTGCGAAGTTGCCAAATCTTTATCGTTACCGTACCTACTCCGGTCGATCAAGCCAATCGCCCCGACATGGCGCCACTAGTCAAGGCTAGCGAAATGGTGGGTAAAGTCCTCAAGGCGGGTGATTTAGTCATTTATGAATCTACCGTCTATCCGGGCGCGACCGAGGAGGTCTGTGTTCCGGTGCTCGAGAAGTTTAGCGGCCTGAAGTTCAACATTGATTTTTTCTGCGGCTACAGCCCCGAGCGCGTCAACCCCGGCGATAAGGTCAACACCCTCACCACTATTTGCAAAATCACCAGCGGCAGCACGCCCGAAGCAGCCGACGCGGTGAACACTCTTTATGGCAGCATCATTAAGGCTGGCACATGGAAGGCCAGTAGCATCAAAGTGGCAGAGGCTGCCAAGGTTATTGAAAATAGCCAGCGCGATTTGAACATCGCGTTTGTCAATGAACTATCGGTGATTTTTGAGCGCATGGGTATCGACACTCTTGAGGTGCTGGAGGCCGCGGGCAGTAAGTGGAACTTCTTGCCGTTTAGACCCGGCATAGTGGGTGGGCACTGCATTGGTGTGGACCCTTATTACCTTACGCACAAGGCCGAGGAGCTCGGCTACATCCCGCAGGTTATTTTGGCAGGCAGGCGCATCAACGACAATATGGCCCGTTACGCGGCGCGTAATGTTATCAAGCGCATGCTGCAAAACGGGGTGGATGTGCCGCGCAGCAGGGTAGGTGTTATGGGTATCACCTTCAAAGAAAACTGTCCCGACATTCGCAACAGCAAGGTAGCTGACTTGGTCAGTGAGCTGCAGAGCTGGGGCTGTCAAGTGGTGGTGACCGACCCCTGGGCCAATGCCGCGGAAGTGCAACACGAATACGGCATCACTTTGGGCCAGATTACCCCAGATGAAAGAGTGGACAGTTTAGTGGTGGCCGTGGGGCACCAACAGTTCCGCGGCATGTCCCCCGGCGAATTGCGCCACCTCTGCCGCGATGAACATCGGCCTGTGATGTGCGACATCAAAAGCCTTTTTAATCGCCAAGCCTTGGTCGACGCGGGCTTCACTGTCTTTCGATTCTGAGCGTAAACACCATGCCCCACTTGGCTCCCATCACTAACCGTAAAATCCGCTTGGCCATAGTGGGATGCGGGCGAATTGCCAAAAACCACTTCGGCGCCATCGAAGGCCATGCCGATCGAGTGGAACTGGTGGACGTGTGCGATATCGACCCCGCCAACTTGGCCGTCGCCGTGCAACGCACTGGGGCTCGGGGCCACCTGTATTTTGGCGACCTGCTGGCCAGCAGCACCGCCGATTTGGTGATCTTGATCACGCCCAGCGGCTTGCACTCAGACCAAGCCGTTGCGGTGGCTCGTGCAGGCAAACACGTGATGACCGAAAAACCCATGGCAACCCGCTGGCAAGACGGCTTGCGCATGGTCAAGGCTTGCGACGATGCTGGTGTTCGCTTGTTTGTTGTTAAGCAAAACCGTCGGAATGCAACACTTCAATTGCTAAAACAGGCCGTTGATCAGCGCCGCTTCGGGCGTATCTATAACGTCGCCATGAATGTGTTTTGGACTCGGCCTCAAGACTACTATGACCAGGGCAACGGCTGGCGCGGAACCTGGGAGTTTGATGGCGGCGCCTTCATGAACCAAGCTAGCCACTACATTGACTTGCTCGACTGGATTATTGGCCCCGTCGAGAGTGTCATGGCCTACACCGCTACCCAAGCGCGCGACATTGAGGCCGAAGACAGCGGCGTGGCCGCGATCCGTTGGCGCAGCGGTACGATGGGCACCCTTAATGTCAGCATGCTTACTTATCCCAAAAACTTGGAAGGTAGCATCACCATCTTGGGCGAAAAAGGTACGGTACGTATTGGTGGTGTCGCCGTGAACGAGATACAAGAATGGCACTTTGCCGACGCTCAGCCCCAAGACGCCGACATTAAAGCCGCCAATTACGTTACTACTAGCGTCTACGGCTTGGGTCACCCACTCTATTATGACAACGTCATTCAAGCCCTAAGAGGGGAAGCTCAGGCCGAGACTGATGGCCGTTCGGGCCTCAAGAGCTTGGAACTCCTAGTGGCCATGTATCGCTCGGCCAAGGACGGCGTAAAGGTATCTTTACCCCTGGATTGCTAGTGTGATCGCCATCAACGCCACCGTCCACCCATCCGCTATCGTCGATGAAGGCGCCCAGATTGGCGAAGGCAGTCGCGTGTGGCACTTCGCGCACGTGTGTGCTGGAGCTAAAATTGGCCGAAGCGTTTCCTTGGGGCAAAACGTGTTCGTGGGAAATAAGGTCGTCATTGGCGACCGCTGCAAAGTGCAAAACAACGTCAGCGTGTACGACAACGTGACGCTGGAAGAGGGCGTTTTTTGCGGTCCCAGCATGGTTTTCACAAATGTCCATAACCCGCGCTCGCTCATCGAGCGCAAAAGTGAATACCGCGATACCTTAGTCAAAAAAGGAGCCACCCTGGGTGCTAACTGCACCATCGTGTGTGGCATCACCATTGGTGAATTCGCCTTCATTGGGGCTGGTGCTGTGGTGAACAAGGACGTAAAGCCTTACGCTCTGATGGTGGGCGTGCCCGCCAAGCAAGTGGGCTGGATGAGCGAATACGGCGAACAAATCCCGCTGCCCACCCAGGGTGACGGTCAATATACCTGCCCTTACACGAATCAGGTTTACTTGCTCAGTCAAGATCAATTGAAGCGCTAACCGCCATGAGCATCCCCTTCATCGATCTCAGAACCCAATACCTAGCGCTCAAGCCGCAGATTCAAGCCCGCATCGAAGCGGTGCTGGAGCATGGCCAGTACGTCATGGGCCCTGAGGTCAAGGAGCTGGAAGACAAGCTCGCGGCCTTCACCGGGGCCAAGCACTGCATCACCTGCGCCAGCGGCACCGAGGCTTTACTCATGAGCCTGATGGCGCTTGGGATTGGCCCGGGAGATGAGATCGTCACCACGCCCTTCACCTTTGTAGCCACGGCCGAGATGATTGTGTTGTTGGGCGCCAAGCCCGTGTTCGTGGACGTGGAGCCTGACACCGGCAACATCAACGCCGAACTGATTGAAGCGGCCATCACATCCCGCACGAAAGCCATCATCCCTGTGGGCCTGTACGGCCAAACTGCTGACATGGATGCCATCAATGCCATCGCGGCCAAGCACGGTAACCTGCCCGTCATTGAAGACGCCGCCCAAAGCTTTGGTGCCACCTACAAGGGCAAGAAAAGCTGCAACCTTTCCACCATTGGGTGCACTAGCTTCTTCCCCAGCAAGCCACTGGGTTGCTATGGCGATGGCGGAGCCATCTTCACCAACGACGACGGCTTAGCTCAGGTCATGCGCGAGATCCGCGTGCACGGCCAAAGCCAGCGCTACGTTCATACCCGAGTGGGCGTGGGCGGGCGCATGGACACTCTGCAGTGCGCCATCGTCCTAGCCAAGCTTGAGCGTTTTGAATGGGAAGTCCAGCGACGTATTGAAATCGGCCATCACTACAACCGGCTGCTAGACAAAGCATGTATTACTCGAATCCAACAGCGACCCGAGCGCACCAGTGTCTACGCTCAATACACCATCATGGCGCCCACCCGCGAAGCGCTGCAAAAGCGATTGACCGAAGCGGGCATTCCCACCGCGGTCCACTACCCCGTGCCGTTAAACGAACAACCCGCCTACAAGCAACTCTGTTGCCCAGACTGCACGCCCGTGGCGCAGCAACTTGCTAAGCAAGTGATGAGTTTGCCTATGAGTGCCGATTTGTCTTTTGACTTACAAAAAACAATCATAAGTTTTCTGGATTAATAATTACATGAACCCATCTTTAGAGACTAATTAGTTATTTTATAAATAAAGGTTAAAATGAATCTTCCGTTCATAGACTTAACACGAACTGAACAAGGGTTTCATCAGGCATTGATGGAGAAATTCCATTCAATGACGATTAGGGCGCAATTTATTGGTGGCGCTGAAGTAGCCGCCCTTGAAACTCGGCTAAAGCGAGAGTTACAAGTCGCACATGCAGTGACATGTGCGAACGGTACAGATGCGATTCAATTGGCACTTAGGGCGGTTGGCGTTGGGGGGGGGGACAAAGTACTGGTGCCCAATGTCACTTTCTGGGCTACCTTTGAGGCGGTTGTAAATGTGGGAGCTAAACCGGTGACAGTAGACGTTGACATCAGCGATGGCGGCGTGAGTTTTGATGCCTTTGCAGAGGCCATTCAGAAAGTCAGGCCCAAGGCTGCTTTGGTTGCCCATTTGTATGGGTGGGGTAGTGCGCGGCTACTGGAATTGAGGCAATTGTGCCGTCAGGCTGGCGTTGTACTTGTCGAGGATGGGGCCCAAGCCTTTGGTGTGATTTATCGCAACTCGCCTATTTTTAAAGGGGCGCATATTTCCACAACATCCTTTTATCCAGCGAAGGTTCTCGGAGCCGCAGGGGACGGTGGTGCTGTTTTCTGTGATGATCCCACATTGGCTGATACCGTGCGTCGACTAAGTAACCATGGCCGCACAGCCCATTACGGATACGGGGACGTGGGTTGGAACTCACGCCTAGATTCTTTGCAGGCTGCTTTCCTTAACCTGTCTTTGGATCACATTCATGGGCGTATTGCTTCCCGTCGGGAGGCCGTCGCTTTCTACCTTGATCATCTCCCGGCCACAGGTATTCAGTTAATGAAGGCGCCACTTGATTACGAGGAGAACGGATATTGCAACGTCTGCTTGGTTCAGGATGCCTCGACCAAGGCTCTTCTAGAAGCTCGTCTAAAGGCTGAGGGGATTGGATTTGGAAATATTTATCCTAGCGTTATGTCTAGCCAGTCAGGTGCTGCACCCTATCTTCAAGGTCATTTCGGTGGTCATGTCGGTGAAGAACTGTGCTCATCCGTGCTGAATTTGCCACTATTTCCATATATGGCCAAAGCCGAATTGAACCGTGTCGTTGAGATAGTTGGAGAAGTTATGGGGGGTTCCAATGCCAACTAACGATACCTACATTCACTCCTCTGCCAATGTGTCTGATAAGGCACGTATTGGTGCGGGAACTAAGGTTTGGATCAATGTACAAATCCGCGAAAATGCCGTAATTGGTGAGGGTTGCATTCTTTCAAAAGACGTGTATGTCGACCATGCCGTGAAAATTGGTCACCGTTGCAAGATACAAAATACTGTCTCAGTTTATAACGGCGTGAGCATTGGAGACGACGTATTTGTCGGCCCAAACGTGGCATTTACCAATGATCGGGTACCCCGCGCATTCAACGTTGACTGGAAGACAACTCCAACTCGAATAGAGAGCGGGGCTAGTATTGGTGCGAATTCAACAATCATATGTGGTGTAACCATTGGTGAGTACGCAATGGTGGCAGCCGGTAGCGTGGTAACGCGTGACGTACCGCCGTATACGCTCGTAATGGGCACTCCTGCCAGAGTGGTGGGGAAAATTGACAAGATGGGTAACCGCGTTGCGGAGGATTGTGGTCATGGCTATTAAATCTTTGCGAGTGGGCCTAATCGGACTGGGGCGTATGGGGCAGAATCACTTGCGCGTGCTCTCGCTCCTTAAAGGTGTCGAACTCGTTTTTATTTCTGATGCTGACCGAAACTTGGCTCAGCGCCTAGGTGCCCAGTTCGAAGTACCGAGCGTCAGAGATATCGACTCGGTGTTGGCGTCTGTGGATGCCGTTGTAATTTGCACTCCAACCTCAACGCATGCGGACTACATCAAATTGATAGCGGGAAAAGTTAGCAACATCTTTGTCGAGAAACCGCTCGCCTCAACTCTAGAAGAGGCCGCAGCGGTGGCCCGGTTGGTAGTTGAGCAAAACCTGAACCTTCAGGTCGGCTTCATTGAGCGCTTTAACCCGGCCGTGCAAGGTCTCAAGCGGCTACTGGACAAGTCCGAGCGGGTGATCAGCATCGACTTTACCCGTACCAACAAGCTCAGCGCGCGCATCACGGACGTTGACGTTATTGCAGACCTGATGATCCACGACATCGATCTTGCGCTTTACCTTAATGGCCCCGCTAGTTCCGTGGCAGCACACGGTTTCGCATATGGGAATATGATTGACTTTGCGTCCGCGCTCATTACTCATCAAAATGGGCGATTTTCGCGCATCCAAGCTAGTCGAATTACTGAAAAAAAGATGCGATTGATCGAGGCAACCTGTGTGGACATGTTTATCGACTGCGAGCTATTGCGTAAGGAAATTATCATCAATCGGCAGTCCGAAATCCGGCAGTCCGAGGGGCAACCTTACACTATATCCGCCGTGCAGGAAGCTATCGAGGTTCGCCTCCAAGAAGCGTTGCTCTCCGAGCTGCAAGCTTTTGTTGCGAGTTGTAACCTTGGAACCTCTGCGGGAGTCCCCGGTGTGCAAGATGGCTTGGCTGCAATGCAAATTTGTGAAAGCATTCAGAAAGCCGTGGCTACATTATGACAGCGACCCGCGAAATAGCTGGTACTACCGTAATGATCACGGGCGGCGCCGGTTTCATCGGGAGTCATCTGGTGGACAGATTGATTGAAGAAGATGCGGCGCATGTGGTCGTGATTGACAATATGTTCCTCGGCTATGAAGATAACCTGTTAGCTGCGCAGACCACCGGCCGATTAAGTTTCTATAGGGACGACGCCGAGTTAGCGACTAGTCTGGATTATATTTTTCAGCGGCACCCAATCGATACGGTCTTTAACTGCGCAACGAAGGCGCTGAATTACTCATTCATGAACCCGGCCAATGCTTTCGGCACAAACGTCACAGTGGTGCTGAACCTGTTGGAGTTACAACGCCGCGGCGCTTTCAAGACCCTCTGTCATTTTTCTACCTCCGAGGTTTACGGCTCTGCGGTTTATGAACCGATGGACGAGAAACATCCGCGAAACCCAACCACCACGTACGCTGCGGGTAAGGCCGCGGCCGACCTGGCTGTAGAGAGCTTCGTGCATATGTTCGGACTCGATGCCTTTATCGTGCGGCCATTTAACAACTTCGGGCCGAGGCAGAACCACAAAGGTTTGTTGGCGGGTGTGATTCCCATCACGGCTTGGCGCATTCTGAACAATGGCACACCTGAAATTCACGGAGGCGGCCAACAGAGTCGCGACTTCATTCATGTCCGCGACACAGTCGATGCGGTAGTCAAATTGTTCAGTGTGTTACCCGCTGGTGAATCGGTCAATATCTCTACCGATAATAAGGTCACCATTGGTTCGCTGGTGACGCGAATTGCAACCATCCTCGACTACAAGGGCGAGATCTTACGTAAGCCGGCGCGTGCTGCTGATGTGCTTTGCCACAACGCCTGCAACCAAAAAGTTCATTCGCTTATCGATTTTTCGCCCACGGATTTCGACACTGGATTGAGCGAAACCCTGGACTGGTACGTGAATCGTTTTCAGGCTGAAAAATGAACAGTATCCGTTTGATGAAGCCCTATATCGCCTACGAGGAAGTCGAGGCGGATTTTCGGGAGGTCTTTAGCAGTGGAATGTTCACGCGTGGTCCGCATGTAGAAGCCTTCCGCAAGGAGATCGCAGCGTTCACCGGTGCACGCCATGTACACATGGTGACCTCGGCGACAACAGCGCTCTGGGTATGTCTCAAGCTGCTTGGCATCCGCCCTGGCGATGAGGTGGTGGTGTCAGACTTTTCGTTCCCTGCCACTGCAAACGTGGTGGAAGACTTAGGCGCCACCCCGGTGTTCGCGGACGTTTCACTAGACACTTACAATGTTCTGCCTGAAACGCTGGAGAAGCTGATCAAGCCGCGAACCAAGGCCGTGATATTTGTGGATGCGCTTGGCAATCCCACCGGGCTAAATGAAATCGCAGCACTTTGTCGCAGCAAGGGCATTCCACTCATCGAAGATGCCGCGTGTGCGATCGGCAGCAGTGAGGCTGGTCGTAGATGCGGAGCAATCGCCGACCTGACTTGCTTGAGTTTTCACCCCCGAAAGCTGATCAGTACTGGGGAGGGTGGTGCGATCATCACTGACAGCGACGAATGGTCGCGATGGTTGGATGTTAAGCTTATGCATGGTGCTTATGGAATGAAGGGACCGGGCCTCGATTTTGTGGACTACGGCTACAACTTCCGCCTTCCAGAGCTACAGGCGGTTATGGGCCGCAAACAGCTGGCCCGGGTGGACGCTATCATAGACGAACGCATTCAAATCCGTGAACATTATCGAGCGCGGCTGGAAAATTTGGGGTTCAAGGCCCAAAAGGTTGGAGCCGATGTTCGATACAACGTGCAATCGTTGGTATTTGCTGTGCCAGAAGGATCCAATAGAGATGACTTGATATCTTCGCTGAAACAGAGTGGTATTGAATCAACTCTCGGTACTTATGCCATGAGCTCAACAACGTATTACATGCAGCGATACGGTGTTAACAATTCGAATGCCCGCTGGCTTCAAGCCAATACGATCACACTTCCGTGTTTCAGTGGTGTGGAGGTTGATGTTGTGTGTGATGCCGTGCAGGATTTTAGGCGGTGAGTACAAAGCAGCTTTTATTTCTTGGGAGCAAGGAAGCGGGACTGGTAGCGCTCAGACGTCTACTGGGTCTCTTCCCACCTCGCACAGTCCCCGCTATTGTTTGCCCTGAGGACCGAACAGATGATCGTAGCGCTCATGATGGGTTTTCTGTGTTGGCTAAAGAACACGATATACCGTTGCATATCGTCAGCACAGTTAAGGAAACCAGTGACATCATTGCACGATATGCACCGCATACGGTGCTCGTGCACGGCTGGTATCGCATGATTCCTGTAAGGCAATTCCCAAGCATCGAATTTTTGGGGTTTCACTACTCACCCCTGCCGCGCTACAGGGGAAGTGCTCCATTAGTCTGGCAGATCATTAATGGGGAAGTGCGTTTGGGTGTGAGTTTTTTTCTCCTCGCAGAAGGTATGGACGATGGATACCTCGTTGATCAGTCGATGTTTGATCTTCTTTTGGACGAGGACATTTCTGATGCCTTGCGGAAGGCGAATGGTCAGGTTGCTGCCATGTTGGATAGATTCGCTCCGAAATGGTTAGAGGGAAGTGTTGCCAAATATCCCCAACCAAATCAGGTGCCAACCTACTGTGGCGTGCGCATTCCTGAAGACGGGCGGATCAATTGGCAACAAAGTGCTCAGGTAGTACACAACTTCATTCGAGCACAGGCACGCCCATATCCTGGCGCATACACTCTAATGACCAACGATGAGGTGCTGCGGATCTGGCGAGCTGCGGTTGACTCGCGCGAGTTCTTCGGTGTGCCCGGTTCTTTAGTCGAGGTTTTATCAGATTCCATTGTTGTGGCCTGCGGCTTTGGTGCCATTAAGATTTCTATTGCAGATATGTCGAGCGATGTTCCTATAAGGTTGCATTCGATTCTGCGCTCGCTCAAAGTTCGCTTTAAATGACAGTGAACGCCTCAATTACAGTCATTGACTACGGGGCCAGCAATATTGGGTCCGTGCTCAACATGATCAAGCATGTCGGTGGTACGGCAGAGGTCGCGCGGGATCCGAGAGCCGTGGTTGGTGCTCGCAAAATTCTCTTACCAGGTGTTGGTAGCTTTGACAATGCCATGACGCGCTTGGACATCCTCGGGTTGATTGAGCCGCTCAAGGAGCGTGCTTCAGCTGGCATGCCATTTCTGGGGATTTGTTTGGGTATGCAACTGCTCGCCGATCGAAGTGAGGAAGGTAGGCTCAAAGGCCTAGGACTGGTTCCGGGTCAGGTTCGCCGCTTCCAGTTTGTCGGTGAGGAAGCTTCACTCAAAATTCCGCACATGGGATGGAACCGAGCGTCACCAGTTAAGGGCCATCCCCTCATTGCTGGGCTGGTTGATGATGCCCGCTTCTATTTTGTGCACTCTTATTTCTTCGATTGTGTAGATTCTGAGAACATCTTGCTCCGGTCTTCTTACGGTGGCGCATTCACATCGGGTGTTCAACGGGGCAATGTGATGGGGGTGCAGTTCCATCCGGAGAAAAGCCACCGTTATGGCATGCAATTGATCAAGAACTTCGTCGGGGTTTGAGATGTTGGCCACTCGTTTGATGCCTTGCTTGCTGATGAGTAATGGCGCTTTGGTTAAGACGGTTCGATTTAAAGATGGCTCCTACGTGGGAGACCCTGTGAATGCGGTCCGTATCTTCAACCAGAAGGAAGTCGATGAGTTGATTTTGCTGGACATCCACGCCACCACTCAAGGCCGCGGCATCGACTATGACACTTTAGAGAAGGTCGTCAGCGAATGTTTTATGCCAATTTGTTACGGCGGCGGTGTGCGAAGCATCGAAGACATGCGGTGTCTTTATGCGCTCGGAATCGAAAAAGTCTCGCTCGGGGCGGCAGCGTTTGAGATTCCCGGATTGGTGCAGTCTTCCTCGGATGAGTTCGGCGCACAGGCTGTCGTCGTCACTCTTGATGTCAAGAAAGGGCTGCTTGGCAAGGCGACCGTGTGTACACACAATGGTACCCGCGACACGAAGGTCACACCACTTGACGCGGCTTGCGAGTTTGAAAAACAGGGTGCTGGTGAAATCCTGATCAATGCCATTGACCGAGACGGCACTTGGTCAGGCTTTGACCTTAAGCTGATTGAAGCGGTGAGCCGAACTGTGAGAGTGCCGGTTGTCGTTACAGGTGGAGCTGGGTCAATGCAGGACATCAGGGCTGCGGTGAAAGACGCTGGAGCTTCTGCGGTAGCGATTGGCAGCATGGCCGTGTTTCAGGGCAAGGACTTGGGTGTGCTGATCAAGTTTCCCAGCCGAGAAGACCAAGACAAATTATTTGAATAGAAACCTTATGATCAAAAACATTTGTTCTCGCTGTATTTACGACGATACGGTTCCCAACATCAACTTTGATGACCGAGGGGTTTGCAACTACTGCATGCAAAACGATTCGCTGGAAGCGGAGTACCCCACAGGCGCTGAGGGGGCTGCTCGCCTGCAAAAGATGGTGGACGAAATGAAAGCGGCTGGTCGTGCCAAGAAGTACGACGCCGTGATTGGCGTGAGCGGCGGTTGCGACTCTTCGTACCTCGTTCACCAAATGAAGGAGGTGTACGGCCTGCGTTTATTGGCCGCTCATTTCGATAACACATGGAATTCCACCATCGCGACCGAGAATATCCACAATGTGCTGGATAAACTAGGCGTAGATCTTTTCACCATTGTGGTGGATAACAGGGAGTACGACGACCTTTATCGGTCTTTCTTTAAAGCCGGCGTAAAGGACCTTGAGACTCCAACCGATATTGGTTTGGCTACAACGCTTTACCGCGCTGCAGAAAAATTTGGCATCAAGTACATGATTGAGGGGCATTCCTTCCGCACCGAAGGTGTGGCACCGCTGGGCTGGATTTACATGGACGGCAAATACATCCAGTCGGTCCATCGTCAGTTCGGTAAATTACCGATGAAAACTTTCCCTAATCTATGGTTTAAGGATCAGCTCAGGTGGATGCTGTTTGGCGGCATCAAGAAGGTTCGGCCACTCTACTACATGGATTACGACAAGGAATCTGCTAAAAAACTGTTAGCCGAGAGGTATGGTTGGCAGTGGTACGGCGGCCACCACCTAGAAAACCGATTCACGGCCTTCTATCACAGCCATTACTTACCTACCCGTTGGAATATCGACTTTCGCATCGCTGGCTATGCCGCCTACTGTCGAAACGGATGGATGACACGTGAGGAGGGGTTGCGACTGATGGATGAGCCTCCGCATATCGAGGTAGGGTTGGTGGATTTTGTCAAAAAGCGATTGGGATTTTCGGAGGAGGAGTTCGAGCGCCTGATGACGATACCCCAAAAAACGTACAAAGACTATGTGACCTACAAGAAACTCTTCGAACGAATGCGTCCGTTTTTTTGGCTGATGTACAAAATGGACCTTATACCGAAGAGCTTCTATATGAAGTACACGGTTAAGAGTTGATCGAGCGGAAGGGTTCTTGTGAACTGCTCATTTGTACGTGGGTAGTTGTACTGATCCATAACACCCTAATGGCGGACCTTTGAAAGTCATTGTCTAGTTGTAATTTGCGCAGTAACAGATCCAAATCTCGCAAGAATTGTGCTGTCGGTTTGGACGCGGCGGCGCGCAATGTTCATAGTACCCCCCCCAGAGATCGGACAGACGGTGTGAATGCGCCCCCGGTAACCGCAGGTAGTTTTGGGCCGATACCATCAGCAAAGAGACGCGGGGGAGTCGGCGGTTACACTGGAGAAAATTGCAGTATTTTGGCGAAGGGGATGGGGGTGTTGCTTAGTGTTTCGAACGCGGGAGGAGTTCTCGATAATTAATAACTGGCAATCTTCTTACCGAAAACTATAGCGGAAGAAACTTAGAGAAGAAGTTAACTCTTCTGCTGTTTTCTCCAATTGCAGCGGTCACATTCGCTAAATTCTTTTGCACTGAGCAATGAAAATATGCTGCTCTCCTTGCGCCTTTTGCGATGGAGTTTAAATCTGGGTGGTTGCTATCAATCAATTGAAACGCCAAATCTAAAGCGCTTTCAGTCGAGTCTATGAAAATACACGTTTCGCCATTTAAGAGGGGTGTGGATTCTGTTGGTCCCGGATTTAGGAACGTTGGGATGCAATATTGGGAGGCCATTCCCCAGAAGTACAGACCTACATCTCGCTGCGGTGAGCTCAAGAAATCTTCTAACAGAAGAAAATCGAAGTTACTTACGTATTCCTCCAGTGCCACCGATTTACGGTAGCACTTCGTCGGGTCACCGGCACTGGTTTCTGACGTTATCTCGCCCGATATTGCATTGATAAAAGCAAATTGAATATCGCGGCAATTGGACCGTTTCTGGAGTCGTTTGACAGTACTTACGAGTGTACTGTGCTCGGTTGATGGGTTGAAGGTTATGATTAGGCCTGACTTTTGCGTATTTAACGATCGAACTGGATCTGGGCCATCTATATTAAATAATGGCTGAACATAGGTAATTTGCTCCGGTTTGATTTTTTGGGACAAGTCAACGGCAAGTGTTAATGATGAAGAGTGTATCGTCGCCTTATTATATTCTCTTAGGGCAGAGATTAAAAACTCTTTCATTACCTTTTCGGACTCCGAATTGAAACGCAAGCCCATTAGACCTAAATCGAAGGTAATTGGTGTATTCTTGAATCGGCTGAGAGCGGTGATTAGAAATTGTATGTTTCTATAATCCAGGTTTGAGACTACAACCCATATCATCGGGTTTGTATTTTCTGAGAGACTTTTAGCCAATACGGTTGAAAGTGCTTGCGATGTTGTCTTTGTTGTCGTGCATACGTTATTGATGACGCTGAAGTGATCTGAAATAGAGTAGTCAGCTGCAGTTAGGCGGCTTGGGGAGTCTTTTAGAACAATTATTTTCAGGTTTTCTGGATGTGCAGTCATGGAGAATCCATACTCACTATAGCATTCACTTATTGTTGTTAATGCTCCGAAATCCCCGCTTCGCATTGAGTCAACAGCCCGTTGGGTCAAAGTTGACTTTAGTCGTTCTCTTTTTTTTTCAAGAGGATTTTTCTGCCAACTGCTTAATCCGCCGACACGATAGCGGAGAAGAGCCTTTGGAATAAAATGGTATGCATTCTTTAGCAGTGCCCGATAACCTAGTGTTAGGTCTTCATAGCAGTCATGAAAGAGAATCGGTCCGAAGTCAAAAAAGAGCGCACCTGTGAATACCTGGGAGGCGCCAATATGATAAGCGCTTGCAATCAGGTAAAGCTCGCGATTTTTTTTGATTGACTCTATTGGTGGAACCAGAATCTCCTCTGCTCCAGATCCAAAGGAGGTGACATATGAGTGTCCTAGAAAGTACCGAGGTTTACCCTTGGCTACATACTCTCTATAAAACTCTTCGACCCGATTTTTCTCTGAAATGTCATCTCCAGCATTATAGACAATTAGGTCGTCATCTCTACAGTGGGTTTTTAGAAGTGCATTGAAGTGCGGAATAAATCCGAGATTTTTTTCGGACTGATATAGCTCAACGTTCCTGGGTTTACCGTTTTTAGAGAAGTAATCTGCGATAAATTCATATGTTCCGTCGTTGGAGTGGTCGTCACTTACGATAATCAAGTCCAGCGCAAGGGTCTGCGCGAGGAGAGAGTTAATTGCCTCAATGCAGCTTTCTCGCTGGTTGTAAGTCATAATCAGCCCGACCCGACGTGGGGTCGAGTTGTGCAATGGCGGTATCGTCAGGGGCGGGTTGGACAGAGTAGTTTCCAACATGTGCTAACGGTAGCCGTGAAACAGCGGGGCTAGACCGCCTTGAATAATTTGATCCCGGTGTTGGTAAGTGATCGGGTGAAATATTTCACCGAGAATTCCGGCCCACTCAATCGGGTACTTGGACGCACTTCCATCCGGTTTTTTAATGCCTAATTGATCCTGGGGTGTTGTCGCGGGATTTGCGCGAAGGGGATCCAGCAGGCTGTCCAGCTTTGAATTTAGGGTTTGAGCCCATTCTTGAGTGATGACACTGTATCGCTTAAATATAAATGCGCAAAGCCCAATGTTTTGCCTGTAATTTGCTCGTAGCTCATCACCCACTGGACCCTTAA
>JACCDP010247009.1_pt1 | contig 17847 bp, 1 predicted proteins | sample 7445841 | NCBI WGS metagenome assembly JACCDP01 (sample SAMN15323441, study PRJNA562643) | freshwater metagenome | isolation source: river surface water | place: USA:Blue River Watershed | collected 2017-08-17
AGAGAGTTGGAACCACTCCTTCCCATCCCGAACAGGACAGTGAAACGACTTATCGCCAATGATAGTATGCTTTTTGCATGCGAAAGTAGGTCACTGCCAAGCTTCTTATAATTAAAAAACCCTAACATCAAAATTGAGCTTAGGGTTTTTTATTGCCTAAAATTTAAGCAAATCTACTTATAAAAATCGCTTTTTACAAAACGGACTCATTCTCATTTAGGTGTTATTTTTTCACTTTAAAACCATCATTTTTTTATGGGTTTTTAATATAAAAAAGCACTTTTTAATCGTTAAAATTTTTGATCTAACTCACTGAATTTATGAATGTTTTCTTTGTAAGAAAATGCTTCAAAAGCCTACGTCTTTTGTATAAAATGATCGATCCTTCAAAGCTTTTTTGAGGGGTAAAATTGGTATAAAAAACAAATCAATGATTAAAAGTTTTATTAAAAACATAAGCAAACTTCTTCCTCAGATTACAGTTGGTTTGGGATTGATTTTGAGTGGGCAACTTCATGCTGAAGATAAAAATTATGGTGGTGATGTGCTTCGTCAAATTGAACGTGATTTAGAAAAACTTAACCCACCCCGCACCCCTCCTAAAATTGAAGAAGAAAAAAAAGAAGAGGTAAAAAAAACAGGCGCTACATTTAAAGTGCAGCATTTTACATTCGAGGGCAATCAGCTCATCTCATCTTCCGAACTTGAAAAAGCTTTAGCAGAATATCTCAATAAAGATATTACGATTGAAGAATTAAAATTAGCAGTGAGTAGTTTAAGTAATTATTACAGAGACAAAGGTTACCTCGCACAAACCTCATTACCAGAACAAGACATTACCAATGGCACTGTCAGAGTGATTATCGTTGAAGCAAAGTTTGGAGCGACCCGTATTAACGAAGAAGAAAAAGCGGCAAGCTATTATGTTAATCCAAATGTGATTACTAACATCATCAATACACATAATACACAAGGTAAACCTTTAAATTTAGATCAACTCGATCGCGCACTTTTAATTGCAAATGATCTTCCTGGCGTATCTGTGCAAGGCGGTTTACAAGCAGGACAAAAAGACGGTGAGACAGATTCTGTTTTAACGATCAAAAATAAAGCTCGATGGAATGCTTCTTTGATGTCAGATAATTTTGGTTCAAGATCAACAGGCTACACACGATATCTTGGTAGCGCATCTTTGGTAAGCCCATTAAGAATTGGTGATAAAGCTAATGTTACGGTGCTTAATACTGAAGGTACTGACTACGTAAGACTTGATTACAGCCTTCCGGTGGGTGGTCGAGGATTGCGATTAGGTGTCAATGGAAGTTATTTAAATTATGAAGTATTACCTGTTTCTGATACGTCAGAACTTAAACCAAAAGGTTACGCAAGTACCGCTCAACTAGTTGCAACCTATCCTTTATATCGAACACGTTCAACCAATCTTAATTTCGAGAGTAATCTTGAGCGTAAGCATTACAAAAATAATAATACAACGGGCAATCAAACAGACTACAACGTCTATGACTTAACGCTAGGCTTAAGTGGTGACCGTTCTAATTCCTGGTTTGTAGGAGGCACCTCAGCAGCTTCATTGATGCTTGATTTGGGTAAAACCAATATTGCATCCCAAGCGAGCGGCATTAATTTAGAAGACGGAAGATTCAATCGCTGGCGATACAACTTTAACCATACTCAGTTTATTCAAAACGATTTATCACTCACTGCCAAATTTTATGGACAGTTTGCGAATCAAAATTTAAATTCTTCTGAAAAATTTTATTTAGGTGGCACTTCAGGTGTTAGAGCTTATCCCACAAGTGAAGGTTCTGGTTCAGAGGGGTATATTATGAATCTTGAAGCTAGAAAAGAATTACCATTTAATTTCAGTGTGTTAGGTTTTTATGATTTTGGCCATGTAAAGCAAAATGTGGATCAGGCAGTATCCAGAAATACATACAATTTAAAAGGTTATGGGATGTCAGTTGAATGGCAGGGACCTTACCGTACAAATGTTTCAGCTATTTGGGCAAGACGTATTGGAAATAACCCAAACCCTGCGAGTGACAATTATAGTGATCAAGATGGTACGCGCTATCTCAATATGCTTTGGTTAAAAGCATCAGTTGGATTTTAATTCTCTATGCTATTTTTCAAACACACTTTAAAAAACATGAAGCAGCTTTTTGTAGCTTCTATGTTATTGGGTGTGTCGCATGCTGCATTTGCTGATCCAGCAGTCAATGAGCTTCCTTCCGGCGGCGTCGTTACTCATGGTGATGCAGTCATATCTTCAGGAGGTAGTAACGCCAATCCTGTTTTAAATATCGATCAAACTTCTCAACGTGCGATTGTCCATTGGAATTCGTTTAATGTGGGTCGTGACGCCACAGTGAATTTTAATCAACCGAATGCAACTGCATCGACACTTAATCGAATTGGCGGAAATAATCCGAGTGAAATTTTCGGGAAAATTAATGCGAATGGTGAAGTGATTCTTCAAAATCAAGCTGGTGTTTATTTTAGTAAATCATCAAGTGTGGATGTGGGCTCAATCATTGCTACGACTCATCAGATCTCTGATCAAGATTACAAAGATGGCAATTATCATTTTGATCGAAATGGCTCAACCAATTCGGTCGTCAATGAAGGTAACATCAAAGCAAGCATACGTGGGTATGTTGCGATGTTAGCACCCGAAGTTCGAAATGCTGGTTTAATTGTGGCGCAAATGGGTACAGTGGCAATGGCATCGGGTGAGCGTGTCACGCTAAACTTTAATCCCGATCGTCATCTTGCAAGCATTACTACAACCGCTGCCACCATTAATACCTTAATTGAAAATAAACAAGCCGTGTCAGTTAACGGCGGCCTGATTATTTTATCGACGAAAGCAATTAATAGTTTAACGGCGGGAGTCATTAAACAAAGTGGCACATTGAATGCAGGTAGTGAAGCGAATCAACTTGTTGCTGTTGGTGGAAAAATTTTACTACAAGGTGACCACGTCACCGTGGCTGCTAATTCGGAGACACTCGCAGTAGGTTCAAAAGCAGGCGGAACAGTTTCATTAAACGCATCAAGAACTCTAACGGTAGAACCTAATGCCAAAATTAATACATCAACCACACAAGAAGGTAACGGTGGCTCAATTGTGGTTAATGCACCGACCATTAATTTAGGCGGACAATTAACCGCTCAAGGTGGGGCAATTTCAGGTCATGGCGGTTTCATTCATACTACCGCCGACCATCTTCATTTGGATTCATCTTTATCGGTTGATGCCGGAAGTAGAGCTGCAGGAAATGACCCTGGTTTATGGAGAATCAGTTCATCAGGATTAACGCTGGATAAAACATTCTCAAGTATTGTCTCAAGAACTTTAAACACAACAAATGTCACTTTCCAGGCCTTAAAAAACTTCTGCTACAACTATGGCGGTTGCAGCCTTAATATGAGTGGTTCGATTACAGCACTTCAAGAATCGGTCATTCAAAAAACATCAGAAGTGTTAACCGCGCTGACTTTTGATACTGAAGGCGCTTTTATTTTAGGCGGTCAAATAGACTCCAATAATACTGTTCCCCTTGATTTGATTCTTCAAAGTTATGAATCTATTCTTATTCAATCAGGGGTGAATTTAAATGCAAGACGTGTCACGATTTCAGCACCTACCATTACCCAAGACGGCAATCTATTTGCATATGGTGGATCTAATTCTGATATGCCATGGATGGCACTTTTAGGGGCAAGATTAGCGATTACGGGATCTTTAAGATCGGGCACTCGACAAAATGCGGGTCGAATACGATTAGAGGGTAGCGATGAAATTGATATTAAATCAGGCGTTCAAATTCTGACCGAGGGTGATGAGGGCGGTCTTATCGAAATTATTTCTAATAACGGAAAAATCTTAGTCTCGAATGCTTCTATTTTAACCAACGGTGAAAATGGTCGTGGAGGCACGATTGCAATCGAAGCTTCAAAAAATATTGAATTTAAAAACATCATATTAAACGCAAACGGTTCATCTGACGGCGGTCAGGTGAGAGTTGTTTCCGAATATGGTGGCGTTAACTTTTTACAAAGTTTAATTCAAACAAATGGTGGCGAGGGTCGTGGCGGAGCAATTTCCCTAGCCGGCCTTCATGACGTTGTGATTTTAAATACAACACTCGAAGCAACCGGAGCAAAGCAAGGTGGACAAGTTAGTCTCATTTCAAATGAAGCTAACATTAATTTCTTAAATTCTATTATTCAAACGAACGGTGGTTCCGGCTTAGGCGGAACAATCAGTTTTAACGCATCACAATCTTTAGTTATCAATGGTCAGTTAAGTAGCAATTCCCAATCTGCAAAAGCGGGTCTCATTACACTAGAAGCAAATCATATTCTTCTAGACTCAAAATCAAATCTTCAGGCAACAGGTGCCACTGGCGGCGGCAATATTTTAGTGGGTGGTGATTGGCAAGGGTCTGGAACTTTGCGTCAAGCTTCATCAGTCACTATGAATCAAGGTGCAGTTATTGATGCAAGTGCCACTCAAAATGGTAACGGCGGAAAAATTGTACTTTGGAGTGACATCAAAAATCATAATTCTGTAACAGAAGTACACGGCAGAATTTATGCCAAAGGCGGTATTCTTGGTGGGCGCGGTGGGAATGTGGAAACTTCCGCTGGCCTAGTTAATACCCAACATATATTTGTTGATACGACTGCTGCTGATGGATCAGCAGGTCATTGGCTACTTGACCCTTGGAATTATGTCATCGGTGCGAATGGTGCTGCTGACATAGTCTCTGCTCTAGCAACCAATAATTTCACAATTAGCACAAGCTCATCAACCTCAATCAGATTGGACTCCTCAGGTAACTGTGCGACTTGCGGAGATATGGTAATCCAAGGTGCGATTAACTACACCGGAGTAAATGCGCGCACACTCACTTTTAAAGCAGAAGCTTATATTAGTTTGACTGCTAGTATTACTTCAACGAATGCTGCACTCAATGTTATTTTGTGGACTGACACTTCAGGTGTTGGAGGTATTGGAAACGGTGGCTATCTTTACATGGCTCCCGGAGTATCCATTACATCAAATGGCGGCAAGATTGTTCTTGCAGGAGGAGCAGATACTAATTCAGATGGCATTCCAGATGGATATGCCTGGAATTCTAAATCTGGTGGACAAGCTGGCGTACAGCTTGGTGATATTGGCGGCATAGGTAGCTCAGTCAGTCTAAATAGTAATGGTGGGGATATTATTATTCGTGGAAAGACTTCCGGATCAAGTTTTTATCCGGGCATGGTCACTCAGAAAACATTTAAGATTGATTCGGGTACCGGAACAATTTTAATTGATGCGACAAGCACGACTGGACATGGCTTTGAGTGGGTTTATGGTGTTGCGGCTGACTTTACGATTACTTCTGCAAGTACTAGTGCAAGCGCAATATCAATTACTGGCTCAACATCGGTGGCGGGTTATACCGGTGGAATTGTCGCACTGCGAACAGGTAATTATCTAATCCAATCAACTGCTGCAACAGGTGGCGGTATTTCAATATTTGGCTCAAATTCTGCTGCAACAGGTAATCAGGTTTATTTGTCTGGTAGTGGTGGTTATTCATATATCCTCTCAAAAAATGGCCCAATTAATATCTCTGGATCCGGTGCAAATGGCGGGGTTATTAGTGCCGGTGTTATTACATTAGGGGGTTCTTCATCTGCTATTACTGCGGCTGGCGTTACTTCAAGTGTTAGCTCATCTAGCAGCAATATTACTTTGACGAGCTCTTCGATTTCATCAGGTGTTTTATACTCAAGCACTGCTGGTAATATTAAATTTGACGGCCCACTTACCTTAACTGCTGATCCAACAATAAGTTCAAGTGCAGGTGTGATTACTTTTACTGACACTATTAATAGTGATGCATTAACATCACCGCGGATTTTAACTGCCAATGCAGGCACAGGATCTGTAATCTTTAATGGCGTTGTTGGCGGCACTTATGCATTACGTAAACTCACTGCGAGTGGCTCAGCGGGGATTACGATCAATGGCAATATCAATATTGTCACTGGATTAGCAGATGGCCTTCTCTTTGAAAAGTTTGATGCGCCTACTTATCCAGGTGGTAACTTAACCTACTTTAATTCAATGACACGCCAAAATGTTTCAGCAACTGAGGTAAGCGGGGCTCCCGGAAATACAACATCCTTTATCTCTAACAGTATAGATATTTGCCCGTCAAGCAGTTGCGATGATACTTATTCATATCGAGTAACAGGGTATTTCGTGCCCCAAACATCGGGGATTTATACCTTCCAAACTTATGGCGATGATGCAAATTATGTGTTTTTAGGCACTGCTAGCCAAACCATAGCCGAATTAATTACTCAAGTTCAAGCAAACATATCTATTACCGTAAGTGGCACAAAAACCGCTGGACTTATTGTTGGTGATAACGGTTGTTGTGCTATTTATACTGGGAATACATCAAGTTTGACAGCAGGACAAGCTTATCCAATTTATGCAGCATTTTCTGAAGGGGGAGGTGGTGATTATTTAAGAGTTGCTTTTAAATTATCGACAGATTCTTCATACGTCAATCCAAGCTCATCCGGTTATGCATCTAACGGCTATGGATATTATTTTAATGGAACTCCTAATACCGGGGTCACGCTTACAGGACCGGTTACTCTTAACAATAATTCAACTATTTCTTCCGCAAATACAACTATTCAAATCAATGGAAGTGTTTCTGATGGCGGTACAAATAAAAATCTAACAATAACGAACGGTACTAGTTATTTATCTAATATTAATATTGCTGGAGCTGTAACAGCAAATCAGGTTAGTTTAACTTCAAGGAATATGTCGCTTGCTGGTGATTATAACTTGGCAAGTTCGATGGCAGTCTCTGTCACGAATGCTGCCACAGTAAGAGGCGCCGTTAAAGGATCGAGTGTCACTTTGACAAAAACTGAAACAGGTTCTCTGACGCTTAATGGCCTGAATACTTATACCGGTAGTACAACTATCAGCGCTGGTTCTTTAGTGATTGGTGGAACAGGATCTTTAAATTCAGGTAGTTACTCAGGCGCTATTAGTAATGCTGGTAACTTCTATTATTCATCTTCAACTGATCAAATTCTCAGTGGCATTATTAGTGGCGCAGGAGCGCTTTATAAAAATACAAGCTCATCATCAACATTAACTTTATCTGCAATCAATACTTATAGCGGATTAACAACGATAAATAATGGTTTACTAAAACTTGGAAATGCTAATGCCCTAGGAACGGTCGCAGCTGGAACTGTTATTTCAAGTGGAGCGGTTTTAGATTTAAACGGCCAAACTGTTACCAACGCTGAAGCGCTTACAATTTCGGGAACGGGTATTTCAAGCGGCGGAGCTCTGATAAACAGCTCTACTTCTAGCGCAAGTTATGCAGGATTATTAACACTAGGCGCTGCTGCAACAATTAATGGCGGCTCAGGCATGATTGCTTTAACACACACAGGCATTATCACCGGCGCTACATCTAACTTGACACTCGGTGGCGCTCAAGGCGGATCAATTACATCAATTATTGGCACAACCACAGGAACATTAACAAAAGTTGATGCCGGCGCTTGGACACTTTCAGGTGTGAATACGTACACCGGCATTACAACAATTAATGCAGGTACGTTAATTCTTGGGGCTAATGCTCCATCAGGATCCGCTGGCGCATTAGGAAACGCGACGAGTGCAGTTCTCTTAGGCAATACATCTGGCTCTAGTAATGCAAGTTTGATTACTAATGGAGCATATACAATTGCGAGACCGATCACAGTCCAATCTGGAAATACTGGTTCCATTTCTATAGGCGGCTCTGGCTCTTATAGTTCAATTTTTAGTGGCGCCATTACTTTAAATAAGGCCGTTACCTTAACTGCTGATAGTGGCGGTACCGCGACATTTCAAACTGGAGTAATTTCAGGGGCTGGAGCGCTTACTAAATCTGGTCTAGGTACAGTTACTCTTGTGGCGACAAATACATACACAGGCAATACAACTGTTTCTGCAGGTATTCTAAAAATTACTGGAAAAATTTATTGTGATGCTGTTTGCGGAACATCCCCATTCCAATCCGCAGTTGTAACCGTATCTTCAGGAGGAACTTTAGATTTAGCAAGTTGGGCATGGAATGGAAGCCTTGGCGAACTCTTATATGACAATACCAATTTAGTCATTAATGGTGGTGTTCTTCGTTATTCCGGAACTACTAATACGCTTGATTACAATAATGCAGGTCGAGGATTTACTGTTGGATCGAGTGGCGCAACTTTTGAAACATTAACTTCAGGTGTTACTTGGAATTTTTATCGCGATTCTAATTCTGCTTATCAAGCTTCTTTTGCAGGGAACGTGACGCTCACAGGCGATGGTAATGGTGTTATGCAACAAGTTCTTTCTGGAAGTTCTACCTTAACAAAAACAGGCGCAGGTTCTTGGACGCTCTCTGGGACCAATAGCTATTCAGGAGGCACAACAATTTCTGCTGGTATTTTATCTATTAGTTCAGATGCCAATTTAGGCGCTGTGCCAGCATCAATTACCGCAAGCTCAATTTCATTAAGCGGTGGCGCCCTTCAAGCAGCAGCCAGTATGACTCTTAATGCAAATCGTGGCATTACGATGACAGCAAATAGTGGCTTAGCAGCCACTTCAACATATAACTTAGTTTATGCAGGAGTAATTACAGGTGGTTTTGGTTTAACGATTAACGGTGCAAGTCAAACAGGGACAGTTTCATTAGCAGTAGCCAATAGCTATACCGGTGGTACAACAGTATCAGCAGGCACATTAGGTGTTTATCATAATGGTTCGATTGGCAGTGGCGCATTAACTCTGGCAGGCAGCACAACCTTGCTGCTAGGCCGAGCCATTACTGACATCACTAACAATATTTCACTTACAGGAAATGCCACCGTTGATTTTGATACTAATGTTGAATATTTAGTTGTTGCTGGCGGCGGCGGTGGTGGTGGACGTCACGGTGGTGGTGGTGGTGCGGGCGGGGTACTTACTGGCAGTATAGATGTTGATACTACGAATGTGACGGTTGTGGTTGGAGTAGGTGGTAGTGGAAGTAACCAGCGTGCCACGAGTTCAAGTACCTCAGTTGTGCCAACGAATGGAGGTAATAGCTCCTTATCATTCTTGGGTACAGCTGCAGTTGGTGGTGGTGCTGGTGCTTCTAGTTCAAGTACTCAACAGATTGGCGGTTCTGGTGGGGGATCAAATACGGGTACTTCTATTGGGGCAGCTGGTACTGCAGGTCAGGGCAATATAGGCGGCACTGGTGTCAATGGTGCAGCAGATAATAACTGGGCAGGCGGCGGCGGCGGCGGCGCTGGCGGTGCTGGACAATCAGCAAGTTTAACAGCCGGTAATGCGACAGCTGGAAATGGTGGTGCTGGATTAGCTTCAAGCATTTCCGGCTCCCAAGTTTTCTATGGCGGCGGTGGTGGTGGTGGATTAAGTGATTATCTAAGTTTAACGGGTTCAGCAGGTCAGGGTGGTTCGGGTGGCGGTGGTGCGGGTGGTAGGGCGACCAACGGTACAGACGCTTTAGCTAACACCGGCGGCGGCGGCGGCGGCGGCGGACACAATGGTTCAACCTGGGCTTTTGCAGGTGGCGCAGGTGGCTCAGGGATTGTCATCGTTCGCTACCTGGGTGCAGATGCGGCAACTGGCGGAACAGAAACTACAGGTAATGGAACTGCTACTGGATATAGACTTCATACTTTCACCACAACTGGAAATAGCGCTCTTACATTCAATACTATTGCCGCAAGACTATCAGGAACGATTTCTGGTTCTAGCCGTTTAACCCTAAATGCCACTCCAGGCTCTTTGACACTATCAGGAACAAATACCTACTCAGGAGGAACAATCGTTTCAGGTGGAACGGTGTTGGCAGGAATTGCTTCTACCGGAAGTGTCACTGATGGTGCGTTTGGAACTGGAACTGTAACAGTTAATTCTGGCTATACCGTCGATCTAAATGGATACAGTGTCGCAAATGCTTTTAACTTAAGCGGAGCCGGGATAAGTAGCAATGGTGCATTAATTAACTCAAGTGCTACTGCAGCAACCGTCAGTGGGGCTGTGACAATTGCTGCAAATACTTCAATTGGCGGCATCGGCGCTATCACGATGAGTGGCGCAATTTCAGCGAGCACATATACAGTGAGTTTTGTGAATAGCGCGAGCGTGACAGCAACAAATACCAGCAACAGTATCGCATCTGTGACCATTACAAATAGCGCGCTCATCCTGAAAACAACCGCAGCATTGACTCTGAATGCAAGTAGTTTGAGTGGCGCAACCACATTACAAACTATCGCAGTTAGTAAAGACATAACCGTATCCGGTGCTATTTCAAATAATACTAACGGAAACACACTCACCTTGATGGCGTCTCGTGATATTCTAATATCAGCCGCTATAGCAGGATCATCAGGTAAATCACTTACCACTAATTTCTATTCGGATGTTGATAACACTGGCGGCGGTGGATTTAAATCTACAGTTGCAGGCGCAACTATTTCTACTTTTGGTGGCAACATCACCATTAAAGGTGGAACAGCTGATACGACTACAGGTTGTGCCACAGCTTATTCATGTATTGCTTCTTATGCCAGTGATGCAAGCGGCACTGATTTAATCGGTGTTTATCTTCTAAGTTCCCTTAATGCTGCAGGAGGAAATATCGCCATTTATGGTCGAGGCAATCCAGTTGCATCAACTGCAGGTGTGGGCATTCAACTCGATTTTACTGGCACGATTTTAAGCACTTCAGATACAGGTACGATTACTTTGGATGGTGTTTCAACGGGCGCTCAGCGAGCTATTTACCATGTTAAAGGTGATATCACAGCTGGCACAGGATTGATATCAATTACTGGAACAGCTTTAAATAGTGGCGCTTATAACGGATACCGTATGAATGCTGGTTCTATATCATCTAGTGGCGCTTTATCAATTAGCGGCACTGGAGGTACAGCTGAATATGCAATTTATATGTATGGAGCCGGCAGTATTTCAGTGACTGGTGACATCACGATGAATGGTCAAAATGCTAGCCGGAATCAAGGTATCTATATTAGTGGCGGTAAAGTTTTTCAGACTAGTGCCGGTAATATTTCAATTACAGCTGTAGGTACAGTTGGTATGTATTTGGACGGTAGTTTTATCGCTGGCAATCACCTAACCACCCCCACCAGTGGTGGCACTATCACCATTAACTCTACTGGCAATACAAGTTATGGTATTCAAAATAATACGGGTTCATTAATTGCTTATGGTGCTATTTCAGTTACAGCGGTTGGAACTGGCCAACATGCTTTCTACCTCTATGGCACAGGTGCCAAGATTCAGTCAGCATCTGATATCACGATCAGTGCGACCCAAGGTAATTGGGGTCTAACCATGTACAACAACTCACTGATTCAGTCTACCGGAGGCAATATTTCAATTACTTCCAATGGAACATCTGGTGGCTTGTATACAAACACTACGGGCGGTATTTATGCAAGTAGTAATACTTCTACACCTACAGCCACACCAACGGCTGGTGGTACATTAAGTATTTCTGCAACTGGAGGTGCGGAACAAGCCATTTACCTCAACACTGGCTCTTTAGTCTCTTTCGCGGCAATGACAGTTGATGTAACAGCATCAACTGTAAATAACGCTTTGAGAGTTGCAGGTTCAGGAGAGTTTAAAAGTGCTGGCAACATAACAATCACTGCTGCGACTGGAACTAACAATAGTAGTTGGTCAGTTTATATTGATGGTAGCCGTTTTATTCAATCAACAGCTGGAAATATTTCCATTACAGCAACAGCAAATACAGGTTATGGCATTTACTTTACAAGTGGCGGTTTGATTGCGGGCAACGACATCACCACACCAACAGCTGGAGGCAACATCACCATTAATTCTAGTTCTAGAGCTAATGACATTGGGGGTGCTGCTTTAAGATTGGATGGTTCAGCTACTAAAATTATTGCTTATGGTGATATTACTATTTTTGCCAATGGAGCAGCTGCAGGTTTAAACGTTGTTAATCAACAGGGGCACGGCATAATTTTATGGGGTAGCTCACAAGTTGTAAGAAGCTTTGCTGGCAACATAAGTATGACTGGTTATGCAACCCGAGCTGTAGGTGCAGACTGCAATTGGGCTTGTATTTCTGGTGGAATTACCTTGTATAGTGGTGGCGTCACCATTCAATCCTACAATGATTTAACTCTTAAGGGTGTTTCTGTTCAAGGCCTAGGTCTTTATTTAACTTTTGCCTCAGGAACTGGTGGTGGAATCATCTCTGATACTGGCAATATTGTGATGAGTGGTATTAGTAATAACGCTTCTTATGGAGGCGCCATTATTCGTCTTCCAATCACTGCGACTTTAGGTTCAATATCAATTTCAGCTGCGGGCCAAAATTATGGTTATTATCAAGATACCTGGGGTGGTTCTGTATCGGCTAAGACTAACGTCAATATTCTAGGATACGCAACTGCAGGTCATGGCATTTATCTTGGTATTGGATCTATATCGTCAAGCCATAATGATGTAACTCTTTCTGGTTCTTCACTGAGCACTACCGCAAGTGACTACGGTATTTACTCAAATGCAAGAACAGTATCTGCTGCGAATGGTTCCATTTCATTCCAAGGTTCAAAGCTTGATACAGTGACAACACTTGCAAATGCGATTGGTAATTTATCTGGCTCAACTCCAGCCCCTTTATTTGTAATTGCTGATGCTGATAATAACGCTAGCGCTCATACCAAGGGACTTTACTGGACAGGGGCTGTTACTGCTAATTCATCAACTGGATACATCTCAATTAAAGCTAAAGCACCAGATATATCTGGGGCTATGACTGCTTTCGGTATTAATTTACTGAGCAATAACCAAAGTTACATTCTTGACAATACAAGTAACTCCATCAATACCTTGGCGGCTAGCATTGGTTCTGGCTCATTGACCTTTGTAAACTCTGGTGTTTTAAATGTTGGTTCATATAACGGCGTAACTGGCATCACCGCGGCTGGCTTGACTTTAACTGCTACTGGTTTGACTGATACCAATGATGCTGGCATCACTGTAACTTCAAATAGTACGATTGCAATTAACAATTCAACTGGTAGTCATGACTATAGTGGCGTCATTGCTGGTCCAATTGCGCTCACAAAATCAGGTAATGGAACTCAAACCTTATCTGCTGCGAACTCATACACGGGCTTAACAACTATCAGCGCTGGAACCTTGCGACTCGGTGTTGCAGGTGGATCTACCAACACTCCTTTGGGTACGACTGCGGCCGGAACAACGATTTCTGCAGGTGGTACCCTTGATCTAAATGGTTTCACATTGGGTACCGCTGAAGCTCTGACCATCAATGGTTATGGTGTTGGCAATAATGGTGCTTTGATCAATTCGAGCTCATCGAGCGCTGCTACTTATAGTGGTGCAATCACTGTTGCATCTGCATCTTATATAGGCGGCGCTGGCTCAATGACTCTTTCAGGAGCTGTAGGCTCAGCAAGTTTTGGTGTGGCATTTATTGGCACAGGTAGTTACACCGCATCTAATACAAGTAATACATTCAGTACAATTGCAACAAGCGGTATTGGCTCTCTTTCAATTATAAATAATCGTGATTTATCGATTGCTACAGTCAACACACTCAGTGGTATGACATTCACTGGCAATGTCACTCTAGATGTTGTTGGTACGATTCTTGTAAATGGTTTCACAATTCAAAAGAATGGTTCTTCTGAATCAACGCTGACCTTAAAGAGCACTCAGCGTGTTAATTTATGGAATGGAAGTAATCAAATCAAAACAGATACAGCTGGTGGCACAGGCAAGCTGAATATTATTTTCTGGGCTGAATCTGACGGTGGTAATGGACATGGAACATCATTAGCTGGAACTTATACAACTAATGGGGGGCATATTTGGGCCGGCGGAGGTTCATCCTCAACAACTTGGAATGGGCTAAACGTTGGTACTGGTGCGGCTGGCGCTGGAAGCTCAAATGGTAATGCAGTAGATACACTTGGAACGTGGACCACTGGTGGCGGCTCTATTTGGTTGGCAGGTAATGTCGGTAGTGGTACAGGTTACGATTTGATTCTTGGCAATAGTGCAGCTCAAGCGCTAAATGTGGGCGCAGGTTCAATCACGCTCATTGGCGATTATCAGGCCTCGTCTTCCACAACAACCATCACTAGTACGGGTACTCTAACTATTGCACCATTTGGTAATACATTCACAAATGGATCGAATGTGGCAACAGCATTTACTTGGAGTGGTACTGTAGGTACAAATTACGCTGGTACCGGTTCAATTAATGCCATCACAATAAATAATATTGCTAATCTAGGTGGATTGGTCATTGGTAACGCTAGCTCATCATCTAATTCAGCAGTGACTATTTCAAATGCAATTGGCATTTCTGGACCAATCTCTATTTATGGCGCAGCTGTTACTTTGAATGCTAACTTAAGTACTTCAAATACAAGCACTGGTAATGTAGCCATCGTGACAACTGGTTTGACAGGCGCTGGTGCAATTTCTCTAGCTTCAGGCAGAGGCCTCACAGTTACGCAATCTGGTAATTCAACTTATAGCGGAGCGGTATCCGGCACGTCTGCAACAGTCACTAAACTTGGTAACGGTATACTCACCGTATCAGGTAATAGCAGTCATACGGGAGTGACCACTGTTTCAGCGGGTACTTTGAGGCTAGGTGCTTCAAGTAGTGGTGCTAACTCACCAATAGGAACGGTAACTACTGGGGCTGTTGTTGAAAGAGGAGCAGCCTTAGACTTAGCCGGCTTTAGCATTACAACATTAGAGCCATTAAGATTAAGTGGCACCGGTGTGAGCAATAGTGGCGCACTATATAACTCAAGTTCAACTGCATCAACTTATGCCGGACCAATTACCTTAGCTGCGGATACGACGATCAAGAGCACTGGTGATTTAACAATTAGTAATACTGTGGATGGTGCATTTGCTTTAACTGTGACTAACACAGGTATTGTAGGATTTGGATCAAGAGTAGGAAGCTCTGGTACTCGTTTGAGTAGTCTTTCTGTGAGCGGCCCAGTCAATCTGAGCTCAGATATTTGGACCACCGGCGCACAAACCTATAGCGGTAATGTAGGCATCAGTGAAGAAGTTAGCTTAAATTCAAGTAGTGATGGAATTAGCATTGGTGGAGCTATCACTGGGAATCAGATTGCCAGCGCCTTGCTTTATGAAACTACCACTGCCAATAGATCATCAAATGCGATTGTTCTTAGTGCTAACAACTCTTCGACTTTTAGTGGTGCCATCACACGCATCACTTACAGGATGGAGGTAACTGTTAGCGGCACACCTTATTGGGCAGAAGTCAGTTTTGATCCTTGGGCCAGCAACTTAACAGCTAATGATCTACGCATACCAGATTTGTCTAATCAGTTAGTTGTTCAGAGAATTGTTAACAACATGACTGTTAAATCTAATGCCACAACAAGCATCGGTAGCAGATCTTCTGCAGTCATAACAGGCTCAGGCTTTACTGGTTATATCGAACTATGGCCTTGGAATTACGCTACTGGCGCAAGTACTACTGTTGGTGTGCCGACGGGCAACGTAGATAAATATGACTTCAATGATTCTCATGCGGGTAATGGCACTTACGGGTCTTTCCAAGTTCACAATATAACCAGTGGCTCAACCCAAACTGTATTTGCTTGGAATAACCATGCTTCAGGTCAAACCCCTGATACTGGATTTGGTAATTACACAGGAACCACAGGTACAGCCAGCGGAAATACAGATTGGACATTTACAGGATCAAATTCAGTCAGCCTAGGCACAACTGGTTTCAAAGTTCAGGTTCGCGTCAATGAGCGCAATCCAGGATTAACCATCAATGGTGGTTCTGGTGCTGTTTCTGTCACGGGTAATGTGAGCGGTCTTAATGCGTTAACTATTAACTCTAATGCAGCGACTAGCGCTATTGCAGGCGCTATTTCTGATGCTTCTGGTTCAGCAACGACATTAACCAAGCAGGGTTCTGGTGCTTTGGTGCTGAATGGCGCTAACTCATACACCGGTGCTACAACTATTTCAGCTGGAACGCTCAAGCTAGGTCATGCCACAGCTTTAGGCGCTGTTGCAGCTGGCACAACCGTTGCTTCTGGCGCGGCACTTGATCTCAATGGTCAAAATATTAGCAATGCTGAAGCCTTGACTATTTCAGGCACAGGTATCAGTTCTGATGGCGCCTTAATTAATACTTCATCAACCGGTGCTACTTATGCTGGCTTAGTCACATTGGCTGCTAACAGTTCAATTGTGGGTGGAACTGGAACAATTGCTTTAACTAATCCTGGCACAATGTCAGGCACATTTAACCTCACATTAGGTGGTGCCCAAGGCGGCTCGATTACCTCTATCGTCGGTATCTCAACAGGCTCATTGATTAAGGTGGGTGCAGGCACCTGGATAATGTCTGGACTTAATACTTACTCAGGCGGTACAAGTATTAATGCAGGCATATTAAGAGCGGGCAGCGCTAGAGCATTTGGCGCCTCCTCAGGAGCGATCACCGTTGCTGACGGCGGACTTCTAGATCTTAATGGCATCACATTAACAAATACTAATGCCCTTACATTAAACGGTATGGGTATTAGTAATTCAGGTGCATTGACTAACTCTAATGCAACAATTGGTGTTTATGCAGGATCAATTACTTTAGGAAGTATTTCTGCGATTGGTGGCACAGGCGGCACTATCTCAATCACAGGGACTATTAACGCTTCATCAAACAATTTTGGCTTGGTGTTGATTGGCAATAAAAATATTAGTCTTTCGAGCACCAGCAATGCACTTCGCACCATCGCCAGCGGTGCTTCAATCGGTGCTCTGACCATTGTTAATACAGGTGATTTAACCATAGGCAGGATTACCTCTGGCTTGACAACTTATGACGGCTTGAATGCCTCTGATACCATCAATATTAGAACGACAGGTAATTTAACCGTATCTAAAAATGTCGTCACTACCAGCGCTTCCAAAACAGAATCTGCACCGGCATTACTGTTAGCTGCTGGGAGTGGTGATAGTGCAGGGACATTAACCAACAATATTCTCTTGACTGATTCGCCAACCTTTACAGTTGGTCTAGGCGGTGCAGCTAATTTCTATACTGGTGGCTTAACAGAAAGTGCTAACTTAAAAACCTACACTGAGGCTCAGACCAATAACAACACAGCAACCTACAACTCAACTCTTTCTTCAGCTAAGCCCATCACTGCTGGATATAACGTTGTTTATCGTGGCTCCCCACCATACATTTATGTGACGATTGTGGACAGCCAATCGGGAACTTATGGTACCGCCAGCTCATTGAGCTATTGGTATTCAACTAGCGCTTCATCTTATGGCTCTTCTTATATACCAGCATTGTTATCAAGCTTTACAACCGCACAAACATTTACAGCGGGTGCAAGCTCTATTGATATTAATGCTGGAGGCATTACTGGAACAATTACTATTAGCAGAACACTCGACACGACTATTAGTGCTGGTACCTATAATCTCACATTAACTCCAAATCTATCACTTTCAGGTGCGTCAGGAGTTTCATTTTTGGCTGGGAATGCTAAGTCTTTTGTCGTTGGAACAAAAGCACTTACTGTCACTGCTAATGCTCAATCAACAACTTACGGTACACCATACACAACAGGAACAGGTTTAACTGCGTTTACAACAAATGGTTTGAT
>JACCDP010191466.1_pt1 | contig 17842 bp, 2 predicted proteins | sample 7445841 | NCBI WGS metagenome assembly JACCDP01 (sample SAMN15323441, study PRJNA562643) | freshwater metagenome | isolation source: river surface water | place: USA:Blue River Watershed | collected 2017-08-17
GCCTTTGTGGAAGACTTGGGTGACGAAGCCGGCGGTCTCCAGTTGTTCGGTGAGCAAGGCGGCGAGGCCTCGCTCATCTTCAATGATGACCACGAGAGGTTTCTGCTTGGGGCTCATGCAGAAAAGGTGGGGGGTAAGACTAGGGGGTGATTACAGATGTAAAAAACAGGGGGATATTGCCAAGCGTTTAAAAACACCTTAAATTCTAATAAATGACAGTTATCGAGCGAAAAGCCCGTACGGCTAACTGGAAGATTTGCCTATTTTTAGTCACTTTCATCAGTTCGGCCGCTTGGGGTGGGTGTGCCCTGGCCGAGCAGGCCGGCAAGAAAGGCGCCATGAAGTCCAAGGACCCGATTGAGGACCGCAGCCTTTTCGGTCGCTGAACGGAGTGCCTGCTCCATCGATCGGGCTGCCTAGTCAGGCTAGGCGGTTAAGGGTGCAGTCTGGGTAATTAACCCTACAAGCAGGTGGGGGTTCAATGGTTGACTCTCGAGGGTCTAAATAGGATACCAAATCCTTCATTTAACCCCTTGCCCCACCCACACCATGCGGATCTCTAAATCTCTGTTGGTGGCCGCGGCTACGCTTGCGACCGCAAGCCTCGCCCAGGCCCAACAAAACGTCACCGGGGCCACCTGGGTGGGGCCCGCGCTGGGGGGCTCGGGGACCTGGGAACGCTGGACCGGCGCGCCGGCCCATAACTACTGGACCGCGACCTCGGTGGCCGGCAACCCGTTGGTTTCGGGCGCCCGCCTGACGAACACCGCCACGTTGACCTTCCAGTACAACGGTCCCGTCCTCGCCGAAACTCCCGACGGAGCCTACCCGACGCAGACCGTCGATATCCTCTACGACTCGAGCAATGTCTCCAGCCAGTCGCAGACCCTCCGGTTCTTCAGCAGCGGCTACCGCTTGCTGCCGGGGGCGTTCAATACCTCGGTGACCGCGGAGCCCACCGCCGCCAACTTCACGGACATCGACCTCGTCCGTTCGCCGGCCTTCGCCCCCTACCTCACCACCCCGAACGGCACGTTGCAGCTGGGCACCGTCACCTTCACCACGGCCTCCCCGGTGCTCGCCACGGACCCGAAGCCTTTCGTCGTCCTGCGCAACGCCACCACGGCCGACCGCATCACCGTCACCAACGCGGGCACGGTCGCCATCCTCGAGAACCTGGTCGCCTCGACGATCTCCGGCGCCTTCAGCGGCAACGGCGACCTCATCAAGACCGGCGGCGGCGTCCTCCAGTACCAGGGCAGCGCCGGCCGCATGTTCGACTACGCCGTCGCGCTCCCGTATTCGTACGTCCAGACGCCCCTCGGGTTCATCCTGTCGAACCCCGGGACCAACAATATCTACGGTCTCCGTCCGATCGACCTCAGCCCCAACGTCCCGGCGCCCGATCCCACCAACGGCAACAACTGGCGTCTGTCCGGCTTGCAGGGCCGCGTCCAGGTCGATGCCGGCCTGCTCATGGTCAGCGGCCACCTCAACATGTGGCATGACTACGGCGCCCGCGTGGAGAGCCAGATCCTCGCGCCTTTCGAGATCCCGACCCTCGTCGCGAACATCTCCCCCAACGCCGGGGACGCCGACAGCATCGCCTACGCCCTCGCCAAGCGCATGACCGGCGCGAGCAACATCGTCCTCAACGGCTCCGCCGAGCTCAGCTTCACCAACACCGCGGCCAACGTCGGCGCGCTCCGCCTGAACTTCGCCCACAACCTCCAGGCGGGCGACAACAACGACCAGTTCCAGACCACCGTCACCACCGGTCCTGACTCCAACTACCGCCTCGGCATCCACATCGACCAGGACTTCGTCGGCTCCGTCGGCATCCTCGCCGGCGGCGGCAAGGTCATCAAGACCGGCGCGGGCACCCTCCGCGTGCTCAACGACTCGCGCATGACGGGCGACTTCATCGCGGCGGGCGGCACCATCATCCTGGAGTCGGCCACCGGGCTGACCTTCGCCAACAGCAGCTCCTTCAACATCGCCGGCACCCAGGATACCGCCGACTTCAACGGTGCCCAGCAGACGGAGGGCTCCCTCGGGCTCTCCCGTCGCGGCGCCAACATCCGCTACGCGGAGGTGGCCTCCAATTCGAACAACTACCCGCGCTGGGATTATCGTCCCGCGCTCTTCCCCGACACCGGGACCCTGACCGTCCAGCGGGACGGTGCCGGCCAGTTCATCTCCTACGCGAACACGGGGGCCGAGGTCATCCTCCGCAACGACCAGACGATCCGCAATTTCCAGGCCGACTTCGCCCTGAACGCCAAGGGCACCACCAACATCGGCGGGGCGAACGCCGAGGTCTACACCGCGGTGGACGCGATCCGCACCGCCGCCGACGTGAGCGACAAGAACGAGCTCGTCATCCCCGGCACCGGCGTGGGCGCCACCTTGCGCCTCGACGGCCACACCCTCACCATCAACCAGGACGCGGGCCGGGACGGCTTCTTCACCGGCAACATCTTCGGCTACGATTCGGTCAACAACGTGCCCGGCGGCCGCATCGTCAAGACCGGCGCGGGCACCCTCGTCCTCCTGCTCGCCGGCGGTTCCTCCTACGACGAAACCCTGGTCTTGGGCGGGACGTTCATCGCCAACGCGCAGGGCCTGGGTCAGAAGCAGGTCTTCATCGGCGACAACGGCACCTTCGCCATCCTGCAGAACAACTCCGGCACGCTCTCGGCCAACCTCGCAGGCTCCGCGGGTTCGACCCTCAAGCTGCTGGCTTCCGCGGTGCTCGACAACGGCAGCGGCGCCGGCATCCAGGTCAATCCGGGCCTCGACCCCGGCGAGCTCAACGTCATCAACGCCCAGGACCAGTTCCGCGGCAGCATCCTCGTCAACGACGGCGTCGACCTTTCCTTCTCCGGCGGCCGGAACAACACCTTCGTCAACGCCACCGCCGTCACGCTCGACTCCGGCTCCAACCGTGAGACCGTGCTCCGTTTCGGCGACACCAACCAACTCATCCGCAACCTGGCGGGCAACGCCTCCGCGCGCGTCGAGCTCGGCCGCGGCGACATCACGCTGGAGCAGAACGCGAGCCTGGCTTACGCCGGCTTCATCACCGGCGTCGGCAGCCTGATCAAGCAGGGCACCGCCGGCTTCACCTTGGCGGGCACCACCGGGACCAACCTCTTCAAGGACGCCTACTACGGCGCGACCATCGTCCGTCCGGGCGGCGCCCTGATCGCCGGCACCGCCAACGCCACGCCCAACACCTCGGCCCTCGTGCTCGTCGGCGCGGGCACCTACACGCAGGGTAACCAGGACCAGGTCGTGGGCGCCCTCTTCGGCTCGGCCAGCTCCTTCGTCAACCTCGGCACGGGCAGCCTGACCGTGGGCTACACGTCCGCGCGCGCAGCCTCCCTCACCACCGCCCTGCAGGGTTCGAACCCGCTCCTCGCCGACTACCTCGGGACCACCACGCAGTTCGACCCGATCCTGCCCGTGCAGCCCCTGCCGGTCCAGCCGACGGGCGTGGCGGGTGAACTGGGGTCCACCTCGTTGGCGCTGAGCTCGGTCGCCGATGTCGGCGTCGGCCAGATCATCGGCGGGCCCGCTCTCGACGGCGGCACCTACGTCACGAAGGTCATCGCGGCCGGCTCCACCGCCGTCGCCGGCACCATCGCCGCCGGTCTCACCGCGCTCCCCACCACGGACGCCAGCGGCCTCTCCGTCGGCCAGATCGTCACCGGTACCGGCATCGCCGCCGACACCGTGATCACCGCGATCACCGGCAACAACCTCACCCTGAGCAAGCCGCTCGCCGGCGTCGCGACCGGCGCGATCGCCGGCCTGGCCGGCGTCGAGCTGAGCGCGCCGCTCACCGCCGCCGCCCTGAACGAAAACTTCGCCGTCCTCCGCGTCCGCACCATCGACGTCAGCTCCCTGTCGCTCAGCGCCGCCGAGCTCAACCAGCTCTACACCGGTAACCTGTCGATGCCCGAGCTGACCTCGCTTTACCTCAGCCGCGTCGCCGTCGGCACCGCTATCGGCAGCTACGCCGCCCCGACCGCCGCCGCCGAGCTCGCCTTCGCGGCGACCCGCTCCTTCGACGGCCGCCTCGTCGGCTCCGGCGCGTTGATCAAGATCGGCGACGAGGATCTCAACCTCGGAGGCTCCAGCCCCGACTTCACCGGCCGCGTCGAGATCGCCGGCGGCACCCTCAACCTCATCTGGGCCACGGGTTCGACCGAGGCACCGCTGCGGGCCGCCCAATACTTCCTCACGACCGCCCCGGGCACGCTCGCCGTCACGGTCAACGACGCCTACGACCCGTTGACCGACGTCACCAAGCGCACTTTCACGACGCCCATCGTCGGCACCGGCGGCTTCGTCAAGCGCGGCGAAGGCTACCTCAAGCTCGAGCCCGGCGTCGTCGTCGGCCAGACGCCCTACACCGGCACCACGACCGTGCAGGCCGGCTGGTTGGAGATGGCGGCCTTGGCCACCAACGGCCCGGCGCTCTTCGATCCGCTTTCCTTGGGAGTCCTGGGCGGAGCCGCCGCCGCGAACAGCGTCGCCCTCGTCGATGTGACCGGCTTGTCCGTCGGCCAGGTCGTCCTCGGCACGGGTATCCCCGCGGGCACCTCGATCACCGGTATCCTCGCCGCGGGTACGGGCACCATCACCGGCACCATCCTCGCCGGCGAAACCATCCTACCCATGGCCAACACCGCCGGCCTGTCCGTCGGTCAGGTCGTCACCGGCGTCGGCATCCCCTTCAACACGACCGTCGCCGCGATCGCGCCCAATGCCAGCGTCACCCTGAGCAACCCGCTCTTAGCCGACGCCTCGGGCGTGGTCACCGGCCTGGCCGGTGTCACCCTGAGCGCGAGCCTGACCCAAGCGGCCGCCGGCGACCTCAGCGTGCTGACGCATCTCGTGCTGACCACCCCCGTCGACGTGACCTACACCGGCGCCGTTTCCGGCGTCGGCCAGCTCGAGATCCGGGCCGGCTCCAAGGTCCTGACCGCGGGCGGTTCGCTCACCCACACCGGCGGCACCTTGGTGCGCACCGGCACGCTCCTTGCCTCGGCCGGTTGGGCCGGCGCGACGACGGGCGACATCACCGTCCTCGCCGGCGCGACCGCCCGGCTCAACGTCCAGCTCGATAAAACCATCACGAGCGGCGCCATCGGCACGAGCAGCCTCATCGTCGGTGACGTGACCGGCCTCGCCAACGGCCAGGTCGTCGTCGGCACGGGTATCCCGCTGGGCACTACCATCACCGGCATCAATCTCGTCACCCGGGAGCTGACGCTCTCCGCCGCGCTCACCGCTGCCGCCAGTGGCACGCTGCAGGTGGCCAACGACCTGTCCGCCACCGGCGTCTTCGTCGGCGCCGGCACCGTCATCAAGGAAGGCATCGGTTCGTTGACGCTGAACACGCCGACCACCGCCTTCGCCGGCACCTTCCGCTCCGACGCGGGCACGACCAACCTCGTCGCCGACAACCTGTTCGGCAACCCGAACGCGCTGCCGGTCCAGTCCGTCGCCGCCGTCGATCTCCGCGGCACCTCCGTGCTCAACGTCCAGGACGGCACCGACCAGTCTTTCCGCAACCTGTCCGGCGAAGCCGGCTCCTCGATCGTCTTCGGCGATCTCGGTTCGGTGGTCACCTTGCAGGTCGATCCGGTCGGCAACTACAGCTTCGCCGGCCGTTTCCAGCAGGCCTTGGGCGTCACCGATGGCACCATCGTCAAGACCGGTACGGGTACCCTGACCCTCGCGCCCACCGCGGGCTCGAACAGCCTCGACGCCGTCGTCGTGACCGCGGGCAAGCTCGTCGGTACCACCGCCGGCTTCGCCACGGCCGACCTCTACGTCGGCACGGACGGCAATGTCGCGTTCCACAACCCGACCGCCGGCACCACGGTGACCTTCACCAATACCGTCCTAGGCGCGGAGATCTACCAGGCCGGCCTCGGGGTCGGCACCGTCGGCAAGACCGGCGCCGGCATCGTCGAGCTGACCGCGGCCGCGGATAACCTCCGCTTCAACGTCGAGGCCGGCGAGCTGCGCCTGACGGACAGCCGTCTGGGCGAGCAGGATCTCTTCACCGCGATCATCGCCTCCGGCGCCACGCTCAGCCTGGCGCTGGCCGACAATCGCCGGATCGGCTCCCTGGTACCCCCGTCCGTCAGCCAGATTTCCGGTGGCGGTATTCTCGACCTCCGTTCGGATGTGGCCGGCGTGGCCCGCACGGTCTTCGCTTACGCCCAACCGGGCGTGGCCACGACCAACCTGGGGGCGGACATCACCCTCGATGTGTCGACCCTTACCGATATCACCGGCATCACCGGCGCGGCCGACTCGATCCTCGACCTCGGCGCCGCCGCCCCGGGCCGGACCCTCAGCCTCACCCAGTCGGTCGACGGCGTCTTTGCCGGCGACCTCCGGGGCACCACCGACCTCATCGTGAAGGGGACGGGCATGCTGCGCTACACCGGCGCTCCGCTCACCCTTCCGGGCGTCGCCACGCAGGCGACCAACACGCCGAACAGCATCACCGTGCTCGGCGGCGGCCTCGGCCTGGACGTCGGCAACCTCAGGGAAGTCAACCTGGCGGTCGACGGTACCCGCCGCGCCAGACTTGGCGTGGTGGTCGCCGATGTGAACGCCGTCGCGTCCTACTTCGGCGTCGTGACCGGCAACCCTGGCGCGGCCGAACTCGTCAAGCTCGGGGATGGCACTTTGGATCTCACCGCCGCGGCGATTCTCGCTGGCAGCAGCCTGGCTGACCCGGTCTTCGGTTCCTACGTCGTCAAGGAGGGCACCTTGCGCGTGACCCTGGACGCCAGCTCCAAGATCCTTCCCTACCTCGGGGAAAGCCGGCCGCTTCGCCTGGATGGCGGGACGCTTGCGGTGGAGGTTGCCGCCACCGGCGGCGCGCTCCAGTCCGCGCAGCCTGACTTCATCCCCACGATTGTCAGCGGGACGGCCGGGCAAGCCACCGTCACGGTGGACAACGTCGCCGGCTTGGTCGTCGGCCAGCGGGTATCCGCCCTCGGCATCCCGTCCGGCACCACCATCGCGGCGGTGGACCCGATCACGAACACGTTGACGCTCTCGCAGACAATCACGCGGTCTTTTGCGCAGCCGGAAAGCATCCGGCTGGGGCTTGGCGGGCTTGACGTGACCACCTCGGTCGCCGGCACGCCTACGTTGAACGTCCGCGGCGACATCGCCGGCGAACTGAATGTCCAGGGTGGTACGAATTTGCAGCTGGGCACGTCGGTGACCGCCCCCCTCAGCATCTTCGGCAACGTCTCCATCACCGCCGGCTCGACCTTGAGCGGTTCGGCGAACATCCGCGGCAATCTTTCCGTCGGAGCGGGTGCGTCCTTGGCTCCGGGTTACTCGCCGGGCACGCAAGTCGTGGCGGGTGATTTCACCCTGGCGGGCAATGCCAACATGGAGGTCACTGGCACCCCGACCGGCGTCGCTCCCAATCAGCTCTTCAACGATTCCGTCCAGTTCTCCGGCACGGCGTCCCTGACCGGCAACCTCATCATCGAACGCTGGAACGCCCCGGCGACCACGACCGCCCCGGCCTTCGGCCGCCGCTTCGTCCTCTTCAAGGATACTTCGGTCGACGCTTCCCCCACGGCGACGGAGAGTTTCGTCAACCTGTTCTCTCAGCCCAACCTCAGCGTCGCCCCGGGCGCTGGCCGCTACCTCATCGCCGAGCCGCGGGCGGTCGACGCCTTCCCCGGTCTGCCCACCTCGCCCTCCGAATACGCCGTCTACTTCGTCGGCGGCGCCGACCGTTACGCCATCCCCGGCGTGGCCACCGGCATCGTCAACTACCTGCAGCAGATCACCAAGACCTCCGCCGGCGGGGCCCTCCAGGCCAACGATGCGGTGTTCTTGCCCAGCAACATCGCGGGAGACGCCAACTACCTGAACGAGCTGGCGGCGCGCCTCATGCTGATGGATGACGCGACGCTCGCCACCTCGATCCGTTCGCTCCAGCCCGCCTCCCTCTCGGCCATCCCGGCGACCATCGCCCTCGAGCAGCGCGCCGAGACCGACGCCCTCCAGCGTCGCCTCGATCAGCGTCGCTACGACCGCGCGGGTTACAGCGTCTACTACAACGAGTTCTTCGTCGAGGCCACCTCGACCCGCTTCCAGGGAGGTTCCGGCGCGGGCGCCCCGCCGTTCAACTCCACCCTCACCGGCCTCCTCGGCGGCTACATGAAGGACCTTAACCCGTGGTCCGTGGCCGGCGTCACCCTCGGCGCCACCCGCACCACCAGCACCCTCGCCGAGGGCGCCGGGTCCGTCTCCGGCAACGCCTTCCGCGCCACCGCCTTCTTCTCCGGCATGCTGGGCGAGCGTCGCGACACCGTCTACCTCGACGCCGGCGTCTCCCTCGGCAACAGCACCAACACCTCCGAGCGCGTGACGTTCCTCGGCACGCAGCGCGGCTCGCCCTCGGCGATGTCGTATGGCGCCTTCGCCCGCCTCGGCGCGGGCTTGGCGACCAAGGGTGGCGTCAACTTCACCCCGTTCGTCGGCCTCGACCTCGTCCGCGTCAGCGGTAAGTCGTTCGTCGAGACCAACGGCAGCCGGTCCAATGACCCGACTTCCCTGAGCGTCAATTCCTACGGTTACACGTCGGCCCGCGCCTCCACCGGCACGGGGATGACCTGGCTCTCCGTCCACGAGGGGCAGATGATCAAGTTCGCCTTCGACCTCGAGGCTTTCGCCGAAGTCGGCGGGGGGAAGACGGCCGACATCGAAGCCAACTTCGGCGGGGTCGGTGCCTTCAACACCAAGACCAACGTCGCCGCCGGCTCCGGTGTCCGCGTCGTACCGTCGTTCACGTTCGGCCCGAACCCCGACACGGCCTATTACCTGACGATCTCGCTCGAGAAGGCCGGCTCCACCCAGACCACCGGCTTCGAGGCCGGCTACCGCCGCCGCTTCTGATCGACCCGCCCGCTTCCTTTCCGCAATGAAACTCTCCCGCCGCTTCCTCGTCCTGGCTGCCGCCCTCGCGGCCGCCCCCCTCGCCCGGGCCGACATCACCGTCAACTACGCCGCGCCGCAGACCAACCCGGCGCAGGTGCTCGTCGGCGCGCCCCTCACGGGCGTCGTCAACCTGACCAACCTCAGCGCGCCCGGCTCCTTGCCGAGCCCGACGCAGATCCAGGAGCTGACCCGCACGATCACCTCGCTGAATCTCAGCCAGCCGGTCGGTGGCGTCCGCACCCAGCTCATCGTCAACCAGCAGGTGGCCGCGACCACCCAGATCAAGCTGCTCAGCGACGACTTCACCTCGATCACCGCCTTCCCGGTGACCGACTTGGCGATCGCCGACGTGGTCCCCCTGTTCATCAAGACCGGCGGCGGCACGCTCCAGTACGATGCCTTCAAGGACATCAACTACTTCGGCAACAACACTTTCACCAATAATTCCAACCTGCCCAACGACCTGCGCTCCCAGGGCGCTTTCTCGGGCATCGCGATCGTCAACCAAGGTTCGCTGGTCGTCAGCGGTTACCTCAACCAGTGGGCCCAGTATGGCGGCAACGCCCCCGTGGGTTTCACCTCGCGCATGGTCGGCGCCAAGGCCGTCATCGTCCAAGGCAACTCCACGCTCAGTTTCCAGAACACCCCGTACAACGTCGTCCGCCAAGGCCCGCAGCTGGGCGACGGCCAGCTGGGGAATCCCTCCTCTCCGCTGGTTTTCCGCCTGAACTTCGTGCATAACCTCTATGCCGGCACCCTGACCGACTTCGTGACCGGCAACGAGGGCACCGACGTCAACACCGTCCTCGAGGTCGGCAAGGACGAAGACTACGCCCTCAACGCGCATTTCGACGCCGGCATGGTCGGTTCCATCGGCCGTATCGACGGCGCCGGTCGCCTCTACAAGACCGGCACCGGTCAGCTGACCATCCTGAACAGCAGCCGTCTCACCGGCGACGTCTTCATCGCCGGCGGCGACCTCGTGCTCAACGACCCCAACGGCCTCGCCCTCCGCCAGGCCGCCTCCGTCAACCTCATCGGCGGTTCGCCGACCGGGCAGACCACGCTGTCGGAATTCAACTCCGCCACCGATGCGGCCGGCGGCACCGAGTGGCGCCCGGGCTACCTCCCCGCCGGCGGCGCCCCTGTCCTCGAGGTCCGCAATAACCAGACGATCCGCAACCTGCAGGCCCTCTACTCGGAAGCCGCCGTCAATCTCTGGGATGCCGGTCCCGGCACCGGTTCCCGCATCGATGTCTCGCCGAACCAGCGCCTCGTCGTCATCCAGGACGCGAATCTCGACGGTTACTACACGGGCAGCATCAACGGCGGCCAAGGCGTCTTCGACAAGCAGGGCGTCGGCGCGCTCGCGCTGATGGGCACCAGCTCGACCATCGGCCAGATCGACGTCAACGGCGGCAAGATCATCGCGAACGTGCAGAGCCTCGGCTACGGCCGCGTCGTGCTGGGCGCCGCCGGCACCCTCTCCATCGTCCAGAACAACGCCGGCACGCTCCGGGCGCAGATCAACGGCGCCGCCGGCTCCGTCCTGACCGTGGCCCCGACGGACACCATCGTCAACACCCGCTCCGGCAACGCCACGATCGGCAACGGCCAGCTCGGCGTGATCGACGTCTACAACCGGCAGGACCTCTTCTTCGGCGAACTCGTCGTCCGCAACGGCATCACGCTGGCCTTCTCCTTCGGCCAGGACAACACGTTCGTGAACGCCTCCTCGATCAAGCTCCAATCGGGCATCGGTGACAACGACGTGAACGGCGGCCTCGGCTACGAGACCACCATCCGCTTCAACGACACCACGCAGCGCGTCAACAACCTCGTCGGCGACGCCAACACCCGCATCGAGCTCGGCCGCGGCAGCGTCACCCTGAACCAGAACGCCGCCACGACCTACCAAGGCAAGGTCACGGGCGCGGGCAACCTCGTCAAGGAGGGTGCCAACACGCTGACCCTCTCCGGGCTGAACACCTACTACGGCGCGACCGTCGTCAAACAGGGCGCCCTCGCCCTCACCGGCACGAACAGCGTCCAGAACACCGCCGGTCTCGTGCTCCTCGCCGGCGCCTCCCTCAACGCCTCGGGCAACCAGACCGTCGGTTCGCTCTTCGGCCAGGCCGGGTCGACCATCAACCTCAACGGCGGCACCTTGATCGTCGGGAAGACGACCGGCCAGATCGCCGAGCTCAACGCCGCGCTCACCAACTTCCCCGGGACCTCTCCGGACGCCAATCCCGCGTTCTACCTGCAGACGACGCCCACGGTCAACGCCACCATCACCCTGCCGTGGGGCGCCGCGGGCGCCAACACGGTCAGCCTCGCCAGCGTCGCCGGTCTCAGCGCCGGCTCCCCGGTCAACGGCATCGATCCGACGGCGTCCGTCGGATCGGGCGACTTCTTCATCCGCCCGATGGGAGCCGGCGCGGCCGGCACCGCCACGCTCACCCTCGGCAACGTGACCAACCTGTCGCCGGGCCAGGTGATCGGGACGATCCCCATCGTCAAGCCCATCAACAACTCCTCCGCCGCCGGGGCCGTTGTTTCCTTCGTCACGGTCGGTAACACGAACAACCTGGCGCCCGGCCAGACCGTCACCGGACTCGGCATCGCCGCTGGCACCACGATCCAGAGCATCGCCGGCAACCAGGTGAATCTCAGCGCGCCCCTGACCGCCGCTTCTTCCGGCCTGCTCACCGTCGCGACGGGTATCCCGGCGGGCACCACGATCGTCGCCGTCGACCTCGGGACGAACACGCTGACCCTGAGCAACGCGCTCACCGCGCAGGCCGCGGGCAGCCTGACCGCTTCCCAGCCCACCCTCGTCGTCGCCGACGCGTCCCGGCTCGCCGTCGGCCAGACCGTTTATTCCGAGGCCCTCCGCAAGGCCCTGATTCCGGGCAACATCAACGCGGGTTTCGTCACCGTCGCCGATGTCACCGGGCTGGCCGCCGGCCAGATGGTCACCGGCGTCGGCATCCCCGCCGGCACCACGATCACCGGGTTCGCGGGCAACGACGTGCTCCTCAGCGCGAGCACCACCGCCGCCACCAGCGGCACCTTGACCGTCCTGACCGGCATCCCGACCGGTGCGCGGATCCTTAATGTCGACGCTCTGACCAACACCGTCACCCTCGACACCAACCTGCTTGCCCCCGCGACCGGCGAACTGGCGATCCGCTCCGGCATCACGCCGGGCTCCGTCATCACCGGCATCAATGGCAACGTCCTCACGCTGGACACCCCGCTGAGCTTCCAGTCGGCCGGCGACCTCACCAACCTCCCCGTGACCGGCATGTCGCGCGAGAACACCGTGGGCTACCTGGCTTCCACGCTCGGCGAGCAGGTCGTCCGGACCGTCGTCACCGGCGCCGTCGGCGGCACCACCCTGGCCCTGACCGACATCACCGGGCTCGTCCAAGGCCGCACCATCCTCGGCACGGGTATCCCGGCCGGCGCCGCGATCACCGGCATCCTCGCCGCGGGCTCGGCCACCATCACGGGCACCATCCTCGCCGGTGAGACCATCCTGCCGACCACCAACACCGCCGGGCTGACCGTCGGGCAGATCGTCACCGGCGTCGGTATCCCCGCCAACACGGTCATCACCGCGATCGCGCCCAACGCCAGCATCACCTTGAGCAACGCGCTGCAGGCGGCTTCGTCCGGCGTCGTGACCGGCCTGGCCGGCGTCACCCTCAGCCAGGCCCTGACCGCCGCGGCCACCGGCAGCGTCCGCGTCCTGACCGTCGCCGATCAGCAGGTCCTCTCCTTCCGCGGCGACATCACCGGGACCGGCGGCCTGACCAAGATCGGGCCCGAGCGCCTGATCCTCGCGGGCGTGAACAATTACTCCGGCGCCACCAATATCGAGGGCGGCGTGCTCCAGATCAACGGCGACTCCCTGCGCAACACCTCGGGTATCACCATCGGCGCGCTGGGCTCCCTGGCCATCAACGTCGATAGCGGCACCTTGGAGTTCAACCGACCCATCGCCGGCGTCGGCGGTTTCGAGAAGCTCGGCGCGGGCACCCTCGTGATCAACACGACCACCGGCTGGTCCACCGGTCGCATCGACATCATCGAAGGCGCCGTCCAGTTCAACCCCGGCAATCTCTCCTCCATCACCGGCGGCATCGTCAACGTCCGCGCCGGTACGAACTTCCAGCTCAACACGCCGAACGACCTGGCCTGGACCGGCTCGATCAGCGGCCCCGGTAACACCTCCAAGACCGGCGCCGGCACCCTCAGCATCGGCGGCAGCTTCACCGCCACCGGCACGATGTCCGTGCTGGCGGGCAAGGTCATCGTCAACGCGCTGCCGAAGGACGGCTCCCTCTTCGGCACGATCGACGTCGCCGCCGGCACCACCTTCGCCGACAAGGTCGCGGCCACCACCGGCACCCAGCTCCTGGCGGGCACCATCGTCCCCGTCGCCTCCACCGCCGGCTTCTACGTCGGCCAGCGCGTCTCCGGCACCGGCATCGCCGCCGGCTCCGTGGTCGTCGCTGTCGGGACGGATTCGCTCACCTTGGACCTGCCCACGACCGCCGTCGCCAACCAGGGCGTCGTCGGCGCCGAGACTTATGGCACCCGGGTCAGCCGCGCCGCCACCCAGGCGGTCGCCGGCGCCTCCGTGTCCGCGACCACGGCGGGCCTGCAGGCCGGCATGCGCGTCTACGACAACACCGTGGCCGGCGCCCCGGTGCTGCTCGGCACCATCGCCACCATCGTCGACGCGAACACCCTCACGCTCAGCGCCGCGACCACCGTGGCGCGCAGCGGCGACTACGCCTTCTATCAGGGCGACATCAAGGGCGCGGGTAACTTCGAGAAGACCGGCGGCGGTCTCCTGCAGCTCGATGTCCCGCTCTCCCTCACGGGCTTGGTCAACCTCACGGGCGGCACGCTCAAGCTGAACACCGCGGCGACCTTCGCCACCGCCACGGCCGTGAACCTCGGCGCCAACACGACCTTGGATGTCTCCGGCTTCCGCCAGGACCTCGCCAACGTGACGGGTGACGCCAGCTCGACCATCGACGGCACGGGCTCCGTCCTGACCATCAATGTCTCCGCCGCCACCACCGCCATTTATCGCGGCAACATCGTGGGCGGCGCCACCATCGACAAGCTGGGTGAGGGCACCTTCAACCTCGCGCGCCTCGGCACGGCTAACGTCATCGGCGCCATCAACGTGCAGGCCGGTACCCTCATCGGCAGCCAGGCCGGCTTCGGCGCGGCCAATCTCTCCCTCGACGACGGGGCCACCATCGGCTTCAACAACGACGACCCGACGCTGGCTTGGACGTATGCCGGTCAGGTCACCAGCACCGGCGCCGGCACCGGCACGGCCGGCGGCACCATCCTCAAGACCGGGGCCGGGGAAGTCCGGTTGACCAACGCGGGCAACACCGCTGAAAACTACGTCGTCCTAGGCGGCAAGCTCCGCGTCAGCGACGGTCGGGCCAACGGAATCGGCACGTCGATCACCTTGATCAACGCGGCCCCCAGCAGCCTCACCACCGGGATGTTCACCGCCAACCTGGCCGCCAACACCACGTTGGAAATCGCCTTGGGCGACGGCACCGAGCGCGCCCTGGGCTCGCAGGTGACCGCCGCCGCCGGCAGCTCGCTCATCCTCGCCAACGCCGGCACCGGCGCCACCGTGGCGCTGACTTCCGTGCCGCAACTGGGCTCGATCGGCTTGCAGGGCAATGTCGAGCTCTGGACGAACGGTCAGAGCGAGGTCGTCGGCGTCGAGGGTTCCGCCGGTTCCACCCTGGCCTTCTCCCCGGCGCCCGGAAGCGCCGCGGCGTCCCAGGCCGTCACGCTGCGCCAGAACCTGCCGACCACGATGCTCGGCGTCGTCGCTTCCGGCTATATCAACACCGACCTGACGCTGGTCGGTCCGGCGCGCGCCTCGTTCTTGGCGCCTACTTTCGCGACCGACTTCCTGGATCCCGCCTCCCACGCGACCACCAACACCCTCGCCGTCGGCACGTCCACCGACGCCGCTCACATCGAGATCCTCGCGAATTTCGGCGGCAAGTCGCTCACGCTCGCCCAAAGCTCCGCGGTCCTGGCCAACCAGAGCTCCGTCGCGGTGCGAGCGGTCGGTGGCTCCTACAACGCGCCTGAGGAATTCTTTGGCACGGTCGCCGGCGTCACGGCCGCCGGTCGCTTCATCAAGACCGGCGCGGGTTACCTCGATGGCCGGACCGCCAGCGTGACGGCGGCGGTCTTCTCGTCCTATGAGATCGAGGCCGGCCACCTCATTGTCGAATCCGCGAACGGCAGCATCCTCGGCGGCCGCCCGATCACGCTGAAGGGCGGCTTCCTTGAGATCCAACAAGGCGCGGGCGCGGCGACGCTCGCCACCGGCGCCTTCGCCGCTTCCAGCGGCACCGGTCTCATCCAGGTCGACGGGTCGCTTGGTTCCGGCGTCCTGACCATCGGCGGCAGTTTTGCCGGCGGCCTGGCGCTCACCGGCGAAGCCAAGGTGGCGCTCGGTACGGCGGTCGCCCCCAATGTGGCCATCTCCGGGGATATCTCGGTGGGCAGCACTTCCACGCTCCGTGGTTCGGCCGTCCTGGGCACGCTGGCGGCGCCGGCGGATTTCACCAATAACGGTATCGTCGCCCCGGGCTACTCGCCCGGTGTCATCACGGCCACGGGCGACGTCACCAACACCGGCACCTACCAGCTGGAGCTTTCCGCCACCGAGACCAACGGTACCTTCAACGACCGCATCGAGTTCTACGGAGTGGCGGATCTGAACAACGGCGGTACCGGCAAGATCGTGCTGTCGAAGGACGGCGTCGCCGCCCTGCCGTTCGGCCAGCGCTATGTGCTCTTCAAGGGACTCACGCCGGCCACGGTCGCCGCCGCCGGCGGTGTCTCCGGACAGACCTTCCTCGCCACCGCGAACCTGGGCGGCCTCCGCGTCGGCGACGGCCTCGCCGGCACGGGCCTGGCCGCCGGCACCACCGTCACCGGAGTCGTCAGCTCCCTGGCGCGTACGGCCACGGGCGGCTTTGACAGCTCCGTCATCCTCGACGATGTCACCGGTCTCGCGGTCGGCCAGGTCGTGACGGGTACGGGTATCGCCGCGAACTCCGCCATCACGGCCATCGTCGGCAACACCCTGACGCTGGACAAGCCGACCACGGCGACTCCTGCCGGCACGGTCACCCGCGTGGCCGGTGTCACGTTGAGCACCGCCCTCACCGCCGTCCCCGTCGGCACGGTGGCGATCACGCCGAGCACGAACGCCGCGTCCTATTACACCTCCGTCATCCCGGCTGGCTCGATCACCATGATCGGGGCGGCCCCGAAGCCCTACTTGTTGTCGATCCCCACGGCGCCCGTGGTCGTCGGCGTCCCGGTGCTCCCCAACGAGATCGCTGTCTACTCGGTCCGCACCGCCGCCGACTACGACGCTTTCCGGGGGCCGACCGCCCTGCGTACCGCCATCAAGAGCCTCGCCCAGGTCGATATCGTCCGACTCAACCTCGGCGCCGATGCGACGGCTGACACCCTAGATGACGTCTGGCAGGCGACCCCCGCGGCGACCTTCAACCTCCTCGGCTCCAAGCTGGCGCTCATGAGCGACGCCCAGCTGCAGACTGCGATCAACAACCTGACGCCGTTCGGCGCGGCATCCGTCGCCGCGATGTCGATCGAAGGCTTCCGGTCCTCGGAGGCCCTCCTGGCCAAGCGCCTGGAGACGCGTCGCTTCGACCGCGCCGGTTTGTCCATCGTCAACTCTGAATGGTTCGTGGGTAGCGATATCCGCCAGCTCAGCCTCGGGGCCTCCGGCGAACTCAAGACGAAGGGTAATCTGATGGGCGTCCACGCGGGCCTGATCCGCCAGACGGATGAGGGCGCCAATTACGGTTTCACCCTCGGTGCCAACCGCGTGACCACCACCGGCGACACCAGCGCCAAGTTCGAGGGCAACGATATCCGCGCGGATGTCTTCGCCGGCACCACGTTCTACAACGACCTGATGTCGTTCGACGTCGGCTTCTCCGTGGGCCGCCTGTCCGGCGAGACCCGCCGCGATTCCGTCATCGCGCCGGGCACGACCAACGTCGCCTCCCCGACGGCGACGACCATCGGTGGCTGGGCCCGGATCGGCACGGTCCTGCCTATGAAGGCCGTCGGCGCCTACGCCACGCCCTTCCTCGGCGTCCAGGTCTCCTCGACCAGCCTCTCCAGCCTCGATGAAAGCGGCCAGGCCGATGCTCTGAAGGTCTCGGCGAAGACCATCGCCCAGACCTCGCTTCGAGCGGGCGTCGGTTTCCATAAGCAGTGGGAGTCCGAGGATGGTACCTGGCGTTACCGCTTCTCGGCCGACTTGGGTTACCTCAACCAAGGTTCGGGCGAGACGAGTGATTTCACCGCCACCAACGCCGATACCAACGGGTTGAACGGCCAGAGTTACACCTCGCCCCTGCGCGTCACGGGTGGTTCCGGTTACTACTTCGCGCCCTCGATCAACTTCGGGCCGAACGAGAACACGACGTATAGCCTCGGCCTGACCTACGAGAAGAACCAGGGCACCGGTACCGGCTTCAATATCAGCTACCGTAAGCGGTTCTGACGCTTAAAAGCCAAGCTGAGGTCCCCCAAGGGGCGGCATTCCGACGGATTGCCGCCCTTTTTGTTGTTCGCCCAAAAGCCTTGACCAACGCACCGTCGTTCCTAATTTCGGCTCTTCCACCGTCCGCCCCCTTCGTCTAGCCCGGTCCAGGACACCTCGTTTTCATCGAAGTAACTGGGGTTCGAATCCCCAAGGGGGCGCCACGGTGGACAATTTTCCGCC
>JACCDP010408702.1_pt1 | contig 17840 bp, 29 predicted proteins | sample 7445841 | NCBI WGS metagenome assembly JACCDP01 (sample SAMN15323441, study PRJNA562643) | freshwater metagenome | isolation source: river surface water | place: USA:Blue River Watershed | collected 2017-08-17
ACGCACGCGTGCACGAGCTGGCAGCTCCCACATACACCCACGCATACCAGCGGGGAAGGCAGACGCGGGCGAGTGCTACGACATCGAGAACCACTTGTACCCACAATGAGCAGGGGGTAAAAATTTTTTCCTCGTCCCTCGGAAAGCGAACGGGCTCGCAAGCTCGCGGTAGTCTTCGCTAGTTCGACAGGGCTCGCAAGCTCGCGGTGTGCCACGCTGCACGTTGTGCAGCTTCGCTCGTCTCGCATCCGCTCGACCACGGTGTGCACGTTGTGCACCACCAACCCGGCTCGCTCCGCTCGCCCCGCTCCGTGTGTCTCCGCTCCCTGGTCGGTCTACGTGTTCGCGCGTCCCTTACTCCACTGCGCCAACCAGACGCTACGACCCACTCCGCGTGTGGTGAACTTCGTTCAACCCCAAACCACTCGCTCCGCTCGTGTGTGGGGCGCACGTTGTGCAGCCCCAGTGTGCTCGCTCCGCTCGCCCTTGCCACCCTTCGTCTGTGTGTGTAGCGCCTTGCGCTCCGCGCTCGTGTGTGCTGCCTTCTCCCCTCCTCCCTCCCCTCCTTCGCTACTCTCTTGTGTGTCGCTAGGGGGGTGTGGCAAGCCCCCGCCCCCCGAAATAATTTCTTTATGCACCCCTCGGCTACGGATCATCTTCCTTCCATCTAACTTCTCCCGTCGTAGAAACCTCCCCGTAAAAATTACTACCCTCTTAGCGGAGCCCTTCTGCCATCTGTCAAATAGCAATATATGCAGAATGCGATACACTAACGCTGTTAGTTACTTTAGTTACGAGGGGTTAGTATGATCAGTCAAGAAATCCAAAGTAGGTATGTCGCTTTGCTTAGCGATATGCTTGCGTGCCAGTACAAGTTAGAAGTGTTGCGTCGCGTCACTATCATTGAGGGTGACTACGAGAGCGTTGATCTGATTCGCGACATGCGTGAAGCTAGTGTAAAGATGCTTGCAACTATTGATGCGCTTGAGAAGGTTGGTGACTACAGTGAGATGAGGCCAACCGTGTCCGTTACCCTGATGGGTTACATTCGTCAGTTATTCTCCCGGAGGTAGATATGACCAAGGTGAGTATTGGTAAAGCCTTGGACTGGATGATGCATGGCTACCCAGTTCGCATGAACGAGTGGCCAGCAGACGAATACTTGCGGTATTCAGAACTACACGAGGGGTTTTGTATGCATTCAGGTGGTGAGTATTCATACCTCGGTGAGCTCATTATTCCGGGTGACATATTCACGGAGCAGGAATGGATTCTTGGCCGTTGGCATCCTGGTGGCAAGGATCCTATTTGGAACAATGTAGAAGTAGTGGAGGGTAATAATGAGCGGTCCTGAGTTTATTGTTGATAGGCGCAAAGCGCTTGGTTTATCGCAGCGTGATCTTGCTGGCTTGATTAAACGTACTGATGGCGATGGGTCTATTTCCCCGCAGCTCATGAACTGTATTGAGCATGGGCGTAGGACATATCGACCATACGTGCGGGATTTGGCTAAGGCGTTGGAAGTGCACGATACGGTGCTATGGTTCTTCATTGGCGAGATCCCTGAGCGATACAGGATCATCACCGAGAAGGTTAACTTGGCTCGCATTCAGTCTGCGTACTTGGCGTTTCTCATGGAGTTGCAGGGTGAGACTGAGTGAAGTTAAGCATAGATGATGTGCAGCGCATGCGTGACATGTATGCAAAAGGCAGTCAACTAAAGCAGCTTGAGCACATATTCGGTGTTAGCTACGAGCAAGTCCGCAGGATAGTCAAAGGTGAGCGGTGGTCTAAATCCTTGAAAAGGGCACAGGATCACAAATCACATGCTGCTGTGCTTGCTGCTGTTGCTAAATACAAAGAAGGTAGGTATAGTTCTGATGCCACCGAAAGGTGAGTATTGCAAAGAACTACAACTACCATTGCAATTAGAAAAGCCACCGTCCAGGTCCGGTGGCTTTTCTTGTGATATAACCAGTACGGAAAGGCCAGTTAACCCGTCCTTACCGTTCATACCCAAACTCTGCAAAACAGAAAACACTCGCTTCTTGATCCCGTAAAATCGGACGAAGATCAAGCTCTGCGGGTGTTTTTTGTTATACTGGGCTTATGAAAGCCACCCTGTATCAATACGCTATCAAGAACATATCGGTAGTAGACGGTGATACCGTCAAAGCTGACCTAGATCTTGGCTTTGGAGTAATACTTGCGGGTCGTAAGATTCGCCTAGAACATATCAACTGCCCGGAGAAAGACACTGAGTCTGGCGTGTCAGCCAAACAATTTACGTGGAACTGGGTTACCAGTAAGACTGAGCCTGTAGTAGTAAACGTAAAGAATCACCGTGAAGACAAGTACGGTCGCATCCTTGGCAGTATTACCTCTGAGGGTCAAAGCCTAGCTGACGCACTCAAAATAGCTGGGCATGGCGTAGATTATGAGGGTGGCAAACGATGAGTAGTGCTAAGAAAACTAAGCCAGGAATGTGGAACGCTATCGTCTCTAGCGTCAAGTCTGGCACTAAGGGTGGTGATCCGGGACAGTGGTCAGCTCGTAAAGCTCAACTAGCCACTCAAAAGTACAAGAAAGCGGGTGGTGGTTATGTTGGACCTAAGTCTCCTGACAACAGCCTGACTAAATGGAGCAATAAAAAGACCCCTAAATAGGGGTCTTAATTCGCTCGACTTAAATTTCTCTAAGGCATGATGGGTGGATTTTTAAGTTTTCATCGCGTTTCGGCCTAATAATATCATACCTGCGGGTTAGTCTGCCTTGATCTGAGCAACAGTAGTGTCGTTACGCTGTGCATACCGTTGCACTACCTTTTTGACCCCCTCGTAGTTCCAGTCCCTGTTCTTTTGATTGACTACCCCTAGATTACTGAGCTCTTCGGCTATTTGTTTGTAGGATAGTCTCTCCGTGAAACGTAATGTCAGGATGAGATTTTCTACATATTTTGGCGTTTTTCTGTTTCCTGGTTTGGGGTCTGGAACGTATTTATTAATAATGCGTCCAACTAATGATCTGTTCCAGAACTGAATACAGTCACCCTTGCCTACTACTGGACGCTCTATGCCGTTGTAGTCGAGATCCTGCATTATGGCAGTCATGCAGTACCCTTCATGGTGCATTTCCAGTATGAAGTCAATCGCTTCCTGGCTCACTTCGTCTAATATCATGCGTCGATTGTACAGGTACACAGCGTGATATAACCTTGCTATGGAAAGACCAATCGCTATGCAGACTGTACGCAACGCTCTAATGGCCGTTGGTACACAAGAAGAGGGTAATAACGCAGGAGACGAGGTAGAGTTCTACCTTAGTCAATGCAAACCAGTGCTTTACGCTGGAAGCCCATGGTGCGCTGCGTTTGTCAGGGCAATGATGAAGACGGCTGCAACACAGCTAAGCACAACCTACAACACGGCATTTCCTAGATCTGGGTATACACCAGACTGGGCTAATTACGGCAAACGTAATGGCCTATGGATACCTATTTCAGCTGTAATTAACGGCACGGCAGTACCCCGCAAAGGTGATCTTGCGCTGTTCTATTTCTCGCAGCTCGGTCGAATAGGTCATATAGGCATCATTATTGACGTGCATCCTACGTACATGTGGACCATTGAGGGTAATACGTCTCCAGAACCTGACACAGATGGTGTTGTAGAGCGCGATGGTGACGGCGTATATAAGAAGAACCGTCAATGGAGCGAGCTCGGTAAATTTGGCGGAATATTGAGGGTAAATTTTTGAAAAACGTAATAGCTAAAATCTTTGGCATTAAAGTTGCACCAGATTCTATCGAGGACGCGTGCAAGTTGTTCGGTGTCGAGTACGAACCAAACAAGACATTTCAGGATACATGTAAAACAGTTGACCTAACTGGTGAATTTGCTGCTATGGATCAATCACTTTTAAGAAAAGTCTTTGTTTCTGCTGCAAAAGAGCTGCGTAAACGTAATTAGTGATATAATACCTGCGTGGGTAACCACACTAAAACAGAGGTATTTATGATCACAATCGCAAAGAAGAGTAATACCTGTGACGTTGACATTAAACTTGTCCAAGGTGTCACAGGTATTCACTACGCTATTAATGGTGAAGAGCTCGCATGCGTTCCAGCATGGGAGAAACTTCGTGGGCTTTACGAAACAAGCCGCATCCCAAACAAGGTAATGATTGAGATTGCGTCAAGTATTATCAACGCTGTTGTTTTGCAGAACAAGCGTAACTCAACAATCGTCACTGACGATTCCGTTATTGTCTAAGGGGTATGTATGAATCAAGTGGTTCTTATCGGTCGGTTGGTAGCCGATCCTGACTTTAAAACACTGCAATCTGGGAACGCTGTTGCCAACATGCGGATTGCTGTTGACCGTGGAAAGAACGAAGAATCAGACTTTATCGACCTGTCTGCTTTCGGTAAGACGGCTGAGTTTGCATCCAACTACCTTTCTAAGGGTCGTTTGATCGCCATTCAAGGCAAGCTTCGTGTGCGTCAGTATGAGCACAATGGTGAGAAGCGCAAAGCTGCTGAAGTTGTCGTAGATAACATTCAGCCTCTTGATAGCAAGAAGGAATCTAGTGGAGCCCAAAACGCTTATCAGGCTCCACAACAGCGTCAGCCAATTAAGACTGATGACTTGACGGATCCATTCGGCGATGACTAGAGAAGACATCTCAGAATACGTAGATGACGAAGCTTTGACAATGGACGGATTTGACAGCGCTATCATGGGTATCGCTGTCAAACCCTGTCAAAACACAGTTGTTGCCTACGACTTTGAACTCCTTGTCAAGCAATGTGAAGCAGATGGTATGTCATACGACGAAGCCATTGAATACATTGACTACAATATTGTTGGAGCCTATATGGGCGAAGGTACACCTATTATTATCAGGAAGTTAGATACTCTCTAATTCTTGCTTGAGGTGGGGTCAAGCAAGTGGAGGCGCTTAGTCTATCAGACCGAGCTGCCTCCCTTTTTTTATGGCTCTAGTCTTAGCATCCTGACCACTAACACCAAGTTTCCAATACAGGTTATCTAGGTGAAAGTTTACAGTGCGGTGACTGATTGACATAGCCATGCCCATCATCTTTGCAGTGCGCCCTTTAGGAAGCATGCGTAACACTTCAAGCTCGCGGTCCGACAACGGGTATGTAAGCTCTGAGTTAGGATCAGTAGCTTTTGGTTCTTCTTCTGACATTAATCCTCCCAAATCAAAGGGCATTCTTTTTTCAGGATGTCATGAATCAACTTAGCGACTTCCTGGTGCTCGCCTTGAGCCCCTTCGTCAAGACGGCTTTCCAAGTAGTGAATCCAACTACGGATAGTCCCATTCACATACATAGTTGTAGGTGTACACATAGGCAAGACGTTGCGAGCTGTTTCTGGGGCAATGCCACTTGCAATCATCTTGTCGTAAGCCTCGAATGCAGTGGATATTGCTACGTCAGCTTCTAGTTCCATCTGTTGCACTACAGGGTTTTCATCATCAATGATTGATGACTGTTTGTTGGTTGGGTGTTTTAAACGTAATTTAACTGCACATGGCTTTTCTACTACGGGAGAATATCGCTGAGAAAACACCTGAAACGACATTGACTTATGTCGTTGAATTTGCATTGCAACTGCAATTGACGTTTTGACTTCAATGCACGCATTTGCCATCTCAAAGATAGACCAGTGGCGATGCTTAATACAGTACTTCAACAGCTTTCTGTATTCTGCATTCTCTTGGTTGAGTGGGTTGCTTACCCTAGCGCAATATGCAATATGTTTCTCAGCATCAGGGGTAATCCATATGAGACGTGCTTTACTTGTCATAGTCCGGTACTCCCGAAGCCACCATCTCCACGTTCATTCTCGAACAAGTTGCCTGTAGATGTGTTGACTAACTTGACATTTGGTACAAGGTTGAATACAAGTTGCGCCACGCGCATACCGGGCTGTACGTAGAACCGATCGTTTCCAAAGTTGGCGAGAATAACTTTAACTTCACCAGTGTAGTCAGAGTCAATAGTGCCTGGGCTATTAAGTACAAACACACCATTTTTTGCTGCTAATCCACTACGGCTACGCACCTGAGCTTCAATATTTGCGGGTAGACCAAGTCTTACATCAGTAGGTACAAGGACAATCTTTCCTGGATCTAAAGCCAAAGGCTTAGTTACTGACGCGCACAGGTCATATCCATGACTACCTGATGTAGCTTTAGAAGGAACTACAAAACGTGGGTTGTCCGATATAGATCGAACAGCAATCTCAATTTCATCCATACACCAGTTTATACTTGCTTACATGCAGGTGCAAGTAATGTGTTGACCTGTAGTACAATCAGTGGTATGGGCGTAGTTAAAAAGTATCAAAACCCGTCTGGTGGATTGAATGCTGCTGGAAGAGCACATTACAAGAAAACGGAAGGTTTAAATCTTAAACCACCTGCCCCAAAACCTAAAACACCTAAAGACGCAGCACGGCGCAAGTCATTCTGTGCACGCATGGAAGGTATGAAAAAGGTGAACACCTCCGCTAAAACAGCTAGGGATCCGAACAGTCGGATTAACAAAAGCCTTCGTGCATGGAACTGTAACTGATGCTCAAGAATATTAATCACCCACATACATTCATGAGGGAAATACCAGATTTAGAACGCCGTGAACACGGTCTCAAAAAAACTCCAACTAAATCTGAAATACAGCAGATGGAGAAAAAAGAGCATGGTCTTAAGCGCACTCCTAGTATGGCTGAGATTATGAAGATAGAAATGAAAGAGCACATTAAACCTAATGGTGATGTGGTCATTGGTCGTGGTTATAAGGGAAGGGCTAGGTCAAAGTAATGGCTAAGGTTATGAAACCAGTGAAGACGATGTCGGACATTATGGGTGTAAAGAAACCTCATCCAGCAGGATGCAAGTGTCCAGGTTGCAAGAAGGGCAAGTGCTAAGCTATGGCGGAATCAAAGACTGGTAAGCCTAAAGGAACTAGGAAACCTAAACCAACACCTCCTGGGCAAGGATCCATGGATTTCAGTGGTGGAAACAAAGGCCCACAAGCACTGCAAACGTGGAGCCCAGATTTTACGCGTAAGTCTCAAGGGCCTCCTCAAGGCGGGTCAAATCAAATCCTTGCTGACGTACGCCGTCGAGGCGTTGGGTATGGATCTGGCGGTAGGCAAAGTAGACCTGGTGTCCTGCAACCTGATGGTCAAGAAATAATGCCTGGTAGAGGAAACATCTATGATGTTTCGTCAAGATACAACCCAGGTCGTTACGTTAATCGTGACGTTTATTCAACACTTCCACCACAAAGTTCGGGAGCAGCTCAAGCTGTTCGTAATTCACAACCTGGACGTGGTGCATTAGCAGTTGTGCCTAAAACGCCAACGCCAACACCTCCTCGTCCAGCACCAGCACCAGCACCAGCACCAGCACCAGCACCGTCTGGTGGAAACAGTACTGGTTCTCGGTTTAATGCCTTTGGTACAAATGACCCCAGGGCAAAAGCGCCAGGTGTAAGTAGCAGTGGTAAAAATCGACCAATTACTAATCCGGGTGCAGCTTTATCACGAACCAGCCCTGGTGGTGCACTTACCGTTGTCGATAAGGCTGATGATGCAGTACGAGCTGGCGTTAAAGTTGCTGGTAAAGGTAAAGGTAACTGGAAAGCACGTCTTGGTTTAGGAGCATTAGCTCTTGGAACAGCTGGTGCTACATACCTTTTGACTCGTGGTCGTAACGATAACGAAGCAGCAGCAAAACCAGCTAAAGCATCTCCTGAAGTTATGGTCCCAGGACGTAACGCTCCACCTTCATCTGGTAATGAATCAGATCGCATTTTGTATCCACAAATTGGTGGTGGTGAACCTACTCGTTCCGGCGGTGGGTCTCAGAGTGCATCAGGTGGTGGACCATCTGCAAGCCAGCCTAGCCTAAGTGATCGCGTACGCAATAACAATAAAGCTAACCGTAGCCCGGATGACTACCTTGGTGAAGCTTTCGATGCTACAGTGCGACGTGGTCGTGAAGTTGGTCGTAAGCATCTTCAAGGTATGATTGCTCGCGATTCTGTTGACGAAACAACAGCTCGTAACCTGATGTCTCGATATGACAAAGAAATCAACAGTCAATCGACATTGAAAGATTACAAGTCTAAGGGTGTGACACAACAGTTTGATCGTGAAAACCCAATGAAGTCTGGTCGATTGCTCGATGAATATCGTGCAATGGGTCGCTCTGGTGATGCTGCGCCAAAGGGTGCTACTCTCGCTGATCTTAAAGCAAGGGCTTTACGCTAATGCCTCCTAAACAACCGTCCTACCTAGAACTCATGCAAAGCCTTGGAGATATGGCTCAAGATCCATCTTTCTTTGTCCCCATGGGTGGTGCTGCAATAGTTGGTGGTATAGACCAAACTAGACAGGCTCTACTAAACCGTGGAGCAGCAAAACTAGGTGGGTCGGTTGTTGATCGTGGCGTACGTGCACCAAGACCACAGTTCAGAACAGGTCTGCCATTTATTGATGATGCTGTTGCAGGGGCGAAGGCTACATACGACACAGTTGTGCCACGCTTCATGAATAGGCATATTGAGCCCATAGCAGGACCTGTTCGAGCAGCAGCAAAACCTCTTACTAATGCTGTTGCTTCTGCTGTCAACTCACCAGTAGGTAAAGCAATTGGTACTGGAGCCAAAGCTATTGGTAAAGGTGTCAAGTTCATTGACAAGACTTTGTACAGCGGGGCAGGTGGTAAAGCTCACCGTATTTTAGATGCGCTGACGCTATCTTCTCCCGCAGGAGATCCTTATTATGAGGATGCTGCTATAAAGCAGGGTCAGAGTATTGACGGCATTTTGCGTGGATATAGAGGTTTGACTACTCCAGAAATGATGGGTAGTGCCATGCAAACACCTGAAGGGCAACGTAAATTCAGGTTAGGTCTCTATAATCTACACCAGAACCTTGTTAACGCGGGTGTACCTCCACAGGTATACGATCACGTAATGGCATCGGTGCAAAACCCTGGCAAAATGCAAAACTCTGATTTTGACTCGCTGAAAACCATACTTATGAAGCATGTGCCACTTAACCAACAGGTTGATGACCCAACATTCCGTGGCGGTGGTGGCGTAAGCGCAGCTGATCTAATTAACACACTGACGTTTAACCTTCCAGAAACTTTTGCAACAGTAACAGGTAATCCTAACTTGCAAGGTTGGAAAACAAGCACTCAACGTGGCATTGAAGGTGTTAGTAGGTTTGGTCAAATTAAGAAACAGTCAATGCTTGGTGATATCAACACTGGCGTTCAACGCAAGACTGCTGAGTTAACTGATATGGTCAAACAAGGCAAAATGACTAAAGAGCAAGCGCAAAAACAGTTGAATGCATTTGTGAGTGGACAGCAGTCACGATATGACAGAGACGCTGCACTACTTGCTCAAAAGTATGGGTTTTAAGGCAGTTCTTCCCTAGCTTTTCGGTTGACTTTATCTAAGCGCTTGGTCATCTTAGATACGACGTAATCTGCATCCTTGGTGTCTTGAGTAACGTAATACATGATGTACCAAACGCATTTGATTAGATCATCAGTAATGGACTCACCTGACTTCTTGCCAGCGCGAGCTAAATACTTGAGTGATGTAAATAGTTCAAACCCTAATCCCCAGGATTTGGCTACGTCAACAACAGAAAAACCAAGGCTGCGGTAATGATCGGGTGCATACTTAGGCATGCAGGTAGTATACTTGCGTGATGATGGATTCGCAAAACGTCGATGACCCAACTTACATAGAACGTGAGGACGGGCTATACCGTAAAACATTTGGTAAATACACTAAGTGTTGCGCGGGTTTTGTCATGGATGGCAAGACTAAACGTCAATGTAAATCCGCTTGCTTAACAGGTAGTCAGTACTGTGCAGCTCATGGCTCACAAGCATTACAAAAAACTGAAAAACCACAGTACCTAGCGCACTTGTTTCAGAAAGAGCGTAAGCGTTTTCGACGCATTGGCAAGGATCTACTAGAAAAGGTTGATAGTTATCGCGACGATCCAGACCTATTCAGCCTAAGGGATGACACCGCTTACCTTACTGCGTTGATGGATACGCGTGCTGAAGCTGCTGCTGAGGGTGTTGGCTTAGAACAATACCGCAAGATTGAGGCAGCTTATTCACTTGCAAAGTCAAAGCTTGGTAGTCCCGACTTCATTGATGCATTTGAGCAGATAGGTGATCTGCTTAATGAGCGCATGGATGAGTATGCTGCGAGTAAAGATGTAATCGAATTGATATCAAGGCGCTCAGATCTGGTTGAAGCTGAGCAAAGAATCATGCAGACAAAGGCGTACACACTCGAAGCTGATCAGGCATTTATGCTTATCATGCAGGTTGTTGAAGCAATTAAAACATCTATCCGTGATGCTGAAACATTACTTGCTATACAAGGCAGTATAAACAAGATATTACGCATGCATCATGCTGAACAAGAAATGGCTATCGAGGACGCAGTCATAGTAGAGGAGAGCGATGTCGAAGTCCCAGGGGTATAGAAGTACACCCAAAGAGTTCAGGCGGTTTACTCAATCTGATAAACCATTATCAGTTGCTTTACTTGAAGCATTGACAGACCAGATTGGTGAAGTCATTAAGACTGGCGATTACGACAGTGGGAGGGCTTTCCCCATCGACGGCGCATCAATGGATTACAAGACCTGGCTCAGAACATTTGCTCCACATGCAATGTCATCAGATCTCGGCAAACATCATGAACGAGCTTGGGAGTGGGCAGAAAGTATTGCGCCAGGTACACCCCCACCTGCGCTTATAGAGTGTTGGTTCCGAGGTGGCGGTAAGTCTACTACGATGGAACACATTGCAGCTCGTATTGCTGTGAAGGGTTCTCGTAGGTTTCTTCTGTACGTATGCTCTACACAGGAAGCTGCGGACCGCCACGTATCCGATATCGCGCACACAATGGAACGGTGCGGTATTGAAAGGGCATTGAACCGCTATGGTTTCTCAAAAGGCTGGAATGCGTCCAAGCTTAGGACGGCAAACGGTTTTAATGTTCTTGCGTTCGGCTTGGACACTGGGGCACGCGGTGTCAAGCTTGATCACCTTCGTCCTGATTTCATCATCCTTGACGATATTGATGAGCTTGATGACAGCGTTAATCGCGTTGAGAAAAAGATAGCGACTATTACCCAGACAATTCTTCCAGCCAAGAGTACTGACTGTGCAATTGTATTTGTGCAAAACAAGATCCACGCCAATAGCGTTATGGCTCAGACTCTGTCAGGTGAACTGGACATGCTTCAACACCGTGTTCAGTCACCTATTGTTCCTGCGCTCGAAGGTTTGACCTATGAGCCATTTGAGCGTGAAGATGGACGTACCGGATACAAGATCATAACGGGTACTCCAACGTGGTCTCATAAAAACCTTGAAGTATGTCAACGCGAGATAGATGACTACGGAATCATCTCATTCCTACGTGAGTGTCAGCACGAGGTTGGCGTTGGTGGTCGATTGTTCCCAGATTTCAAACAGTACGATGCGTCTGGTAAACCTTGGCACGTAGTTGATCAAATGGATATCAAGCCTTGGTGGCGTATATGGGCTAGTCATGACTTTGGTACAGCAGCTCCGGCAGCTACATTGTTTTACGCATCGGACGAGAACGAAGATATCTACGTGTTTGACGAAATATACGAGGCTGGTCGTGTATCGAGTAAACAAGCCGAAGACGTTATACAAAAATTAAAGGCTAGAGGATACGCATCACCTGTAAACGCTAACAACGCAGACGGACCATGGAACACAAAGTTGGAGGCTATCGCTTTTGACTGGGCTAACACTTTCCCTCCTGAACGTGGCGATCAACGCATAGGTGAATATCCAGTCGAGGTGTGGTGGAGGCGCAACCTGCCAGCTGTGCGTGCAGTAAAGGACCGCAAAGCAGGTTGGAGGCGGGTGATGGAATGGCTGGCCGGTAAACGTGTAACGAATGGTGTTGTGTACCCACGGATACGTATATTGCGAAGCACATGCCCAAATCTGATACGTGAGTTGGAAGCAGCTATGTCTGACCCACGCGATCCAGAAGACCTTGATGCTGGTACTAAATCAGACCACGCTTTGGACTCATTCCGGTATGGTGTCATGTGGCGGGAGTTTCCAGTTACATGCCCAGAAACTCAGAAGTCTAAACCTTGGACTCCAATGTGGATGCAGAAAGATAAGGATGACGGGTTCGTATAATGCTCAGTGATATTATCCAAATACTGTTGTTGTGTATTTGTGCCATCTTTTCTGGTTTAAGCTGGTGGAATTTACACACGATTCGTCTCAGGTATAAACAACAAGACATGACTGAATTGTTTAGGGATCAATACTTATAATGGCTCCAGATATGAACATGGGCGCTGGTGGAATGCCAGGAGCCCCAACTCTCAAAGCTCGTGTTTTAGCCCTCAAGAAACAGAAGAACACTGGTACGCCAGGTTCGTTTCCAGCTGGCAATCTGAAGCTGACAGATAAAGATGACTTAACGCTTGACCACGAGGGTAATCAGTGGAGCGTTGACCCTAAAGAACAACCAGAAGAAGCTGTCAGGATTTACAACTTTGTACGAGAACAGTTTGACACAGCGTACAGAGCAAGACAAGAGATGGAACTTGAGTGGGCTCAAGCTCTAGCATTCTTCGAGGGTCGGCAGTGGTTCCGCATTAATAGCCAGACGCGCAACTTGGTCCAATTGCAGAATCCAGCTGAGGCTAACCGATACGTCACAGTTAATAAGATGCGTCCCTTGATCGACGGTGTAGTTGGTAAATTGACGCAGGTTGCACCAGATTGTCGTGCCGTACCACTCTCATACAACCCTAAAGACCAACAAGCTTCTGACGAAGCTAACTTCATTGCGGGTCACTACACACGTAAGTTCGATCGCGAAACTCAGACAAAAGAGCGAGTCCGCTGGGCTTGCGTAACTGGAACATCATTCGTAAAAGTCTATTGGAACGCAAAGTCAGAAGTAGTTATGCCACTTCGTGACCTATCTAATGGCGAGATTACAGCATACGAATCTTTACCGCTTGGTGATGTAGAGGAAGAGATTGTTCCCTGTTTCAACATCTTGCTGGATCCAACAGCGCAACGAGATCATGACATCCGTTGGGTTATTCATGCGTCAATTAAACCTCTGTCGTGGTTTGTTGATAATTACGGAGAAGCTGGTAAAGCAGTTCGCGCAGATGCGATTGCGGGACAAAACTCAGGATATGTAGATGCCTATCTTGAAGGCGCTAACGGATCTGGTAACGGCTGGGTTCAACCATCATCGGCTCGACTCAACAACGTAGATAGTAAGAAACATGCAGCTATTGTTTACGAATATTGGGAGAAACCTACAGCGCAATATCCAGAAGGCCGTTACATTGTAAGTACAAACCGAGCGTTGTTATACGCTGGTGATTGGCCTTACAAGAAGAAAGATGATTTCCCTTTTATACCGCTACGTTGGCAACCACGAAGCGGAACTCCGTACGGACATAGCCTTGGCTTTGATCTTTGTCCGCTACAGCAGTCGTACAATCGTATCTATTCGAGAGCTCTTGAGCAGTTTGAGCAGAACAAAGACTACGTAATGGTGGAGCGGTTATCTCGCGTAGGCGCGGACGCTTTCGACCAATCGGCTGAAGACATTGATGATAAAGGTCGTATCTATCGCAAGATCTACTATGATCGCGGTAGCCACCCGCCACAGATTCAACGAGCACCTGGCATTAGCGCCGACCTATTCCCGTTTCTTCAAGTCTTAGAGAAAGACATGATGGACGTAGCAGGGTTGCATGACGTAAGTCAAGGTCAAGCAGCTGCTGGTACTCCGGCTGAATCAGTTAAACTCCTGCAACGTGCTGACAACACTCAACACTCGTTTATTCGTGCTGACATTGAAGCGTCTATTGCTCGTATCAAAGAGTGGGAAATTGCACTGGTTGACCAGTTTGCTGTAGCTCCATTCATCGGTTCTGTTGACGATCAGGTCAATCCAAAGAATGAAATCCAACAGGGCATCATTACCTTTGACAGTATCCGTGATGGTGGTCAGTACCGTGTTGTATACATCCCTGGTTCATCACAGCGTGAGTCTGATGACCAGAAGTTGCAGAAGATTGTACTCTTGCGTCAGATGGGCCTATTTGGTGACCCACAAGACCCAGAGACTAATGCGCTTGTCATTCGTATGTTGCAACTACCGGAGACATCAGACATCCTCCAAAACCTTGCAATGCAACAGATGAAGCAGCAGGGAATGCAACAACAGATGCAGGAGATGCAACAAATGCAGTTGCAACTTGAGCAACAAAAGATATTCAACCCAGAAGCAGAGCAGATGAAGGCTCAGCTTGACATGGAGAAACAGCAACAAATGTTGCAGATGCAAGGCCAACTTGACATGGCTAAGCAGTCACAAAAATCTGAGTTGAACAACAATGAATACGCAGCGAAGCAGATTGCGGACCTGAGTAAGACCATGATTGCTGGAGACGGCGATCAGCAGAAGGCACAGCCTACTCGGCCACCAGTGGCCAAAACAAAAAAATAGGTGTGCTAGAATAAGGAGAACTTGTTTTAATGCCTGATGAGATGATGACACGAACTACGGATTCATCAGCCGTAGCGATGGGCGAGACAGGTGGATTGAGTAACGCAGTAACGGACTTTATTCGGGATACCGCCGGTTCCGAAGATAACTCACAATGGGCGACAAGTGAGCTTGAAGGTCAAAATGCGGGTCAGTTCGATGAGTACGGTTCTGATGGCGATGACGATAATTACGATGACCTAGTCAACGATATTCTCGGAGTCGAAACACAGCAGTATCCGGAACAGGAAGCTTATTCAGAGCAACCTAATCCTGTGCCATATGAGCGTTTCCGCGAAGTAAATGAGCGAGCGCGACAGGCAGAGGAATACGAAAGCAAGCTCCAGAAATGGGGCCGTGTAATCGAACAATTTGAGCAGCAGGGATATACCGACGCATCGCAGGTAGACGCAGCGCTTGAGCAACAGAGACAAGCAGCGGAAGACATGGCGATTCGTCAGCGATATCAGCAGCTCGTAGATTCGCAGTTGTTGGATCCTGCCGTAGCAGAAGCACAGTACGAGGCTGAGTCAGCACGTATTGGCTATGAACGACAGATGCAACAAGTCCAGGAATATATGATGTATCAGCAGCGTGAAGCTGCTTTTCAAGCATATCCACTGGCAGCTCGTGCGGAAGTGCTCGTAGACAACTTGATTCAGGCGGGTGTAGACCCAGTTCAAGCTGCTCAAGCTGTACACGAACAAGTCCGTACATTGACACAGGCAATGGTCCCAGAGATCACAAGTCGCATCAAAAAACAGCAGCGAGTACCACAGCCAATGGGTCAAGGGCAAGCAGCCCGAATGGCTCCAACAGGCGGTGGTGGACAAAATCGACCTTCTGGTTTTGCAGCGTTACTTGGAATTCAGAGGGGCCGTGGAACTCTATAAGGAATAGAACACAATGGCTATCGCATCCGGTGCAGTCCTGCTTGATACACAGGCTCTTACTCTCGCCGATCAGGCAATCATCAGCAACGACCCTCTCGTAAAAGAAATTACGAAGGCTCTTCACAAGACGTGGAATGCTCTTAAGGACATCCCGCTGACTTCTTCGCCATCCCTTCGCCAGGTTGGTGTCCGCTTTACGAACCAAGCTGGTTCGCTGCCGACCATCAACTGGGCAACGGTTAACGAGGAACCAACGGTTTCCAAGGGTAAACCAAAGCAGTACGAAGAATCCATGTATCTTGTTCGCAACAAGATCCAGGTAGACCACGTTCTCCTCGATCAACCGAACAACATCGTGGATCCGATTGAGGCCCAGGTACAGATCTTTATGGAATCGTTTGCTTATGATTTCAATACGAAATTCATTAACAACGATCCGACCGCTGCGTCGGGTGATGCTGACTGTTTCCCTGGCCTTCGCTATCGATTGGCTAACCCAGACCAGTTCGACATTCCTGGTGAAATGTCGGTCAACGCTGCTGGTGTAGACCTTACAACTGCTACGTCTGCATCCGCTATTGCAAACAACATGATGCTTTACATCCAACAGTTGCTTGACAATATGAACAGCCCAGATGGTGATGGAATTGTCCTGTACGTATCCGAGCGTCTCAAGCGACGTATCGAATGGGCCATCCGTAATATGGGCATCGGCGCAGGTTTCGACATTACCAAGGACTCCTTTGACCGCCCGGTTGAAAAGTACAAGGCTGCGATTGTTCGCTCGGTTGGCCGTCGTGCAGATGGTATTACTCACGTCCTTAAGGATGAAACAGCTGCTGGTATTGAAGCTTCAACAGCAACTGGCCTTGAGTCCATCTACGCAGTTCGCTATGGCAGTGGTTATGCTACTGGCTGGCAGAGCGGTCCATTCAAGCCTACCTATCTTGGTCTTTCTAAAGAAAACGGCGTTCTTCACAACATCGTTTTTGACTGGGGTGTTGGTCTTTGGATGCCACACGTTCGTGCTGTAGGACGTGTCTACAACATCAAGGTTGCATAAGGAGTAACTGATGGCACAAGATTATCTTTTGAAGTTTGGTTCACTAGCGTTGTCTGCTCTTGCAGAAGCAGCGTCTGGTGTTCCAACCTTCACCGGAAGTTACGTTACTGGACCAGCAACGCAAATCTTCCCGACCGTTGTAGACCTCGGAGCAATCGGAGGCCAGAACAATCGTTCGGAGATGTTTGCTAAGGTAAACATCAACGTAACTGCTCTGAGTTCATCTACCACACTAGCTGACGCTACCAACTTCTGGTCATTCAACCCAGTGGTTGAAGCAAGCAAGGATGGTACGAACTACAGCATCATCTCGACGCTTCCAACGGACTTGACTGCCTCCCGCGTGTTCTACGCTGCTGGTGGTGTAAGTATTGCTGGTGATGCATCTGTACAGTTGTTTGTACCGTTGTACGCACCAGCTGGTCAGATCAACAGCCAGATTACGATCACTGGTACATCTGATCCGCGTGGAGTGCAGGGTACTGTTGTGGCCGAAGACAACTACCGTTTCTTCCGTGTACGTCTGCTCTGCCGTCCAGGTGTAACTGGTGGTGGCACTACTGGTGCTAACCGAACAATTACCTTGAACGCTACAGCTGCAATCGTAAACGCTAAAGACGGCGCAATCTAATCTAAGGGAGGGGAAACCCTCCCTTTTTTGAAAGGAATAATATGGCAAAAGATTATTTGCTAAACCCTGCTTCTGCCGTCCTAAATGACGGTTCAGCTGCTTGGTCAACCGGAACTCTTGGTGACGGCACAGCTGCTTCCTCTGGAACAGTCTATTACAGTAATGGAATGTCTATTTGGCCATTCGCGTCTAATGGACTGCAATCACAGATGTTTATGCGTTTTATGCTTGCGCCAGCAACCACTACTGGTACAGCTACAAGTAACGCTGTAAATGGATTCCAGTTTGCAGTGCAAGGTAGCCGTGACGGAGCAACGTGGACTACAATTTCTGCAATGCCTAAAGACAATATTGCCTTTAGACATCACAACTCCATGTTGCCAACAATGGCAACTAACGCTACTTTTGCATCTGTTGCTCATGCATCTACATCGCAGACAACTAGTGCGCTTGTAGTCGGTAGTGCAAACATTGCAGGTTGTCCACTCCTCGCTATCAATGACGTGGTTTATACATCTGCTGCAAGTGGATTCTTGGCTAACACACCGTATTACGTTGTGCAGACAACTCCAACTGGAGCTGGTACAAGTAGTG
>JACCDP010143043.1_pt1 | contig 17837 bp, 14 predicted proteins | sample 7445841 | NCBI WGS metagenome assembly JACCDP01 (sample SAMN15323441, study PRJNA562643) | freshwater metagenome | isolation source: river surface water | place: USA:Blue River Watershed | collected 2017-08-17
GATCCGCGACCTGAGTTCCCGGACCTTTCCCAAGTCGCATGTCACTATTCCGCCCCGTATTATGGCGGAGCTATCGCGAGGCGGGTCACCTGGCCGAACAGGCGCAGAAGATCCTGGACCACCAGCGCGACCTGCTGACCCCGGCCCGCATCACCGAATTGGAGGCGGCCATCCAGCATTTGGAGTCCACGCGGTCCGGTGGAACGCGTGAGGACATCGCGGCGGCCATGACCCGGTTGGAAGCCACGGCCCAAACATCCCTGTTGGCCTACCCACATGCCTCCATACGCGAAAATGTGGAAAGCCTCCTCACCATGGGGATCGTGCTCTTCGCCTTCCGGCAATTCTACTTCCAACCGATGGCCATTCCCACGGGTTCGGCTCAACCGACCTTCAACGGCATCACCTGCGAAGACCTCCGCTACAATGGCGGATCGGTTCCGAACCTAGCGGTCCAGGCTGTGGAATGGGCGCTCTTCGGTTACCATTATTACGAAGTCATCGCCCTCGATGACGGCGAATTGGGTGGAGTCGGCCCGTCAGCCCGGTCCGGCGGAATCAACGGCCTGGTCCGCAAATCCTTCGATGTCGAGGTCGGACGCACCGTCTACACCGTGAGCACCTCCATGAGCGAGGGTCCCAGCGACTTCATGCGCCACATGGGCTTGGCCAATGACCACGGCACCCTGCCCCAGCGCCACTTCAAGAAGGGCGAACCCATCATTCGCTGCCGCGTCAAATCGGGCGACCGGCTCATGGTCGACCGACTCACCTACAACTTCCGCAATCCGCGACGCGGCGACACGGTCGTCTTCAAATCGATGCAGCATCCCGGCATGACGGCCAACACCCACTACATCAAGCGACTGGTGGGCCTCGGAGGCGAAAAAGTCCGGATCGGCGACGACCGCCATGTCGTGATCAACGGACAGCGCTTGGACAGCACCACGCCCGGTTTCGCAGATGTTTACAGTTTCGACCCGGCCAAGCATCCGGCTTCCAGCAGCTATTCCGGCCACGTGAATGGGATCGGATTTGCCGAAGGCAGTTGGTTCTCGACCCACGAGGCTGAGTACGAACTCCAGCACAGCCGTGATGCCGCGGCTCCGCAGCAACTCAACGTCATCGCCGAGGAAAAGGTGAAAGTGTGGCGCGGTTTCACCAACGCCGCATTGGCAACCGCCGACAGTTCCCAAAACGGGCGCTTTGCCCAGCAGAAGTCCCGCCTCGAGGCGATGTCCCTGAGCACCCCGAATTTCCGGAATTCCCAGGACGAGGTTACCGTCCGACCCGGGCACGTTCTTTGTCTGGGGGACAACACCATGAACAGCTCCGACTCCCGCATGTGGCCGGTTCCCGATTTCCCCCAGGAACGGATTGTCGGAAAATCGGGCTGGGTCTTCTGGCCTTTGAGCCGTCGTTGGGGCTGGAGTCAGCACTGAGGAGACAGGCCCGCTCCGGGAAAGCGCCCTTCGATCAAGACGGGAAACCCCTCCATCGACATCAGCGTTGACCGGACTCCATGAAGCCACACCATCTGATGTCTGATTCTTTCCGCGCATGAAGACCCTGCTGTTCGTATGCACCGGCAACACCTGCCGCAGCCCCATGGCTGCCGCACTGGCCCGCAAGGCCTTGGGTGATTCGCCGGATTGGCAGGTGGTGTCCGCCGGAATCAACGCGCTGAACGGCCAGGCAGTGAGTCCCCACTCGGTGACGGCCTTGCGTCAGATGGGCCTCGACATCTCACAGCACCGGGCCCAGATGCTGACCGGACGGTTGGTGCGGGAAGCCGATTACATTTTTGGTCTCACCCGCGGACATGTCGAAGGCATCGTGTCTCTCTATCCCGAGGCAGCCGAGAAGCTCTTCGTCCTCCGCGAGTTTGAAGACGACGTCAGTGATCTCGACCTCGACATCCACGACCCCATCGGCGGTCCCTTGGAAGGCTACATCGAATGCCGCGACCAGATCCGACATGCGGTCGACGCTGCGGTTCGATTCATCCAGGAAGGTGGCACAACGCGTCCGGCCATGATCGTGGCTATGGGTTCGGACCACGCCGGCTTCGCCCTCAAGAAGGATCTTGCTCCCGTCTTGTCCCGGATGGGTGTTCAGGTGATGGATGAAGGCACCCACGGACCCGAATCCACCGACTATCCCGATCACGCCCAATCCGTGGCCCGCAAGGTGGCCTCGGGTGAAGCCGACTTCGGAATCCTCATCTGCTCAACCGGAGTCGGCATCAGCATCGCAGCCAACAAGGTTCCGGGCATCCGCGCGGCTCTGGTTCACAACCTCGAAGGCGCGGCACTTGCGCGGCAGCACAACGACGCCAACGTGCTGTGTCTCGGCGCCCGCTTCGTCTCCACCGACGAGGCCTTGCAAATCATCGAAAGCTTTCTCCAAACCCCATTTGAAGGCGGCCGCCACCTGCGCCGCGTGAACAAGATCGAACCAGACATGTCCACATCACTCGCCACCGTTGATCCGCAAATCGCCGACATCATCCGCCACGAACGTTCCCGCCAACTCGAGAACATCGAGTTGATCGCCAGCGAGAACTTCACCAGCCCAGCCGTCATGGAGACCCAGGGCAGCGTGCTCACCAACAAGTATGCCGAAGGCTATCCGGGCAAGCGTTGGTATGGCGGTTGTGAATATGTCGACGAGGCCGAGCAGCTGGCCATCGATCGGGCCAAGAAACTCTTCGGTGCCGAACATGCCAACGTGCAGCCCCACTCCGGCTCCGGGGCCAACATGGCCGTCTACTTCAGCATGCTGAAGCCCGGTGACAAGCTTCTGACCATGGACTTGAGCCACGGCGGCCACCTGACCCACGGCAACAAGGCCAATTTCTCCGGCAAGTTCTTCGAGATCGTGCACTACGGCGTCGGCAAGGACAGCGAACTCATCGACTACGACCAACTCGCCAGCATGGCCCGCGAACACCGGCCCAAGATGATCACCGTCGGAGCGTCGGCCTATTCGCGCCGGATTGATTTCCAACGCATGGGTGAAATCGCCCGTGAGGTCGGCGCGATGCTCTTGGCGGACATCGCCCACATCGCCGGCCTCGTGGCCGCGGGGGTTCATCCGAGCCCGGTGCCGCATGCCGACTTCGTCACCACCACGACCCACAAGACCCTGCGCGGTCCGCGCGGCGGCCTCATCCTGTGCAAGGCTCAATACGCCAAGGCCATCGACTCGCAGGTATTCCCCGGCATCCAAGGCGGCCCGCTGATGCATGTCATCGCGGCGAAGGCCGTCTGCTTCCACGAGGCACTGCAACCCGGTTTCCAAGCCTACCAGCAGCAGATTGTCCGCAACGCAGCGGCTTTGTGTGAGGGCATGAAACGCAATGGATTCCGGATCGTCAGCGGCGGCACCGAAAACCACCTGATGCTCGTCGATGTCGGCGCACGCGGTTTGACCGGAAAGCAATGTCAATTGGCCCTCGATGTGGCTGGCATCACCACCAACAAGAATACAATCCCATTCGAGACCCGTTCACCCTTCGAAGGCAGCGGTGTTCGCCTGGGAACCCCGGCGGTCACCACTCGAGGGATGCGCGAACCGGAAATGATGGCCATCGCCGACATGATCAGCGAAGTGCTCCTCGACATCGCCAACCCCGCCACGGCGGCCAAGGTTCGGGATCGCGTCAAGGCGCTCACCGCACGTTTCCCCCTGCCCTATTGAGGCCAGCGTCGGAATGGGTTGATCCGGATGGATGTGACGCAGCCCTTTCGGGGTGACCAATCCCGAGGGCGGTGGGTAAAGTGATCCCATGATCAACGCCGCCCCCAGACCCGGTGGCACGCTCGATGAGCTGGCCAACCTCGCGGCCCAGGTCAGCTTTGCGCCGGCGGCCATTGTCGCACTCGATGAGCACGCCGGCTGGACACCTGTCGGCCAAACCGGCTGTTCCCCGGAATTCATCCAGACGGTTCTACCGATCATCTCCCAGGCCGCCGTCAGCATCCACGACTGGATAGAAATCCGTGATGCTCCGAGCCAATTGCCCGAGGGTTGGCGTTGGCTCTCCTGCCTTCCGGTGCGGTTGCCCACAGGCGGAATCGCTGGCGTCATCGCGGTGCTGGACCGGTCTCCGAGACGGCTCAATGCCGGTCAACGGGCCGGGCTTCAGACCGTCGCCCGTCAGGTGATTGTCCATCTGGAACTGCGGCGTCAGGCCACCGACCTGGCGGCCACCACCGAACAGCAGCGTCAGACCGAGACACGCCTTCGCGACAACGAGGCCTATTTTCAGGCTTTGGTGGAGTCCCTTCCCCAGAACATCTTCCGCAAGGACCTGAACGGTCGCTTCACCTTCGTCAACGGCGCCTTCTGCCGGACCCTTCAACGCCATCAGAGCCAACTCATTGGTGTCACCGACTTCGACTTGTTCCCGGAGGAATTGGCCCGCCGCTACGTCGAAGACGACCGACAAGTCATCAGCAGCGGCAATCCCTTGGAGAAAACCGAGGTCAATGTGACGCCAGATGGCCAGCGCCATTGGTTCCATGTGATCAAGACGCTGCTTCTCGATGCCAGCGGTCAACCGGTGGGAATTCAGGGCAGCTTCTGGGAAGTCACGCAGGAAAAAAGGGCGGAGGAACAGTTGGCCCATGAACGCGACCTGCTGCATGCCCTGCTCGAACACGCGCCCGATGCGATTTATTTCAAGGACCGCGATTCTCGGATCACCCGTGCCAGCCAAGCCCTCGCCGATCGGGTCGGGGTGCCGGACCCGAGCCACCTGATCGGAAAGACCGATCACGATTTCTTCGAGCGTCAGTATGCCGACGCCGCACGCTCGGACGAACTCACGATCCTGAGGACCGGCCAACCCATCCTGGCGCGACTGGAGAAGGAAAGCCTGCACGGCGGTCGGGTGCGCTGGGCTCTCACGAGCAAAATGCCACTTCGGTCCCCGAACGGGCAGGTCATCGGCACCTTCGGCCTTTCAAGGGACATCACCGAACTCCAGACGGCTCGGGAACAATTGGAACGCACCGAAGCCAACTACCGCGGATTGGTCCAGAATGCGGTGGACGGCATTTTCCAAACCACCCCCGACGGCCGCTACCTCAACGCCAATCTCGCTCTGGCCAAGATGTACGGTTTCGACACCGTCGACGAACTCTTGGCCAGCCGAACCGACATCGAGCGGCAGCTCTATGTCGATCCGAAGCAACGCGACCGCTTCGAGGAACTCCTCAACCGCAACGACAAGATCGACCACTTCGACAGTGAGGTGTACCGCAAGGATGGCCGGAAGATCTGGATCAGTGAGAACGCCCGGGCTGTCCGGGACGCTTCGACTGGAAAACTCCTGTACTACGAAGGAACGGTCGAGGACATCACCGCCCGCAAGCAGGCCGAGAAGGATCTCAATGAGGCCAATGCCGCACTCGCCGCGGCACGCGATGTCGCCATCGAATCCGCCCGCGCCAAATCCCAGTTCCTGGCGAACACCTCGCACGAAATCCGCACTCCGATGAACGGCATCATCGGATTCGCCCGTCTCCTGCTCGACACCCCGCTCAATCCGGAGCAGCGCGAATACGCCGGCACCGTCCTGCACAGCGCCCAGAATCTCCTCAAGGTGCTCAATGACATCCTCGATTTCTCCAAGATCGAGAGCGGCAAACTGGCGTTTGAAAACATCGAGTTCGACCTGCGACCCATCGTCGAAGACACCGTCGAGCTGCTCGTGGAAATCGCCCAGGCCAAGGGTGTCGAGGTGGCCACCCGGATAGACCACGCACTGCCCGCGGTGCTGCGCGGCGATCCGGGTCGCATCCGACAGGTGCTGACCAACTTGCTGGGTAACGCCATCAAGTTCACCCAGAAGGGCGAGGTCACGGTGATCATTGATGTCGTGGAAATCCAATCCGGACACTGTCGGATCGCCTGCCGCGTGATGGATACGGGTATCGGCATCGAACCGGCAGCACTGACCCGAATCTTCCAGGAGTTCACCCAAGCCGACGGTTCCACCACTCGACGCTTCGGGGGCACCGGACTGGGCCTGTCCATTTCAAGGGAACTGGCACGAAGGATGGGGGGCGACATCGAGGTGAGCAGCGATCCGGGCCGTGGGTCGACCTTCACCATGACGGCACTCTTCGAGATCGTCAGTCCCTGCCCTCCGGCGCCGATTCCAATACCGCTCAAACTGCTGATCGCCGACGCGCACCCAGCCACGTGCGCGTCATTCCACCACGAGATGGAGCGCTGCGGAGCCTCCGTGACATCTGTGCCCACGGCCGCCGCGGCGATTGATGCCTTGGCGCAAGCCGCGGATTCGGGCGCTCCCTTTGATGCCGCCTTCATCGCCCTGCAATTGCCCGACATGGACGGACTGACCGTGGCCCATGAAGTGCACTGCATCGCGGCCATCGCCTCTGTGCGCATCATCCTCGTGGCGGCGGTATCCCAGCGGCCCGACCCCAATTTGCTGCGCACCGTCGGCATCGCCGGCCACCTCATCAAACCCTTCAAGCAATCGCGCCTTCGGGAAGCGCTGAGAGCTCTGTCGGCAGGCGAAAGCCTCATGGGAGGCCCGAATTTGGTGGAAGCCCTTCCTTTGACGAGCCACCCCAACGGGCGCTCGTTGCGATTGCTTCTGGCGGAAGACAACCTGGTGAACCAGAAGTTGGCCGTGACACAACTCCGACGACTCGGGCACAGCGTCGCCGTGGCATCCAACGGTCGCGAAACCCTGCAGGCCTTGCTGCGGGAACCCTTTGATGCGGTCTTTCTGGATTGCCAAATGCCTGAACTCGACGGCTACGAGACGGCGAGGGAAATCCGTCTCATGGAGGCGGATCGGAAATTGGGCAACCGCCCGCCGGCATTCCTGATCGCTCTGACCGCCAATGCCATGGCCGGTGATCGGGAAAAATGCCTCGCAGCAGGCATGGATGAATTTCTCACCAAACCATTGGATCTCGATCAACTCCCCGGGGTCTTGAACCGGGCCATCGGAGCCCCTCCTGCGCCCCCAACGGGTGATCCACTCTCACTTTTCCCTCAGCGGGAGTCCCCGCAAACTGGCAGCGACGACGCGCGCGCCGACACACTACCGGTGCTGGATCCGTCCTTGCTGGATTCACTGCGAACCCTGCGCTTCGAGGGAGAACCCGATCCTGTTGTCGAGATCATCGACCTGTTCCTGCGCGACACGCCCTCTCGACTCGAGGAGGCCAAGAGTGCATCGGCCCGCCGGGATGCCGCGGGCGTCCAATCAGCAGCCCACACCCTCAAAGGCAGCGCCAACAACCTCGGCGCCCGACGATTGGGGGCAGCGGCTGGACGCCTGGAAAACCAGGCATCCACAGCGCGGTGGGAACTGATCGACGATCTCTTGTCGGCGGCCGACACAGAACTCCAAGCGCTGATTCCTGAACTCGAACTCCAGCGCGCGCGTTGAACTCAGTTGAGGCGTTTTACTCAGACCTCACTTCATCAACGCTTCGATCTCGTCGGCCTCGATGGGGATGTCCGCCATCAGGTCGACGGGGCCGTTCTCCGTGATCAACACATCGTTCTCCAGACGTACGGCAAGGTTTTCTTCCGGGATGTAGATGGCCGGTTCGACGGTCATCACCCATCCCGGGGCGAAGGGTTGGTTCATGTGCCCCAGATCATGGACATCCAGGCCAATCGGGTGGCCGTTGCCGTGCATGAACCACTTCTTGACCGGCTTCTTGGAGGGATCACTCACCTTGACCTTGAGGTCTTTCGGCTTGAGCAATCCAAGACCCACGCATTCCTGGGCGACCAGGTCTTCGGCCTCCGCTTGCCACTGGCTCCACAGCTTGCCTGAAGTCAGACCGGCCGTCGAAGCCCTCAGGACCCGGAGCACCGCGTCGTAGACCTGCCGCTGGCGGCGGGTAAAGCGGCCATTGATGGGAATGGTCCGCGTCAGGTCTGAATTGTAGTTGGCATAACTGGCCGCCACATCAAGCAGCAGGACATCGCCATTCCGGCAAACCTGATCGTTCTCGAGGTAGTGCAGCACGCAGGAATTCCTTCCTGCACCGATGATCGGATTGTAGGCGAAACTGCCCCGACGCCGGACGAATTCATGGGCAAATTCGGCCTCCACCTCGCATTCATTGACGCCCGGCTCCACAAACTGGCACACCCGCTCGAAGCCTGCCTTGGTGATGGAGCAGGCATGGCGGATGAGATCGACCTCCATCGGATCCTTCACAACCCGAAGAGTGTGGAGCAACGGAGCCAGACGCCGGAAATCATGGAGCGGATATCGGGCACGCAGATCGCGGATGAATCGCACATCCCGCGATTCCACCTCGACGACCGCACGCCGGTGCTCGTTGGTGTTGAGCCAGACTGACTGGGCCTCGCACATCAACCGGTGCAGCATCCGCGGGAATTCCGTGGTCCAATGGACCGAGCGGACCCCCGAAACCTCGGTCGCCTGGACCTTGGTCAACTTGTGACCTTCCCAAATGGCGATGAGCTCACTGGTCTCACGCAGGAACACCATTTCCCGCATGCGCTCGTCGTCGGCATCCGGGAAGATCACGAGGATGGTTTCCTCCTGCTCGATACCGCTGAGGTAGAACAGGTCGGTGTTGGGCATCATCCTCAGTGTCCCGTCGGCATTGGTGGGAAGCACATCATTGGCATTGAGGATGGCCACCCCACCCGGAGGCAGCATCGCACGTAGGCGATTTCGGTTCTGGGCGAAGAGGGCGGACGGTATCGGAGCGTGTCTCACGGGCTCCAGATTCTATCGGCGGGCCATCCCGTCAACCTCGAGATGAAACGGTCACCGTGAGGCACGATCACCTTGCTGAATCACAAACCCGGAGTTGGTCATCCGGTGGAAGGCGTTGAAGCAGATGGGTGATCGACAAAACCTCACCCGGAAAACGGTAGCCCGGAACCAATTCTGCCAGGGGCTGCAGCACGAATCGACGCTCCTGCGCCCGGGGATGTGGCAAGATCAATTCCTTCGTGTTGCGTGTCTGGTTCCCCCAGACGATCAAATCCAAATCCAAGGGACGCGATTCATTGTGAACCACCTTGGGTCGCCGCCCGGCCTCCTTCTCGACGGCTTGCAGGAAGGCCAACAGTGCTTCCGGTGAATCGCCGCCCACGGGAGTCAGGATCGCCACCGCATTGGTGAAGATCGGTGAACCGGGCGGACAATCCACGGGGGTGCTCGTCCACAGGGAGGACCGCAGCAATGGGCGGACCGATCGCCCTTCCAGTCGATCCATCGCCCACCGGATCAACGACGCTGAATCTCCCAGGTTGGATCCAAACGCGACAACGGCCTGAATGGATTCGGAAACCATGGGATCAAGGAATCGGGCTCAAACCCACTTTCGGGCTCAGTGCAAACCCAGGACATCCTGCATGCTGTAGATGCCGGCGGCTTTGCCCACCACCCAACCGGAGGCTCGCAGTGCTCCCTGCGCAAACGTGTCCCGGCTGCTCGCCTTGTGGGTCAACTCCACCCGCTCACCCACGGCCGCAAAAAGAACCGTGTGGTCTCCCACCACATCACCACCCCGCACCGCATGGATGCCGATCTCGGAGGGAGTACGGGCTCCAACGATGCCGTGGCGACCGTGACGAAGGGCTTCCTCCAATTGGACTTTCCGCACATCCCCGAGGATCTCCAGAAGGGTCGTGGCGGTCCCGCTGGGGGCGTCCTTCTTCAACCGATGGTGCGTCTCGATGACCTCGAGATCGAAGGAGGGCCCGAGAATTTCGGCAGCCTTGCGGGTCAGCCAGAAGAGGGTGTTCACGCCGGTCGAATAGTTCGAAGCCCAGACCATCGGGATCTTGACCGCAGCCGACCGGATTGCGGCTTTTTCGGCCTCGCTGTGCCCCGTGGTGCCGATGACCAAGGCCTTGCCATGGACCGCGCACAGCGCCGCGACATGGGCCGTGGCGTCGTGGTGGGTGAAGTCGATGACCGCATCGGCGCCCGGCAGGACCGACGCCAAATCGTCCCCGACATCCAGCCCGGCAACGACCTGCAATCCCGGATGGTCTTTGGCGCACGAGAGCAGTGCCTGACCCATCCGACCCTTCGAACCATTGATGATGATGCGCGACACGCTTCCGACATTACTGCCAAGCCTTGCGGCGAACAAGACAGCCGATGGTTCAACCACACGGTCCATCCGATGGGAGTCGGCGTCGCTTCCGATGGTCAGAGATGCCGGTCTGGTGTTCAATGCTGCCGCCTCATGTCCAACCCGGGAGCTCCATTGAAACCCATACCGACGTGCCTGCGATGGGCTGGCCGTGCCCTGGGTTGGGCAACGATTCTCAGCTGGGTCGCCATCCAAATCCCCATCGAGGCCGGAACCTCGGCACCCGCGGTTTGGCTGTTGGCGATCTTCACCTGGGCTATCGCCATGGAGACCCATCGTTGGCTGCCCACCCAGAACACGGTCGCCGCGGCCGGACTGATTTCCGTCGTTGGATTCCTTCTGGCGATCTCTCAAGGCAACCGTTCTCGAGCCGATCTGGCGCTGAATGTCCTGATTGGGTTCAGCCACATCCTCAGCAGCCGAGGCCTCATCCGCTACCTGCTCCGCCCATGGCGCGGGCAATCCGGATATGGTGTGTCGGTCCTCCTCGGAACGACCTGGATCTCAGCCATGTCCATCAGTCTGACCCAAACGACCGTGGGCCTGCCCCCCTCCCTCTTGACATACATGATCCAAATCGCAGGAACGGGCTTGGCCCTGCTGTCGGCCAGCGTTTGGCTTCTGGTGAAAAAGCCCATCCCTGAGGCACCGAATCCTTGGCCCGCCGGGTTCTGGTTTGCTCTGACCCTGACCCAGATCTTCGCCTTGACGGTCACCGGGCGCTGGGGTGTTGCTGCGGTCGCAGTCTCGGTCACCCTCGTTGCGATGGTTGGAATCTTCGTCCGACACCGCGTTCGCCATCATCCGTTTCAATGATCTGGCACGGCTTCGCCAGAAACATCGACCGGTGAGGTTGCCTGAACCAACTGCACCCGAGAAACCCGCATGCCATCCAACTCGCAAACAGTGAGTCGATAGCCACCCAGTGCCACGGAATCTCCCATCTTGGCAAAGCCTCCCAACTGTTCGGTCATCCATCCACCGACTGTGTGCACCTCGGAGGCATCCACCGATTCCTTGACCAACTCCGATAGTTCGAACAGCGGGAGGGCACCATCCAGACGCCACTGCGAATCCCCGAGCACCTCGATGCGCGGCTTTTCCTGATCAAACTCGTCCTGGATCTGACCCACCAATTCCTCCAGGACATTCTCCAATGTAACCATGCCCACGGTGCTTCCGTACTCATCGACCACCACCGCCAAATGAAGTCGTCGATCCAGGAAAAGTTGCAGCAAGCGATCCAGTCGAGCGGTTTCCGGGACGTAGATCACCGGCTTGGAACTGGATCGAAGAATGGACGCCGATCCTTTGACATCCCGTCGCAGGTAGATGTCCTTGGCGTGCACCACGCCCACCAGGCGGTCAAGATCGCCGCCGTCACTCAACGGAAACCTTGAGTACCGGGTCTCATCGGCCAGCCGGAGGCAATCAGCGATCGAACGCCGGAGATCCAAGGCCACGATTTCCCGCCTCGGACGCATCACTTCGCGAACCCGACGGCGGCCGAGATCCAGGGAGTTCTGCACGATTTCCCGCGCCAGCACTGAACTGCCTCCGGCCGCCAGCGTGGATCCCAGCATCAATCGCAATTCATCTTCGGAGTGAACCTCTCCGTGCCCCGAGGACTCGATTCCCAACCGTTGCAGCACCCAAAGCGAGGTCCAGTTCAGAACCCAGATCAAGGGATAGGTCAGGACATAGAACCAATGGAGCGGATAAGCCACCCAGAGCGAGGATGGCAGTGGGCGCTTGATGGCGATGAACTTGGGCGCCTGCTCGCCCACCACGACATGGAAGAAGGTCACCACCATGATGCCCACCGAGGCTGAGAGGAGGTGGCGCAACTGCGCCGACTCGATCCGGAACCAGCCGAAGACCGGCTCGAGGAGCGCCGCGAAGACAGGTTCAGCGACCCAACCCAAAGCCAGACTGGCCAGGGTGATGCCCAATTGGCAGGCGCTCAGATATCCATCGAGATGAGAGAGGATGTGACGCACCATCCCAGCCCTTCGGTGCCGACGCTGAATGTACCCTTCCAACTGGGTATCCCGGATCTTCACCAACGCGAATTCGGCAGCGACGAAAAACCCGTTGAAGGCCACCAGTGCCAGTGCCAGCGACAGTTTTCCCGTCACTTCCAAGAATGAGGACGGTTCGCTCATGACTGCACCTCCAGGAACAAGGCGCCCAAGACATCGGAAAGCGTGACGATACCCATCTCAACGCCTCCGGGTCCCCGGACAATTGCCAGGTGTTCACCGGACCTTTGAAAGACCCTAAGGGCTTCCTCGATGCGCATGGAATCGTCGAGGAACAAGGCGGGCCGCAGCCAATCCCGTGCGGTTTTTCGACGACCATTCGGCTCCGAATACAGCACGTCCTTGAGGCTGACGATCCCCTCGATCCTTCGACCGGATCCCTTGCTGTTCCAAACAGGCATTCGGGTTCGTCCTTCCCGTCGACACAAATCCCGGATCTCTTCGAGGCTCGCCGAGGCCGTGACGGATTGAGCTGAATCCAGTGGCTTGGCCACCCGCGAGAGGGTGAGGTTCTGGGCATCGATCACTCGGTTGATGAGGGAGCGCTCCGTCTTGGACAACTCACCCGTGCTCGACTGGATCAACGCCTTGAGCTCGTCCCGGTTGGCAAACAGGCGACTGCTGAGAGCGCGGTCACCCGTCACCCAGAGAAGAGCTTGGGCGAATCGCCCCACCAGAAACACAGCGGGTGACAGCATCCAGTGGATGGCGGCAAAGAAGGGCAACAGCCAAAGACAAAGACGGTTGGGCATGCGCTGGAACAAGCGCTTGGGCAACAGTTCACAGACGAGATAAATGGCCAGACCGGTCGTCAACAACATCGGCCACAGCATCCACTCGCGTCCCCGGGCCAAACTCTGGAGATCCTGCCAAATGAGGGCCACGGCCGAAAAATTGGCCACCGTGTTTCCGACGAGAATGGTCCAAAGGAAATCCTCCGGCCGATCCATGTAGGCCAACAGACGCCGGGCATTGCCACTGCCCGCCCGAGCCCGCTGACGCACCCGCAAGCGGCTCAAGGCAAACACCCCGGCCTCCATGCCCGAAAGAAAGAAGGAAACCAAGAGCCAGCCGGCCATGGAAACCCAATGCATCACCTCGTGGTTCACAAAGCCGCCTCCGTTTCCACCAGCAACTCGCGGATCCGCCGCTCATCCGCCAGTTTGACCGTGATCCGCAGGCCTTGATACCGGAACACCTCTCCTGCGGCTGGAACCACATCTGCGAGCCACAAAACGAGCCCGGCCATGGTTTCCACGTCATCGGGAGGATTCAGCGCCGGATATTCACGGCGGAAATCATCCAGGCGCATGGCACCATTGACCCTCCATCGGCCCGGAGCCAGGCACTCGAAGACAAAGCCTTGAGCCTCCCCTTCCCGACGGATGGGACCGACGACGGAAACCAGGATGTCCTGCAGGGTCAGCAACCCGGCGGTGCTCCCATACTCATCGAGGACGATGGCCACACCACGGTGCTGCCGCTGCATGGCTTCGAAGAGCTTCAGGAGATTCATGCTCTCGGGAACGAAGGACGGAAACTCCATCGCCATGAAGAGGTCCGCCTCGGCGTCGAGCAACAAGGTTCGGGTGTTCAAGACACCCACCACATTGTCTGGGGATTCGTCGTACAGAGGAATCCAGTGATGTCCGGATTTCCGTGCCTGTTCGACCATCTGATCCATGGGCAGATCATCGGGCAAGAGAACCATCCGAGCCCGAGGCTGCATCACATCCCGTGCGGTCCGCTCATCGAGCGAGAGCACCTGCAGGAGTATCTCCTTCTCGCCTGCGCCCAGGGTCCCCTGCTGATGCGCCAGTTCAATCAGGTCGGCATATTCATCATCCGACACACCCGCTTGAATCTTGGCCGACTTGGGAACCAATCGTTCCACGGCTCCGTCCACCCATTTCTGGGCGATCTTCCGCACCGGACGTGTCAGGCTGACGAAGTACCACAGAGGTTCGGCCACCCGGAGGGCCCAAGTCTCTGGGCTGCGGACCCCCAATGCCTTGGGTGTCACTTCGCAGGTCAGCAGCAGAAGGAGCAACCCCAAGGCAGCCCACCAAATCCCAGGGATTCCGGGATCCAATGCCAAGCCTCCGCCAATGGTCAGTGCCACCAATAGGGAATTGGACAGGGTGTTGCCGAGAGCTATGGCCGCCAGGACATCCGATGGCTGCGCCAGAAGGGTCCCGACACGTTCACTCCCCCGACGACCCGATTCCACAAGGCGTCGTGCGCGCCAAGTTCCCAGGGAAAACAAGGCCGACTCAGCGAGTGCAAAGAAGAAACTCGCTGCAATCAGCGCCAAGAGAACAAGGAGTGGAGTTGTGGGTAAAGCAACCAACGGGCCCATCGACTCTCAAAATCGGACGACTTTCAATCCAAGAGGCGGCTCCTGAGTAAGTCATCGACTCCAAGAATTGCCAGACAACTTCCCATTTCTTCAGGAATCCATACCCTGCTCCCATGCGAACCGTTGTGTATCCGGGGAGTTTCGATCCGATCACCAATGGCCACCTCGACGTGGTCCAGCGGGCAGCCAAAATGTTCGACCGAGTGATCCTGGCGGTGGCGCGCAACGAGGGCAAACACCCGCTCTTCAGTCTCGATGAGCGCAAGCGGATGGCACTGTCGGCCGTCTCGAATCTGGGCAACGTCGTGGTGGAAACCTTTGAGGGTCTCCTGGTGGATTACGTCATCCACCACAAGGCCTGTGCCGTGGTTCGGGGCCTTCGAGCGGTGAGCGATTTCGAATTCGAATTCCAGCTGGCGCTGATGAACCGCAAACTCAACGAAAACGTGGAGACCGTGTTCCTCATGCCCAAGGATTCCTACTCCTTCCTCAGTTCGCGGCTGGTCAAAGAAGTGGCACGCTTGAAGGGTGATGTCTCGCCGTTTGTTTCTACGGAAGTCGTTGAGGCTCTTCGCGCGAAGCTGGGCGCCTCCGAAGAGTGAGGGTCGGATTCAGAACTTCCAGACCAGGTCGACCGTCACGCGATCCTTGAAGATGTCGCCCGGATCCGCGACGCCCACCTCGTAGGAGGCCCCGAAATCCACTGTCGAGGTCAGGTGGGAGCGGAAGCCGACGCCCACGCCCCCCTGGTACCGTCCCGAGGCGTTGCTGCTGCCGAAGTTGATCACATCGAAGCCCTCCGAGCGCAGGCCGATCATCTTGCCATCGCTCACCGTGAGGAACGAGTTGTAGGAGACGAAGGGCGTGAACCAACGGTGGCAGGCGTAGTCGACCATCGCGTTGAAACGGAGGTTCGAGGTGTTGGCGTCGGCATCCAACGGAACCGTGCCACCCACGTTGGCGTTGAGGTGGAACCGGTCCCAGCCCTTGATCGCCGAGACGAACAGGTCGGCGCGTCCTTTGCCTTCACCCTGGAAGACCTCGTTGTTGCCCGTGGGCACGGTCACCGTGAACCCAGGAGTCACCGCGAACTGGTTGGCGGCATCCTGGATGACCGCGTACTTCAAGCCGGCGGCCAAGTCGTTCCAACCGTCGAGGGTCGTGCCGTTGTCGAGGTGGATGCGCGTGTAACCATCGCGGGTCGCGATGAAGGCCAGACGATCATTGATCGCGTACCGCAACTGCACCGCGTAGACCTGCGCATCGGCGCCCACCCCGAGCAACCCGGAATCGAGCCGGTGATAGGCGAACAGGGGGCGCACCTCGCTCTGGACCAAGGCCGACTCGAAGCAGATCGGATTGGCCACGGGAACGATGGCGCTGTCGAAGCCGCCGTTGGCGGCGATGGCAGTGGCGGTGACCGCGAGCCCGAGGAGGGCCGCCCGTTGCATTGGATGATTCATGCGCACCAAGCATGAAAGATCCGCCCGACTGGAGAACCCCCGCCATTGGCGTGTATTCATCCGTATTTGCGCAGGGATTCCGGGCCTCCGCCACAGGATCCGGGACCGGCGAACCCGAACGGCAGCGCGAACCTTTCCTGAGGACCGGGACCAGCCACGGCCCTCTCCGGGGCTGGACTCGGACGTAGCGCGGAATCACCATCAGCGCATGATTCCCCAAAGTTTCCGTCTCCTGGCCGCGGCCTTGATCACGCTTCCCCTGTGGGCCGGCGAGCGCAAATCCCTCTTCGATGGCAAGACCCTCAGCGGATGGGAAGGCGACCCGAAGGTCTGGTCGGTTCAGGACGGAGCGATCACCGCCGGCAGCGTGGACCAACGGGCCAAGCGCAATGAGTTCCTGGCCAGCACCCGCAGCTACACCAACTTCGTCCTGCGCCTTCAGTTCAAGATCGAGGGATCCGAGGGCTTTGTGAATTCTGGAGTCCAGATCCGCAGCGAACGCATTCCCAACCACCACGAAATGGTCGGATACCAAGCCGACATCGGCGAAGGTTGGTACGGCGCCCTGTACGACGAATCCCGGAGGAACACCATCCTCGCCAAACCCGATCCGGACACCGTGAAGAAAGCCGTGAAACCGGGACAGTGGAACCATTATGAAATCCGGGCCAATGGCGATCGGGTCACTTTGAAAATCAACGGAATCCAAACGATCGACTACACCGAGAAAGACCCGAAGGTGGTGCCCCACGGCAAGCTGGCCGTTCAAATCCATGGCGATGGAAAAACCCGTGTCCAATTCAAGGACCTGTCCATCGAAGAACTGCCCTGAGGCTGATCCTCGGATTCGCGCGGTTCAACATCCCGGAGACTCCACCCTCCAAAAAAACAAGCCGCAGGAAACCCTGCGGCTTGTTTTTGAATCGTTCCTCCGCTGATCAGTCTTCACCCGGTTCCAAGGGAGGACGCACTCCGTATTTCTTCTTGAGAGCCTCAACCTGAGCCAAGGGCTTCATGCCCCCGGTGCATGTCGGATCGGAGAGGGATGCAGCGGCGGCGCAGACACCGGTCAGCAACGACTTCTGCAGATCCCAACCCTCATGGAGACCCATGAGAACACCGGCCGCGAACGCGTCACCAGCTCCGGCTGAGCCGGCGATGGCCTTGGCAGGAACCTTGAGCGACGGCTGCCAGTGGTCCTTTCCGTCGCGGGTGCGAGCGAAGCAGCCCTCCGGGAAGTGGATCACCACCAATTCCTTCACCCCGAATTGCAGAATCGCACCGGCCGCATGACGCAACGAAACAGTGTCCAGAACGCCTTCCTTGCGAATGCGGAAACCCGTCACCATGCCGGCCTCATACTCGTTGATGATCGCGTAGTCGCAGTGCTTGAGCGCCGGCGTCACCACGGTCTTGAAACGGTCGCCAGTTTCGCTGACCACATCGATGCTGGTCTTCATGCCAGCAGCCTGGGCGGCCGCCAATAGCTTGGCCGCGGCAGTCGTTCCGTCCTTGGCAACCACATCCATCTTGTCGAGCAGCAGGAGGTAGCCCAGATGGAAAATGCGGGCCTTGATCTTGGAGAAATCCAACTCCTTGCCGTCCCAGAGGGCATTGGCTCCGCGGTAGTGGAAGAAGGTGCGTTTGCCGTTCGATTGAACGGTGAAGACATCGGTGTAACTGGTATCGGCCTCTGCTGTGGCCTTCAGATACCGGGTATCAATCTTGTGCTTGGCACAGTCTTCCAAAATCGAAGCTCCCAGAGCGTCCTTGCCCACCAGACCGGTGCCGAGGAGGGGGAATTCAGCCCCCATCTTGGCAA
>JACCDP011235623.1_pt1 | contig 17828 bp, 15 predicted proteins | sample 7445841 | NCBI WGS metagenome assembly JACCDP01 (sample SAMN15323441, study PRJNA562643) | freshwater metagenome | isolation source: river surface water | place: USA:Blue River Watershed | collected 2017-08-17
ATATAAATGGCGATGTTGTTTTGCTGAATCTGGATGCAACCCAGCATAATTTATCATTTGACGATTTTTTGTGTTTGTATAAAAAAAATAAATTTACTTGTTGGGATCAGGATGTGATTACCTACTGCTTCAAAGACTATCTGAAGTATCAAAATGAACATTTGTTTAACTATTTTCCAAACCTTAATCTACCTAACTTAGATGATTCCTACAATGTCGGTCATGCAAAAATATTGCATTTTGCCGGTGGTCCGAAACCCTGGAATGTGGCTCCTTGGCGAGCCCAACAATATTACGGCATTCCTGAATGGTGGGAACTGGCTAAAAAAGAAGGTTTGCCAAGAGTTCGCGAGTATTTGAGATACTTTAAAAAAGAGTTACGTGATTTGATGTAGTTAGTAAGCAGAATGTAGTTTTTTTGAACATTAATTAATGTTAAGGGGTTGTATGTACAAGGAAGTTAAATTTTGTCGTTGTTGTGGGAGTGACAAATTAACAAATACGTTTTCCCTTGGTAATCAGGTTCTTACTGGGGTTTTCCCCAGGTCCCTTGATGAAAAGGTAACTAGTGGCCCAGTTGATTTGGCTTGGTGTTCCAACTGCGAGCTTCTCCAGATGAGGCAGTCTTACAGTCTGGAGGAGATGTATGGTGAAAACTATGGATACCGGTCTGGCTTAAATTCTTACATGGTAAGGCATCTTCAGAATAAGATTAAATACATAGAGTCAATCGTTAATTTAAATGAAAACGACCTGGTTATTGATATCGGTAGTAATGATGCTACATCACTTAAAGCATACTCTGGAAAGCATCAAAAAGTTGGTATAGATCCTACAGGCGTAAAATTCAGAAAATACTACCCTGAAGATATTTCACTTATTGTGGATTTTTTCTCTGAATCTGTTTTTAAAGAGAAATTTCCTAATAAGAAAGCAAAAGTTGTCACTTCGATAGCGATGTTTTACGACTTGGAGAATCCAGTAAAATTCGCAGAAGATGTCTGCTCTGTGCTCGCTGATGATGGTATTTGGCATTTTGAACAAAGCTATATGCCTTCAATGCTAATTGCGAACTCATACGATACTATCTGCCATGAACATTTGGAGTTCTACTCATTAGGTGTGGTGAATAAAATTCTTAAGTCGGCAGGTTTGCGTCTTTTAGATGTGCAATTGAACGATGTAAATGGCGGCAGCTTTGCTGTTACAGCGTGTAAAAATGGCGCTAACTTTCAATCAAACGATTTAGTTATCAAGCAGATGATGGAGAGCGAGTATGAGATGGGCCTACATACACTAAAACCACATCTAGAGTTTGCTGAAAGGTCTCTTAAACATAAGGAGGATCTTAAGAGTTTGATTCGCTCTCTGGTTGCTGACGGTAAAAAAGTGGCTGGCTACGGCGCAAGTACCAAAGGGAATGTTTTGTTACAGTATTGTGGCTTCACGTCGAGGGATTTGCACTTTATTGCCGAAGTGAATGAGGATAAGTTTGGTTCATTTACTCCCGGATCTAATATTCCCATTGTTTCAGAAGACGCTGCTGCAGCAATGAATCCAGATTATTATCTTGTGCTTCCTTGGCATTTCAAAAGATCAATTCTGGATAAGGAAAAAGACTTTAGATCAAAAGGTGGTAAGTTTATTTTCCCCCTTCCCACAATAGAGATTATTTAAAAAGTGACAGCAATAATTTTTGGAGGGGGCGGGCAGGATGGAGCATATCTCTCAATGCTCCTTAAAGCAAACGGTCTCGATATTCTTAGCGTAAGTCGTTCAGGTAATGGCATTTTGGGTGATGTTTCTGATGCAAAATTTGTAAAGGAACTTATCAAAACGCATAAACCAGAGTACGTCTTTCATTTTGCAGCTAACTCATCCACTAGTTATGATCATTTGTTTGAGAATCATGAGACTATATCCACAGGGACTCTCAATATACTGAATTCCGTCCTTTCTCACTCTCCAAAATCAAAGGTGTTTCTTTCAGGCAGTGCTATGCAGTTCAAAAACTCGGGCAATCCAATTGACGAAGAAACGCCATTTGTTGCTAACAGTCCCTATTCTTTATCAAGGATCCACTCTGTTTATTCTGGCAGGTATTACAGAGAAGCTTTTGGTGTCGCTGTATATGTAGGTTATTTGTTTAATCATGATAGTTGTTATCGAACTGAAAGACACATCAACCAAAAAATAGTACAAGCAGTGAAAAGATTATCTAGAGGGAGTTCAGAAGAGATTCTTATAGGTGATTGGGATGTAAAAAAAGAATTTAATTTCGCTGGTGATGTTGTTGATGCTATTTGGATGCTAGTTAATCAAGAAACAGTCCATGAGGCTGTGATTGGTTCAGGAGTCGCATACCCAATACGAGATTGGCTAGACTATTGCTTCAGTAAAATAAATAAAGACTGGAAAGACTTTGTTCGAAAGGATGAGCTTTTCAAACCTGAGTATGATTTGCTTGTTAGTAATCCAGAGAAGATTAAGTCGTTGGGTTGGCAACCCAAAGTTAATTTCAATCAGTTGGCAGACATGATGATGGAGGGGATATGATCGTCGTTTGTGACCCGCTCTGCACCGGCGTCAGCCATGAAAAAGTTAATAGTGGTTTTTTGTATGGTTTAAGACGGGCTTTCCCTGAGCAAGAAATAAAATTTTTTGCAGAAAAAAGTCACATTATGAGTATTAAGAAAATATTGGAACATGATGATAAGAGTGTTGATCCCATAAGTTTTAATTCTTTTGGATTGGCTGATTACTCTTCACATTTTGGTGTATTTTTTTGCATTATTAAATTTTCTTTAATGCTTTCTATGCTAAAAAAAATCGGCATAAATAAGGTTTTTTTTCTGTCATTTACACCGGAGTTACTATTTGCGATAAAGCAACTTAAGAAAATAAAAAAATTCAATGCATTTAAATTCACTTTTGTTCTTCATGGGGGGTTTGAATCGATAGCAGGTCAAACTTCTCGGAATGAAGGAATAGAGCTTCAAGTGACTCAGTTACCAACAACACTGGGTGGGATTATCAATAAATTTAGACGAGTTAGCTTAAAAAGCTTATCCATGCATCTTAAGAAAAACATCTTAAGAGTAATTAAGAAGCAGAGTCATGGTGAAAACCAGGTTTACAATTTGCGCAGAGTTATGGAGCTGGATAACTCTTCGGACTTTAGATACGTGATGCTATCTCCTCATATATTTCTGAACTCGTCCAAATATTTTGATTTAAATAAATTCAATTTTCACGTGGTGACTTTGCCAACAAATTTCCGATTGCCAAAAGATAGACCTGAGAATCAGTATCCAAAATTTGCTGTGTTCGGATACGGCGACTCATTGGTTTTATATAATTTGGCATTCCTGCTAAATGGCAAGAACATTTCAAAAAAGTATGAAATCCGAATTATCGGTATGGATAATCGAGGAGTCGAGGGCTTTGAGAGGGTAACATGTCCAAGCGGTGGTGGGAGGATACTTAGCAGAGATGAGATGGAGAGGCAAAGTGAAGATATCGACATGTTTCTCATTCTCTATGACAAAACCAGATATAGATTGAGTTGTAGCGGTTCAATCTTAGAGTCACTATCAATGGTTAAGCCAATTATTCATTTTGATAATGATTGCATCAATCAGTTTAACACTGCTGATGCGCCAATTGGTTTCCGCTGTGAAACGTTAAACCAATATACGGACAGATTGGCTGACATTATCGAAAACTACGACTCATACTTAGATCAGTTTGATCAATTCAGATTAAATATTTTGGCTTGTAGGGAAAAGTATTCAATAGATCAATCAGTGTCTGCCATAAGAGATAGCTTTACTTGGCAAGGTTGTTAGTTTTGATAGGGGAGAATTATGGATAGTTTTTCCAGATTGGCTATTGGAACAGCACAGTTTGGTATGCCATATGGTATTGCTAATAAAACCGGTCAGGTTGGTTTGGTAGATGCAAAATCGATCCTCGACCTAGCTATTCTGTCCGGAGTAAGTACTTTGGATACTGCAATTGTATATGGTGAGAGTGAGGCCTGTTTGGGGCAGGTTGGGGTAAAAGATTTTGATGTGATAACGAAACTACCAAGCCTTCCAGGATCATGTGACAATATTCGAGATTGGGTTGACGCGCAATTAAAAGACTCCATGAAAAGATTGGATTCTAAGCGGTTAAGTGGAGTTCTATTGCACAGTCCAAACCAATTACTCGAGTCTAGAGGAGCTGAATTATTCAGTGCACTTCAAGCTGTTCGCGAATCAGGAATGGCAGGCAAAATTGGTATTTCGGTCTATTCCCCAGATGATTTTGAAAGACTTATTAAAAAGTACTCTTTCGATTTAGTTCAGGCCCCATTTAATGTTATTGATAGACGGCTATTAACGAGCGGGATGCTTTATCGAATGAAAGAGTTAGGGATTGAAGTTCATGTGCGATCAGTTTTTCTCCAAGGATTGTTAACTTTGAGCGCCTCTTCCATGCCCAAACAATTCCGTAAATGGGATTACTTGTGGAATATTTGGCATAAGTGGCTTGGAGATAACAATAAATGTCCGATTTCCTCCTGCTTGAGCTTCCCGATGAGTTTTTCGGAGATTGATAAGGTAATTGTTGGAATAGACTCTCTTGAACAGTTTTCTCAGATTCTTCGGGCATTGCAAAAAAGAGATGATCTCGATTTTCCAAATATGATTTGTGAAGATGAGAATTTAATTAATCCTTCAAAATGGAAAAAATCATGAAAGTTATAGCTGTAGTTCAGGCTCGAATGGGATCAACTAGACTTCCAGGTAAAGTTCTGAAGGAAATGTGTTCAACGCCAATGATTGAATTGCTTCTTAGGCGCCTGAGTGGAGCAAAAGAGCTAGATCAGATTGTTGTGGCTACTACCAATGATGAAAGTGATTCGGTTTTGGCTAACTATGTCCAGAGTCTGGGATATGTGTGTGAAAGAGGAAGTGTGAGTGATGTGCTCGATCGCTATTTGGTAACAGCAAAAAAATATTCAGCAGATGTGGTCGTGAGGATTACAGGTGACTGCCCCCTGGTAGACCCTTGTCTAGTAGATCATCTTGTTTCATCCTTCAGAAATAGTAAGTTAGATTATCTTTGTAACAATTACCCTCCTACACTTCCAGATGGCTTAGATGTTGAAGTTTTTACATATGATGCACTAGAAAGTGCATGGTCTAATGCAGTGGAAAAATCAGATAGAGAGCATGTGACGCCGTATATTCGAAATTCAGGTAATTTTAAAACTGCTGTAATTAGTAATGCGGAGAACCTTTCAGATCTTAGATGGACGGTTGATGAGCCTGCTGATTTCTCGGTAGTTAACAAAGTATTTGATTATTTTTTTCCTAAGATTGATTTCTCTTGGGAAGACGTTTTGACTCTTTATCGAAAAAATCCGGAAATATTTAATGAAAACTCTAAAATTATAAGGAATGAAGGAGCAATCTTGGGAACTGGTCAAAAACTCTGGAAGCGAGCAAAACAGGTAATACCTGGGGGTAATATGTTACTTTCAAAGAGATCGGAAATGTTTTTGCCTGACTTATGGCCTTCTTATTTTAGTAAAGCTAAGGGCTGTAGGGTTTGGGATATGGACGGGAATGAATTTATTGATATGAGCATTATGGGGATAGGTACTAATACCCTTGGTTATGGTTATCCAGATGTAGATGCTGCAGTTATTAAGACTGTTGGTGATGGAAATATGTCCTCGCTCAATTGTCCAGAAGAGGTTTATTTGGCAGAAAAGCTAATAGAGCTTCACCCTTGGGCAGATATGGTGAGGTTTGCTCGATCTGGTGGAGAGGCGAATGCAATTGCTATAAGAATTGCACGTGCAGCTTCAGGCAAAGACAACGTTGCTATTTGTGGTTATCACGGTTGGCACGATTGGTATTTATCCGCGAATCTCGCAGATGATGAAAATTTGAATGGGCATCTACTTCCTGGTCTCGAACCAAGGGGGGTCCCAAGAAACTTGAAGGGTACGGTTTTTCCATTTAGGTACAATAATTATCTAGAATTGGAAAATTTAGTCAATTCTGAGAATATTGGTGTTATCAAAATGGAGGTCTCGAGAAATGAGGGGCCTAAAGATGACTTTTTAGCAAAAGTCAGAAAACTGGCCACAGATCGGGGTATCGTTTTAATTTTTGATGAATGTACATCTGGATTTAGAGAGACATTCGGTGGATTGCATAAAAAGTATGGCGTTGAGCCAGATATGGCTGTGTTTGCTAAAGCCCTTGGGAACGGATATAGCATCACAGCCACAATAGGTAAAAAGTCTATCATGGAGTCTGCGCAGACAACATTTATTAGTAGCACATTTTGGACAGAGAGAATCGGCCCAAGTGCAGCTTTGGCTACGTTAAAAGTGATGGAGAGGCTTAAGTCCTGGGAGATAATTACTGAAACTGGAAATAGCATAAAAACTCAATGGGAAAGGTTAGCCAATAAATATCAACTCGAAATTGACGTTTGGGGGCTCCCAGCTCTTGCAGGCTTTACTTTTAAGAGCCCTAATGCATTGGCTTACAAGACCTTAATTACCCAAGAGATGTTGAATAAGGGCTATTTGGCGAGTAATACACTTTACTCATGCATAGAGCATACGCCAAAGATTGTTGAGGATTATCTATCTAATCTTGAGCCAATTTTTGGTCTTATTAAGCAGTGTGAGGAAGGACTTGATGTAACTTCTCTTTTGAAAACTTCTATATGTCACAGTGGATTTAAAAGATTGAACTAAATCAGCGGTGTTTATATTAAGGTAAATTTATTATGAAAGCAGTGATTTTAGCAGGTGGATTAGGCACAAGGCTGGGCGAGGAGACAGCAACTCGACCCAAGCCCATGGTGGAGATAGGTGGAAAGCCTATCCTGTGGCATATATTAAAAACCTATTCACACTATGGGATAAGAGATTTTGTAATATGTTGTGGCTACAAGGGTTATATGATTAAAGAATACTTTGCAAATTATTTCCTTCATATGTCCGACATTACTTTTAATATGAAATCTAACGAGATGATAGTTCATCAAAAGCGTGCCGAAGATTGGAGTATTACTCTTATAGATACAGGCGATAATTCTATGACTGGCGGTAGACTTCTTCGTGTAGCGGAGTATGTGGAAAATGAAGATGCCTTTTGTTTTACATATGGTGATGGTTTAACCGACTCTGATATAGGTGAAAGCATAGCCTTTCACAGATCTCATGGTAAGTCAGCTACCCTGACAGCAGCGTACCCTCCTGGAAGATTTGGAGCTATTGATATTGATAAAGATAATGGTCGTATTATGAGTTTTAAAGAGAAGCCGAAAGGTGATGGTTCGTATGTTAATGCTGGTTATTTCGTCCTTTCACCAAAAGTACTCAATTATATAAAAGATGACTCAACCATATGGGAGCAAGAGCCTTTGATGAGGTTGGCTAATGACGGTGAGCTGATGGCCTATAAGCATCCGGGATTTTGGCAACCCATGGATACAATGCACGATAAGCAAACACTTGAGAATCTATGGAGTACAGCAAAAGCTCCATGGAAAAAGTGGGAGTAATAAATTGACGGAAAAAACAAACCATTTTTTTGATAAACAATTCTGGCTTGGTAAGAGGGTATTAATTACTGGGCATACTGGATTTAAAGGAAGCTGGCTAAGTGTATGGCTGCAATCATTGGGTGCCGAACTTGCTGGATATGCATTAGTACCCCCAACGAACCCGAGTTTGTTTGAGGCCGCAGATGTAGGCAAGTACATGAACAGTACTATTGGAGATGTTCGTGATTTAGATTCATTGAAAACGTTATTTAGGGACTTTAGACCTGAGATTGTTTTGCATATGGCTGCGCAACCGCTTGTTAGGCAATCATACTTGGATCCACATGAGACTTACTCAATAAACGTAATGGGAACAGTGAATCTGTTTGAGGCGGTTCGTTCAGTCGATAGTGTGAAAGTCGTTCTAAATGTGACAAGTGATAAATGTTATGAAAATCGCGAGTGGGAGTGGGGTTATCGAGAAGTCGAACCCCTTGGAGGGTTTGATCCCTACAGCAATAGTAAAGCATGTTCTGAGCTTGTTGCGGCGGCATACAGAAGTTCATTTTTTAATCAGGACAATTATGGCTTGCATGGGGTGGCTGTTGCAACTGCCCGGGCGGGAAATGTAATCGGAGGCGGTGATTGGGCCAGTGATAGACTGATTCCGGATATGATTAGAGCGATAACATGTGGTGAATCAATTAATATAAGAAATCCTTCCAGCATTCGGCCGTGGCAACATGTTTTAGAACCACTCTCCGGATATCTATTACTAGCACAAAAACTTTATCAGCAAGGGCCAGTGTATTCTGGTGCTTGGAATTTTGGGCCGAGTGATTCTGATGCCAAGCAGGTTAGTTGGATTGTGGAAAAAGTTGTTTCTGATTGGGCCGGAGCTTCATGGAAGCTCGATGGCGACTCCCATCCGCATGAAGCAAAATACCTCAAACTTGACTGCTCAAAAGCGAGAACTTGTTTAGATTGGCAACCAAAATGGGGCGTGGAGCAAGCAATCAAAGAAACAAATACATGGTACAAAGCATTTCAAGATGGGTTTGATATGAGAGAGTTTTGCCTAAAACAGATCAGTCACTACTGTGAAGGCAGTATATAAATATTTGGGAAGGAAGAATGGTGTTAGATAAATCGCAACAAATTAGAGGTGAAATTGAGAAGTTGGTTAACGAGTTCTCGGCATTACAGTATCAGCCAAAATCTTTTGAGCCTGGTAGAACTCCAATCCCTCCTTCAGGAAAGGTTATAGGCGGTGGCGAACTAATAAATATGGTTAATGCAGCGTTGGATGGATGGCTGACTACAGGTCGTTTCAACGAGGCATTTGAAAAGCGTCTAGCCGAGTATCTCGGAGTCAAGTACTTGATAACCACAAACTCTGGCTCTTCTGCGAATCTTATTGCATTTTCAACATTGACTTCTTACAGGCTGGGTGACAGAGCAATCAAGCCTGATGATGAAGTGATTACTGTAGCCGCAGGTTTCCCGACTACCGTGAACCCGATTATTCAATATGGAGCTGTTCCTGTATTTGTTGATATTGACCTCGAAACACATAACATTGATGTAGAAAGGATCGAGAGTGCCATAACTAGTAAAACAAAGGCAATTATGTTGGCTCACTCTCTAGGGAATCCATTCAATATTGGCGCAGTGACTGATATATGTAAGAAATACGGGCTTTGGCTTATTGAAGATAATTGTGATGCACTTGGATCTTTGTATGACAATAAACTAACGGGTACATTTGGTGATATTGGAACCTTGAGTTTTTATCCTGCACACCATATAACGATGGGTGAAGGCGGTGCAGTATTTACTAACAATCATGAGCTTAAGATTATCGCAGAGTCTTTTCGAGACTGGGGGCGAGACTGCTATTGCCCACCTGGAAAAGATAATACTTGCGGCAAAAGATTTTGTTGGAAGTTAGGCGATCTACCTGAAGGATATGATCATAAATATACCTACTCACATCTTGGCTACAATCTAAAGATAACAGATATGCAAGCTGCTTGTGGGTTGGCTCAAATGGACAGACTTGATCATTTTGTTTCTGCAAGAAAAGCCAACTTCAATTACCTTAAAGATAGATTAGGGTCATGTGAGGATTTTTTGATTTTACCTAAGCCGACACCATTAAGTGATCCCTCATGGTTTGGTTTTTTAATGACCGTTCGTCAAGCTGCTGATGTTCGTCGTGTCGACCTTATTAACTACCTGGACCAGAATAAGATTGGAACACGTTTAATGTTTGCAGGTAATTTAACTCAGCAACCATATATGGCTGGAAGAAAATTTAGAGTCAGTGGCACGCTTGACAATACAAATTTAGTTATGAATGACAGTTTCTGGGTAGGTGTGTACCCTGGCCTTAGTGAAGAAATGTTAAGTTATGTTGCTGATAAGATTGAGTCATTTTTTGGTATTAACTTTTAGTGAGTAATAAAAAAATATTATTAACGGGTATAACGGGTTACCTAGGAAGCCATTTGGCGAGGGCATTAGTGGATTATGGATACGAAGTTTTTGCCTTAACAAGAAGTTTGTCTAGTCTTCACCGGATATGTGACTTAATTCCGAAAATTCATGTGATTGAGATGGATGAACTGGATTTTAATGCTCTTTTTCAGAGGGTTGGAAAAATACATTTAGTGATTCATTCTGCAACTTGTTATGGCAGAAAGAACGAATCTGTTCCAGAGGTATTTTCTGTCAATGTTGATTTCCCCCTAAGGCTTCTAGATGCGTCTCAGCAAGCCGGGGTTGAGGCTTTCTTGAACATGGATACTTCTTTAGACGAAGAAGCTAATGTTTACTCATTTTCGAAAAAACAATTTCTAAGGTGGGGAAAATTTTATTCTAAAAAGAATGCAATAAAATTTGTGAATGTGCGGTTGGAACATTTTTACGGTGAGTTTGATGATGACAGTAAGTTCCCATCGAAAGTTATTAGAGCTTGCTTGAATAATGTGCCTAAACTTGATCTCACTGCTGGTGAGCAAAAGAGAGATTTTGTATATATAAATGACGTAATTTCAGCCTTGTGTCTGATTGTCGATGACACATATCGAACAGAGTCTTATTTTAAAGAGTTTGAGATTGGCAGTGGTGAATCAATTTCTATTAGAGATTTTGTTAATCTTGTTAAAAATATTACTAAATCAGATACATACCTAGATTTCGGGGCGGTGCCATATAGAGCTGCTGAGAAGAGTATGGACTTGAAGGCTGATATTTCTGCTCTTTCAAAACTGGGTTGGAAACTAAGCTACAATTTAGAGGCTGGTTTAGAAAAAGTGATAAATAAAGAAGAAGGTAAATAATGAAATTATTAATCACCGGGGGCTGTGGTTTTTTAGGAAGTAATTTGGCAATAGAGTCAGTTTTACGCGGTGACGATCTGATTCTTTTCGACAACCTTTCTAGAGATGGGGCGAGCAAAAATTTAGATTGGTTGAAATCTCAAGGGAGCTTTAAATTTGAATTTGGTGACATAAGGAGCAATAACGATATTTCGAGAGTGATTAAGAAATATAAGCCAGACGCCATATTTCATTTAGCTGGTCAAGTTGCTATGACTACATCTATTGAGAATTCAAGAATGGATTTCGAGACTAACGCACTAGGAACATTTAATGTTCTTGAGGCGATCAGACAATTCGCACCAGAATGTAAACTGATATATTCATCCACAAATAAAGTTTACGGGAATTTGGAGCAATTCAACTACTTAGAAAAAGAAACGCGGCTTATTTGCCAGGAGCACCCAAACGGCTTTAATGAGAGTGTTGGATTAGAGTTTCACTCACCGTATGGATGTTCAAAAGGGGCCGCAGATCAGTATGTCTTGGATTATGCAAGAATCTTTGATTTAAATGCTGTAGTTTTTCGTCATTCAACGATGTATGGGGGGCGTCAATATGCGAATTACGATCAGGGTTGGATTGGTTGGTTTTGTATGAAAGCATTAGAAGTCAAACGTGGTCTTGCAAAGGATTTAACAATCTCTGGCACAGGTAAACAAGTGAGAGACATACTTCATGCTGATGATATTAAGAGGTTGTATTGGGCTGCATTGGATTCTATGAGTCAAATTAAAGGCGAGGCTTTTAATGTAGGCGGTGGTTTTGAAAGAAGTTTGTCGTTAATCGAGCTTTTTAATTTACTCGAAAATATGCTAGGTATAAATCTTAAGTACAGCAAACTGCCAGAAAGAATTAGCGATCAAAAGGTTTTTGTCGCGGATATAAGTAAAGCTAGTCGACTAATTTCATGGGAGCCGAAGATTAATGTCAATGAGGGTATATCTGAAATGGTTGAATGGGTATCCAAGATAAATGATTGAATACTTCATACTTACCCTTAATGAAGAAGAAAATATTTCGGATTGTATTTCCTCACTTAAGAAAATAGGGGCATCCAAAGTTACTTTGTTGGATGGAGGCTCTCAAGATTCAACAGTTTCCATAGCGAAGATGATAGGCTGTAATGTCTTGTCTATGCCTGGGACATCGATTTCTTATAGAAGAAATAAGGCATTTGAAATTGCAAACTCAGAATATATCTGTTTTGTTGATGCTGATCAGAGATTAAATTCTATCGATGTAGATTTTGAAGCGAAAATAACTGAATATTTCCTCAAAGATTCTAAATTAGCAGGCCTTCAATTTACCCTAAAGGCCATCGGGAAAAATTGTGGGTATTGGGCAGAGAGCTTTGCGGAGCGTCATAATATCATTACTGGAAAACCTGGTTTTAGGAACGTTATTGGTACACCTTGTGTCTTCAGATCAATTCTGGCTAAAGCTGCGAATTACGAAAAAAACCTTACTGGCCCAAGTGATGACACTCTATTCTGTTCTCGGTTGATCGATAAAGGATTCAGATTGATTTCTATAGCTGAATCCGCAGAAGAGAATGTGAGAGCCAATTTTAGTGCTGCTATGAAAAAAGCATTTTGGTACGGTCTAGGCGATGCAGAGTTTATTCGATTTCATAAGTCGACTGTAATGAGGCATTTGTTCCATGTGATTATAAGAGGCCCAGTTATTTATCCATCTAAAATGTTTTTTAGGAAACCTTATTTGGTGCCATTCTTTGTTCTTTTTGGGTTAACCAGAGTTGCAGGTTTGATTTTTGGGTTTATTGCGAGACCAGATCTCACAAATATGTCTTCCTAAGTGTATAAATGAAAAAAATTTTGGTAACGGGGGCTACAGGTCTCTTAGGAGCAAGGTTAGTTCCAGAGCTTAAACTCTATGGAAATGAAGTTGCAACAACTGCGAGATCGGGGGAAGTTACTTTCAAAGTAGACTTAACAAATTGGCATGCTACGAATGAAATGCTAACTACTTTTATGCCTGATCTAATAATTAACCTTGCTAGTTTGACTAGTGTTGAGCTTTGTCAAAATGATCCGAACCAGGCATATAGATCAAATACTCTTGTGGTGGAGATGCTGGTCAGATGGATTGAAAACAGAAACATCAAACCACACCTTGTGCAAATTTCTACAGATCATGTCTATGATGGTGAAGGATTGAACGATGAGGCTGATATTTGTTTAAGAAATGTTTATGCTTTTTCTAAATACGCAGGAGAGTTGGCGGCAGCTAGAGTTCCAAGCTCCATTATTCGCACAAACTTTATTGGAAAAAGTGCTGTTGATTACAGGCAAAGTTTGTCTGATTGGGTGTATAAGTCATTAAGTGAAGGTAAATCGGTTGAGGTTTTAGATGATGTTTTTTTTAACCCGGTTTCTATTAACACCTTGGTTAGTATTATTCGTCAAATTATAGATGTTCGACCTGTGGGGACTTTTAATTTGGGGGCGAATGGCATTATGAGTAAAGCCGATTTAGATTTTTTGCTGGCAAAATATTTTGATCTTTCGCCATTTGCTATGACTAGAATTAAATCAGCGGATGCGAAGTTCTTAAAAGCTTTTAGGCCTAAAAATATGACAATGAACAGTTCTAAAATCGAGAAGATATTAGGGATTAAATTACCTGATTTGGAAACAGAAGTTATGAAGGTGGCTAAAGAGTATGAAAAAATCATTTAATTCAATTTTTGAGATTGACGGGACTCTTATTGGAAGTGAGAGTCCAAGCTATTTCGTTGCAGATATTGCGGCTAACCACGATGGTGATTTAAATAGAGCCGTCGATTTGATTTATCTGGCCGCCGAGGCGGGGGCTAATGCTGCAAAATTTCAACATTTTAGAGCTGAAACTATCGTCAGTGATTATGGTTTTAAGAATTTAGGTCGGCAACAATCACATCAATCGAAGTGGAAAGCATCGGTTTTTGATGTTTATAGAAAAGCGAGTGTAAGTATGGACTGGACGCAAACGCTACATGAAAGTTGTAAGAAAGCAGGCATAGCATTTTTCACTAGCCCTTACGATTTGCAGATTCTAGATGATATTGATAAGTTTGTCCCCGCTTATAAGATTGGTTCTGGAGATATAACGTGGTTAGAAATGATTGAGTCTGTTGCCGCTAAGGGTAAGCCGTATATTCTCGCTTCTGGTGCCTCAACTCTTGATGATGTAATCAGGGCCGTGACAGCAGCGACAAAAATTAACGATAAGATTTGTTTGATGCAATGCAACACAAACTATACTGCAGATATCAATAACTTGAGATTTTTACAGTTGAATGTCCTGAATACATATAAGGCCATGTTTCCGAATATGCTTCTTGGATTGAGTGATCATACTCCAGGGCATGCATCAGTTTTAGGGGCTATAACTTTAGGGGCTCGAGTTATCGAAAAACATTTCACAGATGATGTGCAGCGAGAAGGTCCTGATCATCTTTTCTCCATGGATCCAGTAACTTGGAGAGAAATGGTTGATAGGTCAAGAGAGCTAGAGGCTGCCTTGGGTACTGGCTTGAAGCAAGTTGAAGAAAATGAACTTGAAACTGTTGTGTTGCAACGCCGATCAGTTAGAGCGAAAAAAAAGATAGTTAAAGGAGACATCTTGGCAGCTAAAGACTTGATTGTTTTAAGGCCATGCCCACGGGATGCCATTGCACCTTTTAATATCAACCAGGTGATTGGAAAGAAAGCAAGATGGGATGTTCAGGAGGGAGATTATATTAAATGGACAGATCTAGAGTAGCTATAGTTATCCCAGCCTTCAATGAGTCATTTTCGCTACCAGGTGTTTTGTGTAAAGTAAAAAGATATGGGATGCCGATTATTGTTGATGATGGCTCAACAGATGATACAGCGAAAGTTGCTAGTGAAGAGGGTGCTATTATTGTTTCACATAACACTAATCTTGGATATGACGCCGCATTAAATTCTGGATTCAAAAAGGCTTCTGAACTTGGGATGTCGATTATAGTCACGATGGACGCAGACGGTCAGCACAATCCTGCGTCACTGAATGATTTTATTTCTAGAGTTATAGACGGTGCGGATGTTGTGGTCGGTAAGCGCGTAGAAACGCAGAGAATATCTGAGTATATTTTTTCCTTAATAACCCAAATTAGATTTGGAATTTCTGATCCTCTTTGTGGAATGAAAGCTTATAAAACAGAGATATATAGAGATCTCGGGCATTTTGATTCTTATAATTCCATCGGTACTGAATTGGCATTATATGCCGCGAAAAAGAAATATCGCATTGATCAATTGCCTATAGATATCAAGCCAAGGTTGGACAAGTCGAGATTTAGCAGTTTTGGATCTTTGAATGCAAATTTAAGAATACTTCGCTCCATAATTTATTCTTTTTTATAGCATACATAGAGTATTTTTAATCAATCTAAATTTTAAAATAACAGGTCCGTGTGATTTAGTTGTTAATTAGAAATTGAAAACTATTATTTATAAAATCGGTTCCATTTTTTTTAGATATCCTAAATCAAGGCTCGTCCGTCCGTGGGTATTTGAATCTAATAAATCAGGCCAAACTGCAGCAACGGAAAGTCACGTTTTATGCATCCAATCCGTCCCAAACAAATTTTACTTTGTCCTTTTTGGGGCGATTGCGAAATTTGTTAAATCTAACTCTAATTTACGGGTGGAGTGTATTTCAACGCATTCAATAAATGCCGCTGTTGGAACGGGATTTATTGCAAAAATAAAGCGATCATCTTTATTGATTTGGATTTATTCCTCTCAGTGGGTCAGAGGTTACGGTAATCTTGTCGATTCCGTGGGTTTTAGGAGCTCTGATTTCTTTCATCCATTTCATAATATTCAGTCATGGATAAAGGCAGGTCAATTGTGGAAGTCTCTGAGGAAAAAAAGTCAATTTAATGACTTAAGTCTAGTTATTGATGGTATTGATTACTCTGATTTGCTAATTGATACTTATCTAAGATTCAAACCAGCCCCTTCGTTTGATGTTAACTCTCCTTTTGTTAGATATCTTATCTGGAAATTACTAAATGAAATTACCTTATCAGAAAAATACTTCGGATCTGTCAGGCCCTTGGTTTATCTTACTTCCTATACCTCATATATTACGCATGGAGTACCAACGAGGATAGCATTGAAATATGGTGTCTCAGTATGGTCATTTGGTGATTTGCTTCATTTTGGAAAGAAATTGACTAAAGATCATAGCTACCATGTGACAGATTGCTCAGGTTACTACAATGATTTTTTGAAGTTGGATGATCAAAAAGAGAGGTTGCTAGAGGCTGAAAAAAAAATTGAGTTTAGATTGTCAGGCAATATTGAGGGGTCGATGATTTACATGAGGCAATCAGCGTATGGATCTCCTCGAAAATCTTTGCCTGATGTTAACGGAGCAGTAATTATATTTTTACATGATTTTTATGATAGCCCTCATATTTATGATGACTTGCTTTTTTGTGATTTTTGGAATTGGGCATGTTTTACCATAGAGACGCTTAGAGAAAACGCCGTTGAGTTTTATTTGAAACCTCACCCTAATCAAGTGCAAATGAATGATGAGGTGATAAAGGATTTAAATCAAAAATATCCAGGTCTAAGATGGTTAAAAGATTCAGTGAATAATCTTGACTTAGTTAATGGTGGGATTTCATGCGGTGTAACTGTCTATGGAAGTATTTCTGTCGAGTTGGCTTATCTTGGCGTTCCCTCAATCACTTGCGCTAAACATCCACATCATAGTTTTGATTTTTGCCAAACCGCTAAAAATTTGGACCAATATAAGCAAATGCTAACTACTCCAAACTTTCTACCTATTTCAAAGAGAGAAATGCGAAATCAGGCATTGATTTTTTATTACATGCATTTTTTGTACCGTAGTTCGGAAGAAAAAAAATTAATGGACTCGTATTTAAAAATTTGGACAGCTTGCAATTTTGGCGGGGAAGATTTGGATATTATTGGTGAGATGAAAAAAATGGCACAGCAAAAAGGCTTTAAGAGTTTTGTTAAAAGAAATATCCTTGATTTTGCTAATAAGAGAGAAGCGTAACGTTGGCATCAAAAAAAGTTTTGGTTGTTACTAATATTGCACCATTGTATAGGAGTGCGCTTTGGGCTGAATTATTGAGTAATGATTTGAATGAATTTCATTTTTATTTTGACAGCCGACCGTATCAAGGTATCAGTCAAATTGACTTTTGCAAAAGTCAGCTTGGTATACATGAAGCGAAATTACACTACTTGAAAAATTTTTACATTAGAAATCGTTGGATGATCTGGCAGTCTGGAATCATCCCTAAGCTCCTTAGTGAGAGTTTCGATGTGGCGATATTTCTGGGAGATTCAGTATGTCTTTCTACTTGGGTGGCAGCGATAATTTGCAAATTAAGAAAAAAGAGACTTGTTCTTTGGGGGCACGGATTTTATGGTAATGAAAGCGTAATTAAGTTATTTATTCGTAAAATTTTTTATAGATTGGCTGATCAACATCTTCTGTATGAGCGTCGCGGAAAATTTTTGATGATGGAAAAAGGGTTTGATGCAGCTAACCTTTATGTTATTTTTAATTCACTTGATTACGATACACATCTAAAAATTAGAGACTCCCACATTAATGCTGATAAAAGTAAAGTCTTTCCATTTTTTAAAAATCCATGCCTACCAGTAATCATTTTTGTTGGGAGACTGACTAAAGAGAAAAATCTTGAGTTGCTTATCGACGCAGCCAAATTTATTAACATTGATAATGCCAAGTTCAATTTATTAATTATCGGTGGCGGCTCTTTTTTCGATGAGCTCAAGCAGAAGGCTAAGGCAGGGATTGAAAATGAATGGGTGTATTTTTTCGGACCTCTCTATGAAG
>JACCDP010366419.1_pt1 | contig 17825 bp, 14 predicted proteins | sample 7445841 | NCBI WGS metagenome assembly JACCDP01 (sample SAMN15323441, study PRJNA562643) | freshwater metagenome | isolation source: river surface water | place: USA:Blue River Watershed | collected 2017-08-17
GACACCCGGACCGCCGCGCGCAACGTCTGACCTTCCCATTGTTGCAGGGTGGAGCAGCCTGGTAGCTCGTCAGGCTCATAACCTGAAGGTCGCTGGTTCAAATCCAGCCCCTGCACCCAATTTGAAAAGCCCTCCCACTGCTCAGGAGGGCCCTTTCCCTTCGTAAGCCGATGAATTGCGAGCCCAAGTTCTCTCTCGGGTACTGTCGGTAGCTCCCTCGAATAGGATCGTGCTTAACCTCGAACCCTTAGTCGCAGGAAGCTGCGCGGTAAAGCGGCTCGGCGCCGACTAGCTCTTCACTGGAACCGCAATGGCTACCTCGAAGCGCCCCGTACCGGATTGGCAAGTCCAACTTATCTGGTTCCTCGCCAGCATTTTCGCGACCGGTGCGCTCTGGTACTTTCTCTCGCGAGATGAGATTCTACTTGCCGTAATGTCGATGTTTGCCGCGACTGCACTCGCCGCAGTTGCAGTCGCACTGCATCGCCTCAACGATCGAAGCGCCAGATTCAAGTTCCATCGAGAGAACCTCGCTCGTTTCCTCGGCGAAGCAGAACACCTTCTACATTCGTATAGCGGTCAGCGTCTTCCAGCTGATGCGACGCACGCATGGGCTGCGCGCGTGGAAACGTACCTTCGGGAGCAATTAGACTCGTCCTACATAGCTCGATTTAGGAACTTCAGTGGCATGGTCTTCCTCTCCGGCTCAGGGTCAGAGAGGAACGCCATCGACGGTCATTCGCGGCGACTCCATGAGTTCATCAAGGAGTTCGGCGAATGAGTGTATGCGTCCGGCCGAGTGCCTGCCAGTCCGACGTCGATGAGCATGCACTGCGCCATCGACAGTGACGCACATGGTCACAGGCCGTGACGCTTCAGGACACAACCGGCGTTGATAGTAGAAGATGGCGGAGCGCTGGACGGCGTCGGGACGACCGATAAACAGCCAGTTTTTTTGCCGATGCAGCAGGGCGCAGGGCTTTCTCAACGAGGTTGTTGTCGGGTCGGCTTTCGCCGTGGCGCAGGTGCTCCGACAGGGGGGGCCACTGGGCGAGCAGGTAATAGCAGGCCTTGCCGAGGGCCGACTTGGGCAGGACGCGCTGGCGGGTGTGCCAATCTAGCCGGCGCAGGCTTTGCATCGTGCGGCCGATGCCCTCGGATTTGGCCCGTTACCGCGCCCGCTGGAAGGGCCCCGGCTTCGCCTCGTCCCACTCCAGCTCCCGCAGGTATCCGGCCGATCAGCCGCAGCGCCGCCTTGGCCACCTAGGGCTTCCGGTCTTGGGCTTCGAAGAGGCGCCGATCTGCGATTGATTGTGATTGAGGCCGCGAGAGACCGATAGTTGAAGCGCGTGATGAGATTAGCCGTGAGGGTTGAGTCAGAATCCGCCCGCAGCCGCATCATGCGCTCAATTCGGGGGGCGGAGACCGAGCCAGAAAGACTCGTGAGGTCCTTCCTGCACCGCGAGGGGCTCAGGTTCCGGAAGAATGTCCGGTCCCTCCCCGGCAGACCGGACATTGTGCTTCGAAAGCACGGGGCGATCGTATTCGTGCATGGTTGCTTCTGGCACCGACACCAAGGCTGCGCGCGCGCAGCGCAACCTCGCACCAATGCGGCCTTCTGGAAAGCCAAGTTCGCCGCCAACGTGGCTCGCGACAGACGGGTCGCTGCGACGCTCAGGCAGCTGGGGTGGCGGGTGTTTACAATCTGGGAATGCGAGGTAAGGCCGGGAAGGCTCAGGGCTCTCGCGATGCGGATCGCCGGCCGACAATGAACGGAGCCGATAGCCCAAATCAGGGGTGAATAAGGCTGGATAGCGCAGCATCATGCTTTTTTCCTGGCGCATCCAACGCCAGTGAAGATGATCCAGCGACGTGCCAATTCCGTTGATCGATCTCTTTGCGGGTCCAGGTGGCCTGAATGAGGGCTTCAGCCGAGTCCTCACCAAGAGTGGAAAACCGGCGTTCGACACGCTCGTTTCTGTCGAGTGCGAGCCATGGGCCCACAGAACCCTAGAACTGCGCGCCTTAGTCCGGAAGCTAGCTCGCGAGGACCGGGATTCGGACTACTACAGGTACATCCGAGGGGAACTTTCCCGCGAAGAGCTGTTCGAGCGTTCTGGATCGGCTGGGATTGCAGCCAAGCATGAGGCTCTGAGGGCGAGATTGGGTGCATCGCCATCGGAGGACAAAGCAATCGAGGAGCGCATCGACCACGCCATCAAACGGTCCAAAGCCAAGGAATTCGTCCTGATCGGCGGTCCGCCCTGCCAAGCGTACTCAATCGCGGGCCGATCACGCCGCGCGCGAGAACTGCGGTCAGACTTCGAATCGGACGAGAAACACGTTCTTTACCGGGAATATCTGCGGATCGTGAGCAAATTCCGCCCCGCCGTGTTCCTGATGGAGAACGTGCCTGGCCTCCTCTCCGCCAGCCTAAGTGGGACACGCACATTCGACCTCATCCGAGATGATCTTTCCTCCGCAGGCTACGACCTTTACCCGCTGAATGCCCCAGCGACACCCGGCCAAGCGGACCAGGATGTCAGGCGGTTCGTTGTTCGCGCGGAGGAACACGGGGTGCCTCAAGCCCGAGCGCGGGTGTTCATCCTCGGCCTGCGACGAGACTTATCGCTCAAAGCCGCCACCCTTTCTCGCATCGGCGACCGAGCCAACAACGTCCTGGACGCGATCAAGGACCTGCCTCGGATCCGTAGCAAGCTGACGAAGGAGACGGACTCCGGCGCGGCGTGGGCAGCTGCGATCGGCCAGTTGGCTGAGTATGAAACGATGTCGCCCGACCTGTTCTTCGACAGAGAGCTGCGAGGCGCGATCTGTGAAGTGAATGAGCACCTACCCCTAGGAACGGGACGCCCGCAAGTGCCGAAAGGCGAGCCAACTATCCTACACGACTGGTACCATGACCCGAAGCTCAAGGCGGTTCTGAACCACAACAGCCGGGGCCACATGCGCCGGGACCTGATGCGATACTTTTTTTGGTCGTGCTACGCTCGGCACTTCGGCCGATCGCCGAAACTATCAGACGCTCCGCACTATCTGCGACCGGATCACGGCAACGTTCAGGGAGATGCTACCGAGGCACCCTTTGCCGACCGCTTCCGGGTGCAGCTCGGCAACCGACCATCGACCACAATCACTTCGCACATCGGCAAGGACGGGCACTATTATATTCATCCCGATCCATCGCAGTGTCGGAGTCTTAGCGTCCGAGAGGCAGCACGCCTCCAAACCTTCCCGGACAACTACTTCTTTGAAGGTGCAGCGACCGACCAATATCGGCAGGTCGGAAACGCCGTTCCGCCGTACCTTGCATCCAAGATAGGTAATCTGATTTTTGGGATCTTGAACGCCTAGCATCAGGCACTGAACCTGCGTCGTGACGACGCCCCCGGGCCAAGCCAGCGCCGGGTAAGCCAATCACGATGGCGCACAAGCCGGCGCAACGTTCCTACCGCCACGGTTCAAGTGGCAGGGCAAAATGCTGCGGAAGAGCGGCAGCACACAAGTGAATGTGAGACAGTGATCGAGGCTAGGTCGGCCGCGACAATTCTCATTTGGCCGGATGATGATAACTGATCTCTAGACTAGGCACGGATTAGCCTCGCCTGCTGCAGCAAAGGCTAACTCAAAGTCTTCATACGGTTCGCGAAGCAATCTATTTCCTTGAGTTCCCGCAAGCGTCGGGATGCTCTCAGAGGTCCCAGATAATCGTATCCATTGCGGCCGGCAGCGCTTGAATTCGAAATCTCACCCATCACCCCAAGCGGCGGACGAACAACTGGCGTCCTGCGCTTCAGTGCCGGCCGGAAAATGACACGGAACGAAACCGCGCCCGACGGCATGCTGACGGTCAACCTGCCGCCTCGGCCGAGCATGCTCGTTGAATCGCTGCGGAGCATGGGCTACACGCTTGAAACTGCGCTGGCTGACGTTGTTGACAACAGCATCGCTGCGGGGGCAAAGCGCGTCTCAGTGCGTTTCCTGTGGTGCGGAGGAAACCCATGGATCGCGATCTTGGACGATGGTCGGGGAATGACGCCGTCAGCTCTCGTGGAGGCGATGCGCTTCGGAAGCACCTCGCCCGCAAATGTCCGCGAAGCCGACGACCTAGGACGCTTCGGGCTCGGCATGAAGACAGCCTCGATATCCCAGTGTCGGTTACTCACTGTGGTTTCGCGCGCGGACGAAAGACTCTCGGGGTGCTCTTGGGATATTGAACACCTCGCGCTGCATTCCAACGAGAGCTGGGAAATCAAGGTTCACTCAGAGCAATCGCTGAAGGCCTCGGTGCTTCTGAGTCCCCTAGTGGATCAGCTACTTTCGTGGGGCTCCGGCACTATCGTTTGCTGGGAGGCCATCGACGGCATGTTTCCCGACAAGGAGTCGGGACGCTCAGAGGCACGATTTTCCGCCTCCATGGATCTCGCCCGGAAGCACCTTGAGTTAGTGTTCCATCGCTTCCTTTCACCCGACCCTGGACGCACGGCGGTCAGGATTGACTTCAACGGCAGCGCGCTCGCGGCCTTCGATCCGTTCGGCCCGAAGCTCGCAGCCAGGCAGGAACTGACCGCCGAAGATATCTTGATCAACGGCGAATCAATCCGCGTCCAGCCCTACGTCCTGCCTCACCATAGCAAGGTCTCCAAGAGCGATTATGACGCTTTCGGTGGTGATGAAGGCTACCTACATAATCAAGGCTTTTATCTATACCGAAACCGTCGTCTCATCGTGAAGGGAACGTGGTTTCGCCTTATCAAGAAGGAAGTGCTAAATAAGCTGGTGAGGATTCGCGTGGATATTCCCAATAGCCTCGACGCCCTATGGCGCATCGACGTCAGGAAGGCCGAGGCAGATCCTCCTGAAACAGTGCTCCGCGAGCTGCGGAAGTTCGTGCAAAGAATTGCTGGGGTTGGACAGCGCGTCTACACCAAGCGGGCAGCGCGCATGCAAAGCGGTCCATTGATTCCTGTGTGGAAACGCGTCGTCGTAGACAGCCGCGTCCAATACCTACTCAACGAAGATCATCCCCTACTCGCTGAACTTCTCCAGGACCGGGACGGCGCACGTGCCGCGCAAGCCCGCGCGTGTCTTCGTCTCGTGAGCAACGCTTTCCCGAGCGACGTCTTCTTCGCTGATGCCGCCAGCGACGTGATCGAACTCGCGGCACGACCGGATGACCCGCAACACATCGAAATCGCACGCCAGCTTATACGAGCATTGCGGAGCGTCGGGCTTTCCGGGGACGAGTTGCACCGACAAGTGCTGCGAACGGAGATTCCCGCCATCACTCCCGCCACCCTAACTTCGCTCTTATCGGAAAATGCCTGATCTACAGAAGCTCATCTATCACGTCTCCGATGCGCTTGAGTCGAGGACCACGCCGCCGGCGGAAGCGGAGCTGCTCAAGCTTCTCGAAGCCCACGCAAGTGCGCTGGCGCTTTCGGCCGGCGCTCCATTCAGCTCTGTTGAACTGGAGGAGGCGATGCGAAGGCTCCAGATACAGTTCACGACCCGCATGGGTCTGGGCACGATCTTCGAGGCAGAGGATTACCGCCCTTGGCTTGCTGCCGAGCAGGGCAACATTGATCCCTACTACTGGACACGCTATCGCAAGCAACTGCGCCGAGGTGGCCTATCCAATGATGTCACCTCTTCGCTTGATCGAGTCACCGACGAAGTCCTCGACCACTTGGAAAACCCGAAAAAGGAGGGCCGTTGGGCCAGGAAGGGACTCGTCGTGGGGCACGTCCAATCCGGAAAGACCGCCAACTACACCGGGCTGATCGCAAAGGCAGCGGATGCGGGCTATAAGGTCATAATCGTCCTAGCCGGAATACTGAACTCCCTGCGCAATCAAACCCAAGAGCGCATAGATTCAGATTTTCTAGGGTACGACACCGTCACGAAAAAGCCCATCGGTGTCGCGAGCTTCGACGCAAGCCGGCAGCCCGTATGCTTCACGACCGCGAAGGAAGACTTCAAGAAAAGCACGGCCACCTCGATGACGATGCAACTCGGGGCGCTCCGCGAGCCCGTCATCCTCATCCTCAAGAAGAATCCGTCGACTCTCAAGAACCTGCACGAGTGGCTCTCGGGCAACAACCGTCACAACCTGAAGGATTTCCCGGTTCTTCTGATCGACGACGAAGCTGACCACGCGTCGATCAATACCAACAACGCCGAGTCGGACCCCACCGCAATCAATCGATGGATCCGGGATGTCCTCGCATTGTTCCCTAGATCATCATTTGTAGGCTATACTGCCACGCCATTCGCAAACATCTTCATCGATCCGGAGAGCGAGGAAGAAATGGCTAACGGAGAGATCTACCGGGATCTCTTCCCAAGAGACTTCATATACAGCCTTGATCCGCCCTCGAATTACGTCGGCGCCCCCGCGCTCTTTCTGGATGATGGCGAACTCGATTGCGTGCGGGATGTTGTCGACCACGGGGATCTTCTGCCCGCCGACCATACAATCGATTTTGTGCCAAAAGCCCTGCCCCCGTCTTTGACCCAGGCGGTTCACGGTTTCATCATCGCTAAGACAATTCGTCTTCTCCGTAACCAGAGCGGCGAGCACCACTCCATGATGATCAACGTAAGCCGCTTCACCGCGGTTCAGAATCATCTGCGGGATCTAGTGTCGAACGAGGTGAGGCGCATCCGTCAGGCAATCGGCAACTACGCGGCGCTTCCGTCAGGCCAGGCGCTGCAAAGCTCCGTTCTTCACGAGATCCGATCGCTTTGGGAGCAAGAGTACGACCGAGCGGGCTACACGTGGGACGATGTGCAATCGAGACTGAAGGAGGCTGCGGATCCAGTAGAGGTCATAAGCGTCAACCTGCGGGGATCAGGGGTGCTCGACTACAGCCGGCGCAACTACCCGAACGGTCGAACGCTCATCGCAGTGGGCGGCCTCAGTCTTTCCCGTGGGCTCACCCTTAGCGGGCTGATGAGCACCTATTTTCTAAGGAACTCAATCATGTACGACACGCTCATGCAGATGGGCCGCTGGTTTGGGTATCGTGATGGATACGCTGATCTCTGCCGGATTCACATGACGCCGGAGGCGAGCTCATGGTACGCACATATTGCCGAAGCGATCGAGGAGCTGCGCGCGGATTTTCAAGCCATGAAAAAGCAGCGTATGACGCCGCTTGAGTTCGGACTCCGCGTGCGGAGTCATCCCACGGCCCTGATCGTGACGGCACGGAACAAGATGAGGTCGAGTCGCGAGATTCCAGTCAGCATCGAACTTGAGGGTCGTCTCGCGGAGACCAGCGTGCTACTTGCTCCGGACGACATCTTGGACGAGAACAAGAGGGTTCTCACCTCCTTGGTGGCATCCGCATCGGAACTTTCCTCCCCTGAGCAAAGCAAGCTCGGCCCATTCTGGCGGAGTTTGCCCAGCGCGCTGATCAAAACGATGGTGACAAGCTTCCAGAATCACCACGCGTGCATCCTGACCTCTCCGGCGCCGATTCTTGATTACATTCAATGGCTGGAGAGTGAGGGTATCAGAACATTCGACCTCCTGCTACGCTCAACCGGCATCGGCGACGTGGACGTCGCGGGACACCAGATCGCGCCAATTAGGCGCACAGTAGTTAAGTCCACTGTCTCACAGATTGAGTTCGCCAAGCGCAGAGTCGCGTCACGCGGCGACGAGCGGGTCGGCTTGCCAGAGGCGATCGTGAGATCAATTCAAGAGTCGTATTCCTTGGCGAATCCCGGCAAAGACGTACCTGACAGGGAATATCGCAAGATACGAACCACGCCACTCCTGATGGTCATGTTCGTCGACATCGGCGAACCGGTGAGGCGAATCGTTGGCACGTATGGCATAGGTTTCCCCGGTGATCCGGGCACACGCCGGCGACCCCAGAAACTTGTTCAATATCGCGTCAACACAGTGTGGTGGGACAAGAACGTTCTCACCCCCCAAGACAACGAAGAGGAGGATCCGGATCTATGAATAACCCTTGGGCCGTGATAGAAAGGCCGTCCACGGAGTTCAACGTTCGTCTCGCTAGGGAACACCATCCACTGCGTCTTTACTGGGGGATGGATTCCCACGGGCGCTATTTATTCATCTTGGATGTGAGCGAGTCAGCGGTTCCGGCCAAGGGAAAGATCGCGGACTTGGAGGGCGTGCGTATCGGAACGGCGATCCAAAACGGGCGCGCAAGGATCTTCCTTCTCTTGAACGAAACGGCTAACTGGGAGCTGTTCAAGGCACTATGCGATGACATAGCAAGGGCCGGCGAGGCGATGCTCGATGAGATCACCGCCGTAGAAGCGGCAGTCCAACGCCTCCACAGATGGCAGGATTTCTTGCGCCGAGCGCGCAGAGACTTGCTGACACCCGAGGAAGTCAAGGGGTTGGTCGGAGAGCTTCTATTCCTCGAGGGTCCAATTGCGGATCACTTCGGCTGGGACGCCGCGATCGACTTCTGGAAAGGACCAGAGGATGCACCCCAAGACTTTGCGATCCACCGGCTCGCAGTCGAGGTGAAGTGTCAGTCCGGCGCATCCAGACCCTCTGTCCGGATCACCTCCTTGGAACAGCTAAGTCCTCAGCTTCCGGTTGGCTATCTCGTGGTGCAGACTCTCGCAACGGCGGAGCAGGATGACGCAGGAGCATTCTCCCTGAATACTCTGATCGATCGCATTCGAACAAGGCTATTGAGCGCATCACTCGCAGCCCAAGAGCGGTTTGACGGATTGCTGTTCGCGGCCGGATACCTGCCGCACGACTCGTACGACGGTCCACTCTTCCAGCACGTCTCATCCGACTCGTATCGAATCCGGGAGGGTTTTCCAAGGCTGCTTCCGGACGGCATACCAAGCGGAATCAATAAGGTGACGTACCAACTAGAGTTGGAAGCCTGCGGTCCTTTCGCGGAACAGATCGATTTCAACCTCTCATGACGATCGAAGAATTCTACACCGATTTGCGGCAGAACCTACTAGCGAGGTCAGGAGCAGACGGAAACTTCACGAGGAGCACTTTCGTCAACCACATGTGTACGCTGCTCGAGGAGCAGGGCACCATCTCCAGCCACAACCAAACCGACTACAAGTTCACCTCGAAGGGCCATGCGGTCGATGCATGGGCCATGGAAGAAGAGTTCTCCACCCTCTATCTCCTCGTCGCGGACCATCGTGACGCCGCTCAGGCCGAGAGCCTCTTGAGCAGCGAAATTGCTGCGGCATTCGCTAGACTGACCCGGTTTTTCGATGCCGCCCAATCGGTAGAATTCGCGGAGTCCCTAGATGAGTCAATGCCCGTAACTGAACTGGCATGGCTTATAGCCAAACGAACCGTGCGAATCGAAAAGCTTGTTCTGGTACTGCTGTCTAATGCCTTGATCAGTTCGAGGGTAACGGACCTGCCCACCGCCAAAGTAGGCGGACTGCCCACCGTGTACGAAGTTTGGGATCTCGGACGACTGCATCGTTTGGAGTCATCCGGACGGGAGCGCGAGGAGATCGAAGTCGATTTCACGGCAGCGGATCCAAGGGGTATTGGTTGTTTGCCAGCCTTCGCCAGCGGTGGCTCCGTACAATCTTACCTCATGGTCATCCCAGGACCCGTCTTGGCTTCGCTTTACCTCCAGCATGGCGAGCGGCTTTTCGAACAGAATGTCCGTACATTTCTCCAGTTCAGAGGCAAGGTGAACAAGGGCATCCGCAGCACGATCATCCACGAGCCCCACATGTTTTTCTCGTACAACAACGGGATATCAGCAACTGCCGAGGAAGTGATAACCTCGGAGAACGACAGCAGGATTCTGCGCGTAAGGAATCTGCAAATCGTCAATGGAGGACAGACAACCGCATCCATATTCACTGCGCAGCATCGAGAGGGAGCGGACCTCTCTCGCGTGCACGTCCAAGTGAAACTCTCAGTCGTTCCGACGGCGCAGGTCGAAACGGTTGTGCCTAGGATTTCCGAATACGCGAACACACAAAACAAGGTAAGCGCGGCGGACTTTTTCTCAAACCACCCGTTCCACTTGCGCATCGAGGAGTTCTCACGGCGGCTTTGGGCTCCATCACCGGAAGGCCGAGTACAGGAAAGTCATTGGTTCTACGAACGAGCACGCGGTCAGTACGCGAACATGCAAGCGTCGCTCACGGCAGGCGAAAGAAAGACGTTTCTCCTCCAGAATCCGAGCGACCAGATGTTCACGAAGACAGACCTCGCGAAGTTCATCCTTACATTCGACGAATCACCGCACGCGGTAAGTTTGGGAGCACAGAAGGCCTTCGCCGGAACTACGAGAACGCCGGGATTCGTCAGCATGATAGCCAAGGAGTGGGACTCAAGCGGCGGAAACACGTTCAACGAGATCTGGTTTAAACGGGCGATCGCTAAGGCAATTCTTTTCCGAGAGCTGGATCGACTGATCCTAGATCAGGAGTGGTACTCGGGATACAAAGCGAACATCGTGACGTACACTCTTGCGAAATTCGCCCAGATGGTGCGAAACGCAGAGCGAACAATTGATTTCCTGAAGATATGGCAGTCACAGGCGCTTCCGGAAACGCTAGCGGAGGAGCTGCTTGTGATCGCGAAGATAGTAAACCAACTCCTCCTCGATCCTCCGCCAGGCACGACCTCCAATGTCAGTGAGTGGGCAAAGCAGCCGGCCTGCTGGGCTGCCGTGTCTGAGACCACGATCGGCCTCCCGGCTCGGCTGCGCCCGTATCTTTCGGACTTCCGGACCGAAGTCGCCGTCGAACGCGAGGCCGGCAAGAAGCAAGCCGTCCTCAGCGGAATCGAGGCGCAGACCTACGTGGTCACGAGGGGAGCACGGCATTGGGCTGCTCTTCGCAATTGGAACGAGATCAACCGGAAACTCAGCCCAAAGGAAATGGGCATCCTAGACGTAGCCTGTGCAATGCCTCGCAAACTGCCGACCGAACAACAGGTGCTCGTTCTGATAGCAGCGGAAAAGCGTGCCATCGGCGAGGGGTTCAGGCACCAGTAACGTATTCCAACCAATACCCCGTCTGCGCTCAGGCGCCACTGGAATCGAACGTACTTTTTTGCGCGCGACCAAATTTGAAGGAGCGGGCCTTCGCAAACGACCAGCGGAACCCAATCTCACGCCGTTCGACGATCGCGCCCACACCTGGCTCGCGCGCTTCCGCGCGCTGCGGGTGGACCAGGACTCTGCCAAGGGCAGCGCGCCGCACAAGCCGCTCCTGCTGCTCGCGGTGCTCGATCTCTTCGAGGCCGGCGGACTCCGCGACGGGACCCTCGTCCGGTCGCCCGAATTGGTCGTCCGTTTCCAGAATCTCTGGCCGCTCGTGGCCGCGCGACGGGGCAACAAGGGCGACATCCGGATGCCGTTCCACGCGCTCTCCAACGACCGGGTCTGGTCGGTCTTCGACGCCGAGGGCCGTCCTTCGCGCGCCCGGGAAACCAGCGAGGTGGCCCAACTTCACCCCGACTTCCTCGCCTGCCTGCCCGATCCGCGGTTCCGCTCCGCGCTGCGGCGCCAACTCGTCACGACTTACTTCCCCGCCGCCGAGCAGGTCGCGCTGTTCGCCGCCCTCGGCACCGGTGACGAACCGACGGAGGCCGCGTCGCCGGGAGTCGCGCACGCCGCCGAGGATCCGGCCGTCTACCGCACCGCCCGCCAGCTGGGGCGCAGCGCCCGCTTCAAGACCGCCGTCGTCAGCGGCTACCGCTTCACCTGCGCGCTCACCGGCTACCGGCTGACCACCGCCGACCAGCTGGGCATCGTCGAAGCCGCCCACATCCACGCGTTCAGCCGGAGCCGCGACAACGCGCCCGACAACGGCCTTGCCCTCACCCCCACCGCCCACGTGCTCTTCGATCTGGGGCTGTGGAGCGTGTCCGACGACCTGCGCGTGCTCGTGAAGCCGGCGTCCTCCTTCCACGAGGAGACCGCCCCCGGCGGTTTCTCGCTCCGCGCGCTCGCCGGGGCCCCGATCACCCTCCCCTCCGGCGCCCCGCTGCGCCCGCGGCGCGAAAACCTCGCCTGGCACCGCCGGGAGCACGGGTTTCCGTAGGGATAGGGTCCGGAGACAGAGCAACCTCGCGCCGCGCCCGAAGGAGAAGTGTCTGGCCCGGCCGGGCCACTCGGACGGCTCAATTGACTTCGTACACCTCCACCAACGCCTCGCCTCCCACCGCGCCCTGGGGCCCGACGAGGACCGTGTACGGGCCTGGCTCGAGGGTGACGAGCATCGCGGCGTCCTTGCCCCCCGGGGCCAGCGGGAACGCTCCCACGAAGCTGGCCGCCGTCGCGGCTTCGGACGGGTTGGCGGCCTGCCCCCAATCTTGGTTCGCCGCGATCACTGTCTGACCCGAGAACAGCGAGATCTGGGTATCCGGGCAGGCGGTCGTCACCCCGAATGACGCCAGCGTCGGCCCAACCCCGCGAATCAGCACGGTCTTCGCGTATTGCGTCACGACAAACCCCGCGATCATCGGAGCACCGGATGACACCACGCCGCGGGTCGCGATGTTGGGCATCCTCGACGTGGCCGCCCCGAACATCACGTAAGAATACGTGCGGCGACCGTTCGAAAACACGTCACCGTTGGCCGTCAGCCAAAGCTCCGGGTTCGGGTTGAACGACAGGGAATACGCGGCCCCATCACTCATCGACGCCGTGATTTGTCCGAACTGATTGATCTGCCCGAAGCCGAGCCGATCGGCGAGCGAGTTGCTTTGGAGAATCATGACCTTGCCCGATGGGAAGATGGTGATGCTCGCAATGTGGGTGGTCAGGTTATCCTCTTGGAAGACGCCGCTATAGCCACCCGACCGCGCGTAGAATGCGCCAAAGATCGGCTCCTTGGCCGCGGTAAACGAGACCCCGCCAAGGGTTCCACGTGCCACGGAGTCGCGCACCTGGAACGAGTACTGGCGCCCCTTGATCGTCACCCCGGAGACGGAGTCGGAGGCGTTGAGACTGCTGAGCGACGAGAGATCGACCGTTCGTCCCGCACGATCAATCAGCAGCAACTGCGCCGCGGTCTTCTTGCCGATGGTGATGAAGACATCGTTGGTGCCCACCGTGGCGGAATAGGCACCGGCCTGACTGAGCTGGGCGACGAGCGAGCCGACACCGCCGGCGACAAAGAGCAAGAGAACCGAGAGGAGTCGACGCATCATGCCCCTCGTTAGAAAGCCCCGATGCAGGGGTCAACGCTACCACGGCTCGCTGCGCCGTCCGTTCAGCATTGTTTAGATTGTTAACTACACCGCCCCGGTACTTTAACATTCCGGGGCAAGATGACCATAGAAAGCGTGGCTGTCGCGTGAGGCGCGATGCCGAGGGTCAGGCTGGGGTTTGTCCCCTGCGCGTGTCCCTACTGCGGCAAGCTCGGCCAGCAGTGCGATGATCACCTGTTGATCAACATCGACGTCACGTTCGGCGAGGTCTGGGGACCGGCCTCCGGTCTTTTCCGGGAATTCGTGCACCGCGACGAGGACGGCGAAACCCTCTCGCGGACGTTCGCCTTCCTGGGCGCCTGCGAGGTCGTCGCCGTCTGCGTCGACCACTACGCCGAGGGCGGACCGGGCATGTCGTCCCACGATTACTGGTGCTGGAGCGAGGACCCCGCGACGGCCCTCAAGGAACTCAAGGCGGAACTCGCCAAACGGGAGTGAGCGCGCGGACGATCCTCTGAGTACAGCACCCGCAGGTTGACTGCTTGGCCCCGACGAGCAGCAGCGGCTCAGGCGTCGGCTACCAAACCGGAGGCTCAGGCTTTGTACTTTGATCTCGCGATCGAGCTCGGATACCCTCCGACCGGGCGAACGGGAGCAGGTGCCTACAACGACAGAGGACCGTTGCGTGTATTTCCCGACTCCCGGAACGGTTTCAGCGGCGCATCAAGCGCCATTACCTGCGAAACAGGGGTTCGAGTTGGCCCCGGATCGCGACGACCACGTCGGCAAATTGTTCGGGCAGACCGGTGAGGCCGCTACGGCGCACAAATGCAGCCCACTGCGTCTGCTTGGTCGCGTCGTTGGCGAACGCGTTGCTCAACGGGTCCGGCCACACGGGCCACGGGGTCTTCCGACGAGCAAAGGTCGCCTCGATCGCACGGCATAGCGTGGGGCCATCAAGTTGAAATCGCTGCGTAAGGAACCACACGTCGTGAAAGTCCTTCATCCGCGTGTTGGCGATGCCGAGCTTCGCCATCGCCTCGAATTTCTCCGCTACGACCGTGTAAACGGGATACGTGCGCACCTGCGGCGCCGGAAAATCCAGCAGCGCTGGAAAATTCGCCGTTTCTGGCGCGGGCGTCACCGCGTCGCCGACGCCGACATCGATTTGGATGGGCACCTCCGCCGGCCCGAGTTTGGCCATGATCCGGACGCGGACACCGCCGTAGACTTGGTCCTCCCGGGTTTCCTCCGCGCGAACAGACGCGGGATCGAACACCAAACCGTCATCGACAACCGGCAGCGTCACCACTTCCTGAAACAGCTGCTGGAGGTCCCCTTTCTCCGAGGGGCCGAAGCCCAGTAAATCGAGGTCCCTCGTCGGGCGATGCGTCTTCTCGTCCCAGACAACGAACAGCATCGCCCCCTTCAGCAGAAAGCGGTCGGCATAGGCTGACTGGCTCAGTCGAAAGAGCAGCCGCTCGATTCCGTAGCGCACGAGCAACAGACCAAAATCGTCTCCGCGCCGAGCGGCTTCGCTCTGCAATCGCGCCTTCACCGATGCCGCCGAATTCTTCCCGGAGGCACTCATGTCAGCATCTCCAGATAGGGCTGCATGATACGGCTGACCCGGCAAACCGCCGCTGCCGCCGCGAGATCCTTCATGGAGAATTTCCCAGCCCGCCAGCCTTCCCGCAGCGCCTCGACCGCAACATCGAGGCCGTACTTATGTCGATACTTGAAACAGTCGGCCACCGTCTTCGCCGGCGAGTAAACCCGCACGGATCCCCCGGCGAGGGGGTGCTCTTCGATCCCGAAGGTGTAGGCCGAACCGGAAAACTGGCAGAAGCGCAGGGGTAGACTCATGCCGTGCGGACGATTCCTGCCACGAGGCAGCGCGAGCCACACCTGATGCGGCGCTTGCGTCCCGATCCCGTGGAATTGCAGCGCGGACACCAGGCAAACGACGCCGCGCGGCACTCGCTTGGCCGCTTCCAACAAAGGTTGGTTGTGGTCGCCGTCGAAACCCGCTGAGGCATAGAGACCGCGCCCGATCTGGCGCACGTGCGCCTTGCTGACCAGCCGACGCAGGTACTCGCGGGGGTATCCGGCTACGACCATGTCGCGGGCACGGAACACCCCTAGCCGACTGGCGTGGTCGCCAGCGGCATCGAGGCGGGTCGCTTTGTTACTTTCTGTTTTCACTTAATCATTTATGGTGTGAAACCGTAACATGTGTACAAGGCGAAACGTTGCATCGGGTCCAGACGCTCACGGTCGGTGAACGCCATGCGCACTGGGCTCAATAGCCCATCTTCAACTCCTGAGCCTGCTTGGCCAGTTCGTCGAGGGCCGCGGAGCGCTGGGCATCGGTCGATCGCTTGTAGTCCATCAGATCCCGGAAGAGAACCCGCCGGTGCGTGCCGACCTTCCGGAACGGAATCTTCCGCGCGTTCAGCAATCCCACCAGGAACGGCCGCGAAACCTGCAACAAATCGGCGGCTTGCTGCGTGGTCAGCTCCGCGTTCACCGGGATCAGGGTCACGGCATTCCCCTTCCCCATCTCGGCCAGAACGTCGACGAGAAGCAGCAGTACTGACGCGGGCAGGGCCACCTCCTCTCGCTTCCCTCCTCTCCCGACAAGACTCAGCCGCACCTTGCCTCGACTCCTCGAGGCACCCGCGAGCGAAAGGCTCGAGCGCGCCGCCAGCTCGCGATCGCGCTCACTCGGCAGAACCGGTTCGTAGGTGCTGGCGGCGATGACACTCATGGGCACGATTCAACTATTCGAAATAATCGAAACAGACGCAACATTCGAATCGAGCGCTTTCTCGCCACCGTCTCTGATTTCCGACTCGTCAGGTCGTTAGCCAAGCACGTTCACCGCCCGGATCAGGGCTTATGGGCGCCTGCAGGCGCGATGCCGAGGGTCAGGCTTTGTGGTTTGTCCTCCGGGAGACCTCCGCCCGGCAGGTCACCGTGCTCCACAGCGAACACCGCTGCCGGCGGCAGGGGGGCAGACGTGACCCTGCCTCGCTGCGTGGCTGCCTCAGGGCGCGGAAACCGGAGTTGGTGCAGGGTCCTCGTTGTGCTTCCCCGAGGATTTGCCGGAGGCGCGCTCGATGAGCTCCCGGCGCCAGTGGTCGGCCAGGGTTTTCACGGCGGGTTGAATTTCCATCGCCGCGTCGTAGTCGCGCCGCATCGACGCCGGGAACCGGCCCAGCCCGGCGGCGCGGTGCTTCTCAACTTCCCGCCGGTACAGGGACTCAAGCTCGGCCTGTTGCGCGTCGCGCTGCTTCAGGTCCTGCGTGTCGTGACTGAGCGTGAGCCAACGCGCCACGAGTTCGAAGTCCGCCGCGAACCCGCTGAAACGCACTGCCAGCATCTGCGCCTTTGCGGCGGGAGAGTCCTCGCCGCGTTTCTTGGACTCACTCGCTTGCACAGCGGCGCTCGCATGGATGGTGTCGCGCGATTGAAGCGTCGTGCTTGATTGGACATCCGCGCCTGAGCGAGGGGCACCGCTTGATTGAGGGGCACCGCTCGCGGGTGAGGTCGGGCTCGCGCGGGAAACAGGGCTGGCGGGGTGGGTCTCCCGTGCGTGGGCGGTCTCGTCTGAATCGGCCACGCCGTGGCCGGCGCCCTCGCCCTGCCACGATGCCGCGTCCTGCTCGGCCTGGGCGGCGAGGACCTTGAAAAGCGCCGCCGCCTGACCGGCGATGTAGGCGAGGCCCACGCCGTCAACGTGGTTTGGATCCAAGCGCGCGACCAGTCGGTCCAACGGACGCAGGGCGGGCAACTCCGAGTCCGCTTCGATTTCCTCGGCCGGCGGAGACTCCGGAGACGCCGGAGCTGCCGCCGCTGCCGCCTCCGGGGCGGTGGCACCTGGCGGCACAACCGGCGCTGCCGCAGCAGGCGGCGCGGCTTGGACCAGAGGCGCAGGCGTGCCAGGCTGCGCCCCTGCCGACTGCGGAGCCATTCCCGCCAGCAGCGCAGTGCCGACGAAGAGGACCGCACCGGCTGGCTGCGCGGCGCCGACGCGCCACACGGAGCCCGCTGGCCGCGCCCGACCCGCCAACGAAGGCTGCAGCACGGACGGTGCAATCGAGGAAATCCAGACGCTCAGGCGGTTCATGGCACGGGAAGTACGGGGTCGACGAAGGTGGTCACACCGCGCCGGCGGCGTTCCTCATTCGCGCCCGCCGACTCCGGCGAAACAAGCGCATTCTACGGCATCCGGCAGCGCCGACGACAACGCGATGGTGCGAGAACTCACCCGTTGGGTCAGCGTCAGAGAACGACTGACCTGCGGTACTTAAAGGCGAGAGAGCCAGGTTCAGGCTTTGCAGTTTTTCCTACGGTCCCGCCGACGCCCGCGCCCACTCGGAATCCCCCACGCGCACCGCCGCCGAGAACAAAGAGCAAAGCCCCCTCCCCGGACGTGCCCGCGCACCGCATGCGCGCAGACCCCGAAGCTACTTCGCGGCACGCCGCGACGCCCGGATGCCCGCGAGCACCTTCGGCAGGACCACGGCCGTGGCGATGAACATCGCCATGATCAAGAGGGCGGCGGTGAGCTTCTGGCTTTCGCCACCGAAATAAGCGCGCCAACTCACGGACGACCTCCAGATGAACACGGCCCCCACAA
>JACCDP011521288.1_pt1 | contig 17823 bp, 20 predicted proteins | sample 7445841 | NCBI WGS metagenome assembly JACCDP01 (sample SAMN15323441, study PRJNA562643) | freshwater metagenome | isolation source: river surface water | place: USA:Blue River Watershed | collected 2017-08-17
CCCATTGCAGTTCATCGACGTTGCGGCCGATGCCGGCGGTGCGGGCAATCACGGACATGCCTTGCGGCAGGTCCAGCTTGTCCATGGTCTCACGCAGTTCTTGACGGTCTTCGCCTTCGACACGGCGGGAAACACCGCCGCCGCGCGGATTGTTGGGCATCAGCACCAGATAACGGCCGGCGAGCGAGACGAACGAGGTCAGGGCAGCGCCCTTGTTGCCGCGTTCTTCTTTTTCGACCTGGACCATGATTTCCTGGCCCTCTCGAAGTGCTTCGCGGATGCTGGCATTGCGTACGTCCACGCCTTCGCGGAAATAGCTGCGAGCGACTTCCTTGAACGGCAGGAAGCCGTGGCGCTCTTCGCCGTAATTGACGAAGCAGGCTTCGAGCGAGGGCTCGATGCGGGTGATGACACCCTTGTAAATATTGGATTTGCGTTGCTCGCGACCGGCGGTCTCGATATCGATGTCGATGAGCTTTTGCCCGTCGACGATGGCCACGCGCAGTTCTTCCTGTTGCGTGGCATTGAACAGCATGCGTTTCATGTTGTAGTGCTCCGGGGCCCGGACTGGGCCAGTGTCTGCCGCGCGGGCGCAAGCCTGCGATGCGGCAAAGTCATGGGATGCACGCGGGAGGACGGAGCCGGGAGGAGAGTATTGCCGTAGCGTGGGGACGGAGCGTGTTGCGCTCGCCTCACAGGGCGCGGATGGAACTGCGGGGCTTTGCTATCTGCGTAACAGGATCACAGGATCACGCGTGCGCGGACACCGAGCCTGCCGCTGGCGGCTGCTCGTGATCTGGGCATTGGCGTGGATCGACCATGGTCGTCTGGTTTCCTGTGGTTGGCAAATATGGCAAGCAATCTCAGTTACATCTGCCGACGAGCCTTCGGTTGAGAATGGCTCGCCAGACTAATCCTTACTTTTCCTGGCTTTCGCTTCCGGCATTCCGGCGCCTGTCCGGTCGCAACTTCGGTGCGACCCCGACCGCGCAGGGATGCCTGCATGCACAGCTTTACCATTGAAGCTGCCTGAAAACCTTCGCGTGATTTCGCTCGCCTTGCGTGCTGACCTCTTGGGTCGCATCGGGCAGCGATGGCCGTGCCAATCTCGCGCAAGTATTCAAATAGGCGGGGCCAATGGAGACGCCCCTGTGTAGAATCTGTTTTTTCTTCTGACACATTCCGCGGAAGTTCTCCGCTGGCGCGATTATATATTCAAAATGAAGGACTTAGCGAGACTTTCTGAAGCTGGTGAGAGATCTCGCAGCGATTCTCCGGGGCCCGGCGGGCATCCGGAGGTACGGTGGCTGACCATAGGGCCGGATGAGGCCGGTCAGCGCATCGATAACTTTTTGATAAAACTCTGCAAGGGCGTCCCGAAAAGCCATATTTATCAGGTGCTTCGCTCCGGACAGGTTCGGGTCAACAAGGGCCGGATTGCCCAGACCTATCGGCTGGCTGAGGGCGATACGGTGCGCGTACCGCCTATCCGGGTCGCTGAACGTTCAGTGACCCATGTGCCCGCCGTGGAATTCGCCATCTTGCGGGAAGATGAACATTTATTGATCGTCGACAAGCCGGCGGGCGTGGCTGTTCATGGCGGGTCGGGGGTCAGCCATGGCGTGATCGAGCAATTGAGAGCGGCACGGCCGCAGGCGAAATTTCTGGAGCTGGTGCACCGGCTGGATCGGGAAACCTCGGGCATCCTGATGCTGGCCAAGAAGCGCAGCGCGCTGGTCGCGATGCATGAGCAAATCCGCAATGGACACATGGACAAGCGTTATCTGGCGCTGGTGCATGGCCAATGGATGCATCGCCGGCAGCATGTGAAACTGCCCTTGTTCAAATACACCACGCCCGAGGGTGAGCGCCGGGTCCGGGTGCAGTCTGACGGCCAGCCGTCTCACACGATCTTCAATTTATTGCGAAAATACGGCGACTTCGCGTTGCTGGAAGCTGAGCTGAAGACAGGCAGAACGCATCAGATCCGCGTACATCTGGCGGCATCCGGCTTTCCGATCGCGGGCGATGAGAAGTACGGCGATTTCGCGTTCAACCGGCAGCTGCAAAAGAGCGAGCCCGGACGCGGTGCGCTCAAGCGTATGTTCCTGCACGCGTGGCGGCTGCGTTTCGAGCATCCCGGCAGCGGCGAGCAGGTCAGCGTGGAATCGCCATTGCCAGAGGCCTGCGAACGCTTTCTGGAGAGCCTGCAGGCATCGCAGAACGTCCCGTAGTCCGGCAGCACGGTAGTGCCGCAGACGCCTCGACATGGCGACGCAGCGTTATCAGCTCAGGTCCAACAAAGGAAGGAACAGGGCAATGCCCAGAAAACAATTCGACCTGATCGTCTTCGACTGGGATGGCACCTTGCTGGACAGCACAGCCACGATCGTGGCAAGCATGCAGGCGGCGGCGCGTGATCTTGGCCTGCCGGTGCCGGATGTGCGCGCAGCGTCCCATGTGATCGGCCTCGGGCTGCAGGACGCCATGCAGCGCGCGATGCCTGATCTTGATCCCAAGTCATATCCGCGCATGGTCGAGCGCTATCGCTATCATTATCTGTCGCAGGATCACAGCCTCACGCTGTTCGATGGCGTGCGCGACATGCTTTCCGATCTCGCATCGCAGGGTTATTTTCTGGCGGTGGCGACCGGCAAGAGCCGGGTCGGACTGAACCGTGCGCTTAACACCGCTGGGCTGATGTCCGTGTTCGATGCGACCCGCTGTGCCGACGAGACGTTTTCCAAACCGCACCCGGCGATGCTGCACGAGATTACGCGAGAGCTCGGACAGGATTTGCGCCGCACCGTGATGATTGGTGACACCACGCACGACCTGCAGATGGCCAGCAATGCGGGTGCTGCGGCGATCGGTGTGCATTTTGGCGCGCATCCGCGCGAAGAATTGCAGACCCTCTCGCCGATGTTTGGCGCAGACTCCATCGCCGATCTGCACGCCTGGCTGAATGAACATGCCTGATCAACAAAGTCAAAGCGGTCATGACTGAACCGATTTATATCTGTGATTCGTCAGCGCTGATCGAAGGCGGTAAAGGCATACGCTTCCCGGTGACGGCCAGCGGCGAGGATGCGTCGGCCTTCGTGGTGCGTTATGCGGGCAAGGTGCATGCCTACCTGAACCGCTGCGCGCATGTGCCGATGGAGCTCGACTGGAATGAGGGTGAATTCTTCGAATCCAGCGGGCTGTATCTGATGTGCGCGACGCACGGTGCGCTGTACGAGCCGGATACCGGGCGCTGCGCCGGCGGTCCTTGTCGCGGCGGGCGCTTGCAACCGGTGACAGTAACTGAACGCGATGACAAAATTTATTGGGAAGCTGACGAAGTCATTCGTCCGGCCAGAGCATGAAAAATAACACCGAATTCTTGGGGATCTGTGATGAGTGACGACACTACGGGCTCGGCCGGCAAGCAGCCCGAGACACCGACCGATGCAACGCCGACGGCCTCGCCTTCTTCTTCTTCGGAGATCAAGACAGGATCACCTGCCGAGGCAAGCGCTGTCACGTCATCGGCGCCGCCTTATACGGCGCTCGAGCAGCTCGCAAAGGCCCTGATCGAAGAGCAGCGAGCGAACCGTCGCTGGCGCGTGTTTTTCCGTTTTGCGACCTTGTTTGTCGCGCTGTTTGCGATCTGGGCCGCCTTCGACCTGAGAGGTTCAGCGAAGCCGGCCAGCGCGCGTCATACGGCGCTGGTGGAAATCGATGGCGAGATCGACAGTGACAGCAGCACAGCCTCGGTCAATTCCATTCTTCCCGCGCTGAATGACGCCTTCAGTGATGCCGGCTCGGTCGGCGTGATACTGAGGATGAACAGTCCCGGCGGCAGTCCGGTGCAGTCCGCCATCGTCAACGATGAGATCACCCGCTTGCGCAAGCTTCATCCGAACAAGCCGGTCTATGTGGTGGTGGAAGACATGTGTGCTTCCGGTTGCTATTACATTGCAGCGGCCGCTGACAAGATTTACGTCAGTCAGGCCAGTGTGGTCGGCTCCATTGGCGTGCTGATGAGCAGCTTCGGTTTCACAGGTTTGATGGACAAGCTGGGCATCGAGCGTCGCCTGATGACGGCCGGGGAGAACAAGGCGCTGCTGGATCCCTTCTCTCCGACCAGCCCCCGCCAGAAAGAATTTACGCAGGCGATGCTCAAGGAGATTCATGAGCAATTCATCGCGGCGGTGCGCAATGGCCGTGGCACGCGGTTGAAGGATTCTCCCGAGATTTTTTCCGGGCTGTTCTGGACGGGGAACACCGCGATATCACTGGGGCTGGCCGATGCGCTGGGCACGGTTGACAGTGTCGCTCGCGATGAGCTGAAGGCGGAGGATGTGATCGACTACACCGTGCGCGAAGGCTTGTCTGATCGGGTGCTGAAGAAGTTCGGCGCTGCCATTGGCGAGGGCGCTGCGCGTGCCGTGGCCAGCGAGTGGTTCAAGCCTCGCTAATACACGACCTCGGCCAGCTGGGATTACGCCAGTAACAGGAACACCGTCGGTTTCTTACGGAAATCCGGCATCTGCCCCGATCCGAGCTCACGCTTCCATGCCGATGCTGTTTGCGTGCGCACGGATTCGCCCGGTAGCGTCAATTCGGTCGCCACGCAGATCAGCGTGCTGCCCGCGCAATGCGTGGCCATGGCCTCCAGCAGCGCTTCATTGCGGTAGGGAGTCTCGATGACGATCTGCGTCTGCTTTTCCTGCCGTGAACGCTGCTCAAGTTGTTTGAGGCGCTGCGCGCGCTGACCAGCATCGGTCGGCAGATAACCATGAAAAGCAAAGCTCTGTCCGTTCAGCCCGCTGGCCATCAGGGCCAGCAGCAGCGATGAGGGGCCGACCAGTGGTTTCACGGTGATTTGCTGATCGTGTGCGAGGCGCACCAGATCAGCGCCCGGGTCGGCGACGGCCGGCACACCGGCCTCGGACAGCAGCCCCGCAGGCCTTCCCGCCAGCAGCGGCGTCAGCAGCGCAGGAATGTCTGCCGCGGCTGTCTTCACATTCAGTTCGCGTATCTCGATGTCCTGCATGGGCTTGCACAGCGGATGCGTGTCACTGACGAGCTTGAGGAAAGCTCGCGCTGTCTTCGCGTTTTCGGCAACGAAATAATCGAGGCTGGCGGTCAGCTCGCGCACTGGCGCGGGAATCACGGCGTCGAGTGCGCCCGCGCCCAGCGAGTTAGGAATCAGGTAGAGCGTGCCTTTCATCAGCGCCTCAGAGGAAGAAGCGCACATCGGCGGCGCGCAGCATCGTCGTCAGCGCAATCAGCGGCAGGCCGGTGAGGGCGCTCGGGTCATCGCTGCGTATCTGCTCCAGCAGCGCGATGCCCAGCCCTTCGTTTTTAGCACTGCCCGCGCAGTCGTAGGGCTGCTCGATGTGCAGATATGCGTCCAACTCGGCATCCGGCAGATCGCGGAACCGCACGCGTGTTTGCACGTTCTGCTTCTGGATCCGCAGCGCGCTGCCCCGGCGGTTGTCCAGCAGGCACAGCGCGGTATGGAAGACGACCTCGCGGCCGCGCATGCTTTGCAGTTGCGCGAGGGCGCGCGGATGGTCGCCCGGCTTGCCGATGTGTTCGCCATCCATTGTTGCCACCTGATCGGAACCGATCACCAGTGCTTCGCCGATGCGTTCGGCAATGGCCTCGGCTTTGGCTTCTGCCAGCCTGAGCGCGGTTTGCTCCGGCGCTTCATCGGGCAGCGGTGTCTCGTCGATATCGGGCGATATCGCTTCGAACGGCAATCGCAACCGGGAGAGCAGTTCTTTCCGATAGGCTGAACTGGACGCCAGAATCAGGCGAGGCAGGGAGGCTTGTTGCATGAAATGAAATGAGTGGTCGCTCGACGCGGGCAATTCAGGCAGAAAGCGGGCGCGAGGCTTGGCCAAATGCCTGATTTATTTGGGATATCGGCTTAAACCCTGCTATCATAGCCGGTTTTCCGAGGCACTCAGCATCCATGAGCGCGCATGTCGTCGACAGCTTTGAATTTTGCCGTTCCGCCGGGCAGGCCTCTGGTGCCACGCCGGTTGCCGGATTCAACCGACTCTGCGCCGATCTGGCCGACAGCAGCGGCGAGTTGCGCTGGTCATTTCAGGGTGGATTGCATGCGGAGGGTGATCCGCAGCTGGACATGGCGGTGGACGGAACGGTAAAGCTGGTATGCCAGCGCTGCATGGCACCGTTCGAGTATGCATTGCAAAGCCGTTCCACGCTGGTGCTCGCCGCTGACGAGGAGCAGGCCGATGCGGTGGAAGCGCGTCTGGACGATGACAGCATCGATGTGATCGTTGGCGCCAAAGCCATGGATCTGCTGACGCTGGTGGAAGATGAGGCGCTGCTGTCGCTGCCTCTGTCGCCCCGGCACGATGTCTGCCCCGGCCCGGTGCAGGAAATCCGGGAGGACAAGGCCGAGTCGCCTTTTGCGGTGCTCAGGAAGCTGCAGTCCTAGCAAGTCCCGGCAAGTGAATACGGTAGCTTTGACAGAAGCTTTGTTTAAAGCATTGTTTAAAGTTGCCAATCTGGTCAGGGTGTAGCAGTGCAGCGCCCTATGTTAAAATTTTGGATTCACTGGAATTACTGGTTTAGGAGCAAGTCATGGCTGTTCAACAGAACAAGAAAACCCCGTCCAAGCGCGGCATGCATCGTTCGCACGATTTTCTGACGCCGGCGGCGATCGCTGTCGAGCCGACCACGGGTGAGACGCATCTGCGTCACCACATCAGCCCGAACGGCTTCTATCGCGGTCGCAAGGTCATCAAGACCAAGAACGACGAATAATTTGCTGGCTCACATCACGGCGTGATCAGTCATCGACTGCATGGCGCCGTTTTTGTATCCACGTCTTCCCCGTCGTCATGCCCGCGCATGAATGAGCCATGCCGCTGATCGCGATTCGCGCGACGGCTCGGCACACGCTGCCACGAACATGACAATAAAACTCTCCATCGACTGCATGGGCGGGGACCACGGTCCATCGGTGACCGTTCCGGCATCCATTGCCTTCCTTCACAGCGAACCCTCCGCCGAGCTGATTCTTGTTGGTCGCGAGGCCGCCGTGCGCGCCGAGCTGGAGAAGCTGGGCGCGACGAACCATTCCCGCATTACGGTGATCAACGCGACGGAGGTCGTCGAGATGGATGATCCGCTCGAGACCGCCTTGCGCCGCAAGAAAGATTCCTCGATGCGGGTGGCGATCACGCAGGTCAAGGAGGGGCACGCGCACGGCTGCGTCTCCGCCGGTAACACCGGTGCGCTGATGGCGGTATCCCGTTATTTGCTGAAGACCATTGCCGGCGTGGATCGTCCTGCGATCTGCACCATTCTGCCCAACCAGAAAGATGGCCCGACCTATGTGCTCGATCTGGGCGCCAATGTCGATTGCGAGCCGCATCATTTGCACCAGTTTGCGCTAATGGGCTCGGCGCTGGTCTCTGCGGTCGAGGGTCATTCGCGTCCCACGGTTGGCTTGCTGAATGTCGGCGAAGAAGACATCAAGGGCAATGAACTGGTCAAGCAAACGGCAGAGCTGCTGCGCGCCGACCACCAGAAAGGTCTGATCAATTTCTACGGCAATGTCGAGGGAAATGACATTTTCGAAGGCACGACCGATATCGTTGTCTGTGATGGTTTTGTCGGGAATGTCACGCTCAAGGCGGCCGAGGGGCTCGGACGCCTGATCAAAGGCGTGCTGGTCAGCGAGCTCAGACATGGCTGGCTCAATATGCTGGGCGCGCTGCTGGCAAAACAGGCACTGAAGCGGATTTCGCAGCGGCTGAATCCCTCCCGCTACAATGGCGCGAGCCTGCTGGGTTTGCGAGGCCTGGTGTTCAAGAGCCATGGCGGCGAAAATGCTTACGGTTTCGAGTGGGCGATACGGCGTGCGTTCGAGGCGGCGCGTCATGATGTACTGTCCCGGATCGAGACTTCGATCGCAGAACTGATGCCGAGCGCCGAAGCACAGGTCGGCGTCACTGAAAAATAAACGCATGAGCATCTATACAAGAATTGCCGGTACAGGCAGCTGCCTGCCCCCGCGCCGTGTCAGCAATGACGATCTGGCCAAGACGCTGGCCGAGAAAGGCTTGGAGACGTCCGATGAATGGATCGTCTCGCGCAGCGGCATCTCGGCACGTCACTTCGCCGATGACGGCGTGATGGCCAGCGATCTCGGTAGCGCGGCGGCACAGCGCGCGCTGGAGATGGCCGGGCTGCAGCCGAACGACATCGATCTCATCATTCTGGCGACCTCCACGCCGGATTTTCTGGGTGGCTTTCCGAGCACGGCCTGTGTCGTGCAGCGCAAGCTGGGCATCACCAATCATTGCGCGGCGCTCGATGTGCAGGCTGTGTGCAGCGGCTTCGTCTATGCCGTGGCGGTGGCCGACAGTTTTATCCGCACCGGCATGCACAAGCGTGCGCTGGTGATCGGTGCAGAAGTCTTCTCACGCATCCTCGATTTCAACGACCGCACGACGTGCGTGCTGTTCGGCGATGGCGCGGGCGCTGTCGTGCTCGAAGCCTCGGAAGCCCCCGGCATACTCGCGACGCGCATGCATGCCGATGGCCGGCATGCCGACATTCTCTGTGTGCCTGGCGTCGTCAGCTCGGGTGCGGTGGCCGGCAGCCCTTTCCTGCACATGGACGGGCAGGCGGTGTTCAAGCTCGCCGTGTCGGTGCTGGAAGAAGTTGCGCACGAGGCGCTCGATGCCGCCGGCATGCAGGCTTCGCAGATCGACTGGCTGATACCGCATCAGGCCAACATTCGCATCATGCAGGGCACGGCGAAAAAGCTCGGCCTGCCCATGGAAAAAATGGTTGTCACCGTGGATCAGCATGGCAATACCTCCGCTGCATCCATTCCGCTGGCGCTGGACACGGCCGTACGCGATGGCCGCATCCAGCGCGGGCAGCATCTGATGATGGAAGGTGTGGGCGGTGGTTTCACCTGGGGCGCTGCGCTGGTGCGCTTCTGAGTCCCCTGCTGAATTGTTCTCTGATTAATTTCACGATCTCTTTTACCTCATGAACCAGATTGCATTTGTCTTCCCCGGACAAGGATCTCAGGCAGTCGGCATGCTCAATGGCTTCGCCGGTAACCAAGTCGTTGCTGACACGCTCGCAGAAGCCTCCGACGCGCTGAAGGTCGACCTCGCAAAAATGATTGCCGACGGTCCGAAAGAAGACCTTGACCTGACCACCAATACCCAGCCCGTGATGCTGGCCTCGGCAGTCGCGTTTTATCGTGCCTGGATCGCGGCCGGTGGTGCTGTGCCCGCCGTGGTCGCCGGTCACAGTCTGGGCGAATACTCGGCGCTGGTCGCCGCTGGTGTTATCGATTTCAAGGATGCCGTGCCGATGGTGCGTTTCCGCGCGCAAGCGATGCAGGAAGCGGTGCCCGTTGGTCAGGGCGGCATGGCGGCCATCCTCGGCTTGTCGGACGACGATGTACGCGCCGCGTGTGCTGACGCTGCGCAGGGTGAGGTCGTCGAGCCGGTCAATTTCAATGCGCCGGCTCAGGTCGTGATCGCAGGACACAAGGCCGCGGTCGAGCGCGCCTGCGAGGCCGCAAAGGCCAAGGGCGCGAAGCGGGCATTGCCTCTGCCTGTATCAGCGCCTTTCCATTCCTCGTTGCTGAAGCCGGCGTCCGACCGTCTGCGCGATTATCTCGCGGGCGTTTCATTCGCAGCGCCGTCTATACCGCTGATCAACAACGTCGATGTCGCGGTGGTGCAGGATCCTGCTGCCATCAAGGATGCCCTGGTGCGTCAGGCAGCCAGCCCCGTGCGCTGGGTCGAGACGGTGCAAAGGATGCATGCGGATGGCATCACGCGCGTGATCGAGTGCGGTCCCGGCAAAGTGCTGACCGGACTGGTCAAGCGTATCAATGGCGAGCTGACGGCAGATTGCATTACCGATCAGGCATCGCTGGATTCGATTCTGGAGGCATTGAAGTCATGAGCAATCAAGGACTGGAAAAACAGGTAGCGCTGGTCACCGGCGCCTCGCGCGGCATTGGCCGTGCGATCGCGATCGAGCTGGCCAAGCGTGGCGCGACGGTTATTGGCACGGCAACCTCCGAATCCGGCGCGAACGCGATTACCGAGTATCTGAAAGCCGTGCGCGCGGATGCCGGGCGGGGCGCGGTGCTGAACGTGAACGATGCGGAGGCATCGAATCAGCTGATCGAGACCATCAGCAAGGAGCAGGGCGGCCTGTCGATACTGGTCAACAACGCGGGCATCACGCAGGATCAGCTGGCCATGCGCATGAAAGACGACGAGTGGGATGCAGTGATCGCGACCAATCTGACGGCGGTCGCACGATTGTCACGTGCCGTGCTGCGCGGCATGATGAAAGCGAAGTACGGACGCATCATCAGCATTACCTCGGTGGTGGGTTCGGCCGGCAACCCCGGGCAGATGAACTATGCTGCCGCCAAGGCCGGTGTGGCCGGCATGAGCCGCGCGCTGGCGCGTGAAATTGGCAGCCGGAATATCACGGTCAATTGTGTCGCGCCCGGATTCATCGATACCGACATGACCAAGGCATTGAATGAACAGCAGGTTGCTGCGTTGCTGCAGCAGATCCCGGCGGGCCGCTTTGGCATGCCCGAGGATATTGCCGCTGCTGTTGCGTTCCTGGCATCGGCAGAGGCCGGCTACATCACCGGTACCACGCTGCACGTGAACGGCGGCATGTACATGAGTGGCGGCTGAAAGTCGCGCTATAAGCCAGCAAATCAACGGTTTTCGGGCGTTTTGCCTGCACGATACTGTTAATAAAAGCAAAAGCTGAAAAGCGAGTTTCACCGCGCAAACCTGATAAAATGCGCGCACTTTAAGTAACCCATCCTTTGGAGGAAAAAGATGTCTGACATCGAAGCCCGTGTAAAGAAGATCGTCGCTGAGCAGCTCGGCGTCGCCGAAGCCGACATCAAGAACGAGTCTTCGTTCGTTGATGACCTCGGTGCCGACTCGCTGGACACGGTTGAGCTGGTGATGGCGCTCGAAGACGAGTTCGAGATGGAAATCCCTGACGAGCAGGCCGAGAAGATCACCACTGTTCAGCAAGCCATCGATTACGCAAAGGCCAATATCAAGGCCTGACGCGGTTGTAGCAGTTCACGTCTGTCTTTATTCAGGAGTAAGGTTTGAGCCGGTCAAAGCAACGTCGTGTCGTCGTCACTGGATTGGGATGCGTTTCACCTGTCGGCAACACGGTCGCAGCAGCATGGGAAACCCTGCTCGCCGGTCGTTCCGGCATCGCGACCATCACCCGGTTTGATGCCAGCCCGTTCTCCACGCACTTTGCTGGCGAGGTCAAGGGCTTCAATGTCGAGGACTACATCCCCGGCAAGGAAGCACGTCATATGGATACCTTCATCCACTATGGCATGGCTGCAGGCATGCAGGCCATTCAGGACAGCGGCCTGGTCGTGACCGAAGAGAACGCCGAGCGCATCGGCGTGATTGTCGGCTCCGGTATCGGCGGACTGCCGATGATCGAAGAAACCCACTCTGAATACACCAACCGCGGCCCGCGCCGCATCAGTCCGTTCTTTGTGCCGGCATCGATCATCAACATGATCTCCGGTCATCTGTCGATCAAGTACGGCTTCAAGGGCCCGAACATCGCCATCGTGACCGCGTGCACGACCGGACTGCATTGCATCGGCGAGGCCGGCCGCATGATCGAGTACGGCGATGCTGATGTCATCATCGCCGGCGGTGCCGAATCCACGATTTCTCCGCTGGGCCTCGGTGGTTTTGCAGCGGCGCGTGCGCTGTCCTCCCGCAACGACGACCCTGCCACTGCCTCCCGCCCCTGGGACAAGGATCGCGATGGCTTCGTGCTTGGCGAGGGAGCCGGCGTCATGGTGCTTGAAGAATACGAGCATGCGAAGGCGCGCGGCGCGAAGATCTATGCAGAACTGCTGGGCTTTGGCATGAGCGCCGATGCGCACCACATGACCGCCCCGCTGGAAGACGGCGACGGCGCCCGTCGCTGCATGGTGGCGGCGATGCGCAATGCCGGCGTCAATCCCGATCAGGTTGATTACGTGAATGCCCATGGCACCTCGACCCCGCTCGGCGATGTGGCTGAAACCGTGGCGATCAAGCGCGCGCTTGGTGATCACGCAAAGAAGATCGTTGTCAATTCCACCAAGTCCATGACGGGCCATCTGCTGGGTGGTGCGGGCGGTCTGGAGTCGGTGTTCACCGTGCTCGCGGTGCATCACCAGAAATCGCCGCCGACCATCAATATTTTTAACCAGGATCCTGCCTGCGATCTCGACTACTGCGCCAATACCGCGCGCGACATGAAGATCGATATCGCGGTGAAGAATTCCTTTGGTTTCGGTGGCACCAACGGCACGCTGGTGTTCGCCAAAGTCTGATCCTTGCGCGTCATTCGCAGCCCATCGCCGAATGACGCTGCTCTCTTCCTGATCTCATGAACGGCATTGCCACCTCGGTGGTGGTGCAGCCTTCACGTCTGCTGCGGTTCTTGCTGCTCTCCATGGCGGCACTTCTGGGCGTCGTTTCCCTCCAATTGCTGCGAATGCCTGCAGCAGAGTCACGTCTTGTGCTTCATCAGCTGCTCTCGATGGTTTGCGTCGCAGCAGCGCTTCGCCTGTTTTATCGCGGGCTGACCCTCACAAAATCCTGTGTGATTGATGTATCCGGCACTGGTGCGATCCACTTGCACCACACTGGGCGGGTCGCTGCTGAGAAGCGTTCTTCCGTCTCGGATGACCAACACAGCAGTGAGGTAGTTCAACTGCTGAAGGATTCGACGCTGTGGTCATCAATGCTGTTGCTCCGGTTTCAATCGGCGAAAGGTCGGGTGTTCGTGGTGCCCGTGTTTCCCGATTCAATGAGCGCAGACGCCTTCCGTGCTTTGTCCATCGCCTGCCGGTGGATCATTCGACAAGACCCTCCGAACCTCACCTAGCGACGACAAACAGCTTCTGTCGGTTGAACTTTTTAATTTTCATCAAGTCAACGACAAAGGGAGCACTGAATCTGCAGTCCAATTCCATAGAAGCAGCTGCATTGCGTGGCCATGTGTAATCCATGCAGCGCACTGGGGTGGTTCGCCCAGTGCGATGCCGCCATCAGCCGCGACTGTGAGGTCAACAGACATGATTGGACCGCAGGACGCTCAGTGACTATCCCAAGGTTGTGCGCGTGCGAGGAATAGGGGATTGACGACAGAACGCGATATAGATCAACTCCTGGTTGATCGCGTCCAGCATGGCGACAAAAAGGCGTTCGAGCTGCTGGTATCGAAATACCAGCGCAAACTCATGCGGCTGGTGTCGCGGCTGGTGCGAGACCAGGCCGAGGCGGAAGATGTGGTTCAGGAGGCTTTCATCAAAGCCTATCGGGCACTTCCGCAGTTTCGCGGCGATTCCGCGTTTTACACTTGGCTGTACCGCATTGGCATCAATACGGCCAAGAACTACCTTGTTACTCAGGGCAGACGAGCGCCGACTTCCACCGAGGCAGATGCTGAAGAGGCGGAAACTTTTGATGACGGAGAGCATCTAAGAGATATCAACACCCCGGAGTCCATGCTGGCCACCAAGCAGATTGCTGAAACGGTGAACGTGGCAATGGAAGCCTTGCCGGACGAGTTGAGAATGGCCATTACGTTGCGAGAAATCGAAGGATTGAGTTACGACGAGATTGCCGAGGCGATGGGTTGTCCGATAGGCACCGTGCGCAGCCGGATTTTCAGGGCAAGAGAAGCGATCGCAGAAAAGCTCAGACCTTTGCTTGATACGGCCATCGACAAGCGCTGGTGATGCACACTTCAGGTGTATTGCCGGCAGGTTTGAACCGAACTGAATAAAGAAGTGAAGGGCAGGGAGCATCATGAACAGAGAACAGTCCATCCGTCAGCAGGTATCTGAGCTTGCCGACGGAGAGCTTGAACCGCCGCATATCAAGGCGCTGCTTGGGCAATTGACGGGCCCGGCGCCAAATACGGTCAGGGACGACTGGGATCTCTATCATCGTATCGGCGACTGCCTGCGCAGCGAGCCGATGGCGGGTGAGCTCAGTGCAGATTTCTCGCGTCGGTTCTCGGAGCGGCTTGCTGCCGAACCTACCGTGCTGGCGCCAAAGCGCGATCTGCTGTCCGGCCGTGTCCGAGGCTGGGGCGTCGCACTGACGGCGGTGGCGGCAGCTGCCACCGGATTTGCGTTGTCGCCCTCCCTGTTTCACCTGCCTTCCGTCACGGCGCCGGCGTCACTGGCGTCTGGCCCCGCTGCTCGTCCTGCTGACACACCGCGTGCTGCTGCGCCCGTGCTTGCCGATGCCAGCAATGCCGTTGCCCAGCGCATGGAGCCTGATTACATTTCGCTGCATCAGAGCGCGAACCCCTTGCTTTACGGTGCTCCCGCACTGGCCCGAAACGCTGCTTTCCGCAGCGACGCAGAAAAATAATCCATGCATCCCGGGCAGCCAGTCACGCAGGGCCTGCTGCTGCGGGGAGGGCTGTTCGTCTTCTTCATGCTGGTGCTCGGGACGGTGGCGCACGCGACGGACGCTGCAGCCAATACGAATACGCTCCGTGCGCGGCGCACACTGGAGCAGGCGCGCGACGCTGCCCGCCGCCTTGACTACACGGGCATCGTGCTGCATCAGCTCGGCCCGGAATCACACACGTCACGCATCACTCACGCAGCGGATGCGGGCGGAGGCATCGTGCGGGTGCAGCCTTTGGAGGGCCCGCCACGCGACATGGTTCGTCGCGGTGCGCGGATCACCTGGTACCTGCCGCGTGAGCGAATCGTGATTCATGATCAGCTGAACGGGATGCAGAGCTTTCCCGCCTTATCGTTCAACAGCGCGAGTGAACTGCTGGCCCATTACCGAGCCAGCGCCCTTGTCTCAGACAGAGTGGCGGGGCGCCCTGCCGAGCTGCTTCAGCTGCAGCCTCTGGATGGGCATCGCTATGGCTACCGGCTCTGGTTCGACACAGCGACCGGACTCCTGCTTCGGGTGCAGAGCATCAGCGAAGCCGGGCAGGTGGTCGCGCAGACCGCGTTCAGTCAGGCCTCTGTCTGGCCTGCCTCGGGCAAACGTTTTCGCTGGCGCGAACCCGATGTGCGCGGCTGGACAACAGAGCGTGCCGTGATGGGCAAGGCTGACGTGGCGGGCTGGTCGTTTCGTCTGCCCGAGGGCTTCGTGCAAATATCGGCCTTGCGCCGGGTCACCGGCCAATTCCCCGGTGCTGCGGGCCACTCACGGGAGGTCGTGCAAATTGTCTGCTCGGACGGACTGGCCGGCATTTCCATCTTCATCGAACCCTGGTCAGAGGCGCGCAGCGCCCAGCCAGTGCAGCGCGGTGCGGTCAATATGCTCGGCAAGCGGGTCGGAAGGTTTTGGCTTACCATTGTTGGCGAAACCCCGATGGCGGCGCTCCGTCTGGTCGCCGACAGCCTTGAATTCACTGCCCCCGCACTCAAATAACAGCCCATGAACAAGATGCCTGCAATCTCCCGCCGTCTGTCTGCCGCTTTTTTCTCGGCGACTGCCTTTCTGTTCGTTCCCGCCGGACTGGGGCTAGGTCTCAGCCTGACCGTGACCCCACCCGCTGCGGCCGCCGCAGTGCTGCCGGATTTCACGGATCTGGTCGACAAGGTAGGGCCTGCGGTCGTGAACATCCGCACCACCGAGCGCTCGAAAGCGATGCAGCAAGGTCAGGGCGGCGAAGACGAAGAAATGCAGGAGTTTTTCCGTCGCTTCTTTGGTCAGCCACCCGGACAGCGTCCTCAGCCTTCGCCGCGCGGTCGTCGCGCGCCTAACGGCAGTGGCGACGAGCAGCAGCAGGTGCCGCGCGGCGTCGGTTCCGGCTTCATCATTTCGGCGGATGGCTTTGTGCTGACCAATGCGCACGTCGTCGAGGGCGCCGACGAGGTGTTTGTCACACTGACCGACAAGCGCGAGTTCAAGGCCAAGATCATCGGCTCTGACCGTCGCACCGATGTCGCGCTGGTCAAGATCGATGGCAGCAACCTGCCGCGCCTGACGATGGGCGATTCGAGCAAGTTGCGCGTTGGTGAGTGGGTGATCGCGATCGGCTCGCCCTTCGGCCTGGAGAATACCGTGACCGCCGGTATCGTGTCGGCCAACTCTCGCGACACGGGTGACTATCTCCCGCTGATTCAGACGGATGTGGCCGTCAACCCCGGCAACTCAGGCGGTCCGCTGATCAACATGCGCGGCGAGGTCGTCGGTATCAATTCACAGATCTACAGCCGCTCGGGCGGGTACATGGGCATCTCATTCGCCGTGCCGATTGCCGAGGCGATGCGTGTCTCTGAACAGCTGAAGACGATCGGGCGGGTCGTTCGCGGTCGCATTGGTGTGCAGATCGGCGAAGTGACCAAGGAAGTTGCCGAGTCACTTGGCCTGCCGCGTGCGCAGGGCGCGCTGGTCGCGCGGGTCGAACCGGGCAGCCCGGCAGAGAAGGCAGGCATTGAAGCCGGCGATATCATTACCAGCTTCAATGGCACCACGATAGAAAAATCCGGCGACCTGCCGCGACTGGTCGGCAATACCAAGCCGGGCTCGAAATCCACCCTGACCGTGCTGCGCAAGGGCGCCAAGCGCGACCTGCAAGTGACCGTCGCCGAAATGGAATCCGAGCAGACCGCGAAGAAAGAAGAGAAGAAGCCCAAGCAGGAGCAGACTGTCAATGCACTGGGTCTGGCCGTGGCCGATCTGAGCGAAGCGCAAAAGCGCGAGCTCAAGCTCGAAGGTGGCGTGATCGTCGAGTTGGCCGATGGCCCCGCCGGCCGTGCCGGCTTGCAGCCAGGCGACGTGATCGTCCGCCTGAATAACACCGATATCAAGGACGCGAAGCAGTTCAACTCACTGGTGTCCAAGCTCGACCCCAAGAAGAATGCACTACTGCTGGTGCGTCGCGGAGAGTCTTCGCAGTTCGTGCCGCTGCGGCCTGCGCAGCAGTAAGCGTCTCCCGGAGACTTTCCAAGCCGCCGACACGCCCCCAGCGTGGGGTCATCGGCGGCTTCGGGCTGATCAGGCGCTGAGCAGTCTGCGCACCCAAAATCTTCAAAATTTTTTCTTCAACATCAAAACTCGTCGGGTAATGCCTCGCTTTATTCTCTACTCCCGCAGCTACTGCCATCTCTGCGACGACATGCTGTCGGCGCTGGAGCATCTGGCGGGCGACGAGGTGCCTGTGACCGTGATCGATATCGATGCCGAGGGCAATGACGACCTTCTCGCGCGCTACGATGAGCTGGTGCCGGTGCTGGTCGGGCAGCGTGATGGCCAGCCCGAACAACAGCTATGCCATTATTTCCTGAATGAAAACACGGTCCGGGTTTTTCTGGCTAAAGCCTGATCGTGGCCCGACCTTGCCGCTGCCCGACGGATTCGGCTGAAGCACCCCTAAATCCGGTAAAATGGCGGGTCTGAACAGCTTTCAAAACAAGGCGCTCGCTTGGGGACTCGCCCCGCTCAGAGCGCTTTTTTTGTACCCGCCGCACGAATGCAAAATATTAGAAATTTTTCAATCATCGCCCACATCGATCACGGCAAGTCCACGCTGGCGGATCGGATCATCCAGCTTTGCGGCGGCTTGTCCGACCGCGAGATGGAAGCCCAGGTGCTCGATTCCATGGATCTTGAGCGCGAGCGCGGGATCACCATCAAGGCGCAGACGGCCGCACTGCAGTACAAGGCGCGCGATGGGCAGGTGTACAACCTCAACCTGATTGACACCCCCGGTCACGTCGACTGCAGCTACGAGGTCAGCCGTTCGCTGTCGGCG
>JACCDP010522266.1_pt1 | contig 17820 bp, 13 predicted proteins | sample 7445841 | NCBI WGS metagenome assembly JACCDP01 (sample SAMN15323441, study PRJNA562643) | freshwater metagenome | isolation source: river surface water | place: USA:Blue River Watershed | collected 2017-08-17
CAAGACCAAGAGTAATTCGGCCATTCGCATCGTAGACGGTCCATCATCTATGGATATGACGGCGATAGCTCAAAATCTAAAAGGACTTTATGATAAGCTCCTTCAGGATTACGAAACATACAAAATGAACTATGCGACATCCAATAGCGAAGTTGGACAAGCAATACTTTCCCCATATGGATCTTACTGGAGTAGAAGATAATGCCAGACGTATTTCAGTTGGCTAAAAGCGGCCAACCACTAAAAAATGGAACTATGGTTGTTGGTGCTGACGTTGTCGGCAACGTTCAAAAGACTGGGCCAGTCAAAGAACGCAATGTAGTTGTTGCTCAGAGTGGCATTCTTGACCAAAGATTTGACGACAAGACTTATTACTCAGCCTAATGCTCACAATACCTTCCGGAATCTTCTCTACTTATAGAGAAGCTATGACCTTGATGCTTGATTCTTCTGTGTTTGGAAAGGAGTGTACTCTCCTTTATGAGCAGATGAGTCCCAGTACTGCTACGCAGGCAGATAAAAGGAAAAGGCTCTCCATTCAACCTCCAGTCTCCGATGAAGCCCAAAGAGGCTCTGAATCTACAGAGATGGTAACTACTGAAAGTACAGTGACACTTCGTGTCTATCCGGGTAAAAAGGAGTTCGATAAGGTCGGGAAGATGGAGTATTCTGCTGGAATGCTTATGACTATCTGCGGAAATGAGCTTATGTTAAAGCTAAAACAAGCTCATTTTTTGGTTGTAAGCAACGAGAAGTACAAGAAAGTCACAGATCCTTTCCAATGGGGGCTCGATGGTAATTACTTAGTTACCTATTGGACTAAAGTATGAGACGGTTAAAGATTCTAGAGTCTACTGAAGAGATTAAGGCGAGAATCTTATTCGACGTTAGGACTGAAGTTGATAAGAGGCTGAGAAGATATTCTTCCGTCATTTCCAGAAAAATAGGACAGCTAGTTGGCAATGCTATCATGTCTTCTGAGCATGTCAAGTCTCTTTTGACTGGTCAATTAAAAGCTGATTTTGGCTTAACTGATCAAATGGCGGAATCCGCTCTTAAGCAACTAATAGAGGAAATCCGATCGACTATACAAGTTAAGCTCGAAGTTACACAAGGGATGGCTTTCTCTTTAAGAGTATCGTTCCTAAAAACAGGGATCTCCGAGCTTTTGTCGAATATAGGAGAGTACCAGAGCGGAGAGCATGATATCCAATGGATGAGATGGTTACTCCTTGAAGGATCTAAGATAATCATAGATGATCATTATGTCTATTACGAAACTGGTAAGGGAAGAAGTAATAAGGCTGTAATGGTAAGATCTGGAAGTAGTGGCAAATTCTTTAGAGTAGATCCGCAATTCGCTGGAACTGAAAACGATAATTTCGTAATTGATGCTATTAATTCAATTATGATGGGATCACTAGAAGTCATTAAGGAGTACTTACTATGATGCTAAAAGGCTTTACTAAGCTTGGAGACTCAACAGTCCCAAACGATGTCATAGAGAATGTAGTCCAATTTTTTGACTACGGGCTACTAGAGGCGGATAATGCTGTTTCAGTCACATCTGGTTCCTTTTTACCTGTAAGTGATCAAAGGTATTCAAGTGGAAGAGTTTGGGCTAGTCAGGCCAAGAATTTCGTTTGGGAGAGTGGTGCTATAAGTGGTATTTATGTGAACAACACATATTATCCATCTTCTACTACTGGATCTTACGCTCATCATATTGATTATCCAAATGGAAGGATAGTTTTCGACAGCGGAATTTCACTAACAAGCACTGTCAAGGCTAATTTTTCGTATAAGTATGTTGCGGTTCAGAGAAGTGACGGCAAGCCTTGGTTTCAAAGACTTATAGAACAAAATGATGCCGATTTTACTGCGAAAACTGGAGTTTACCAGATTCTTCCAGAGAATAGGATTCCTGTGCCAGCTATGGGAGTTGAATTTGTCAAGGCTTCAATGAAGCCAATACAGTTAGGCGGAGGTCAGGATGTAAGATGTCAAATCTTAGTCCATTGTATTTCTGCTGATAAAATGGAAGCTGATGCTTTAGCTAGTATTGCTATCTATCAAAAAGATAAGACAATACGAGCTTTTGATTTGAACAAACTTAACACAAACAACGATTTTCCTCTGGATTACAGAGGAGTTCCAGCGTCTGGAGCAAAAACATTTCCACAATTAGCCTCTAGTTACGCTGGTAGGAATATTTTCATAGAAAATGCTGAAACTGATAGCTGTTACTCGATAGGCAGTCTAAATGTCCACACCGTCAAATTAACGACCAATGTTAGTCACTTTGGCGTATAAACAATCAGACATTTAAACACTTAAAACGGAGAAATCATAATGGCTTTTGATACAACTTCAAATAGAAGAATCATTTACGCTACTCAGGGTGTCGCTATTGGTGACATGGGAGCTACGAGCGTTGTTGATTCTTGGGGAACTTCAGATTCTCCGTCAACATTCAACGGTTCTGGTAAAATGATCATCATGCACGGTGTTCAGGAGTTCGGGATTAATACGAACTTCTCACTGGAAGGTGTTCGAGAACTTGGGCAGCTTTCTCTTTATGAGAACGTCGAAGACGTACCAGATGTTGAAGTGACAGTTAACAAGGTGCTTGACGGATACACATATATGTATCATGCAGCTACTGTTACTGCTACAGACCCAACTCTTTCTGGTCGACAGAATGCTCGTTGTGACTTTAGAGCTGTTATCGGTATCGATACAGACTCTGCGGTTTCAAGCGGAGATAACCTTGCTGCTGAACTTTATAGCTCAGGTATGTATTTCCAATCTCTTCAGTATCAACTTCCTGCTGAAGGAAACTTTACTGAATCAATGACACTGGTTGGTAATACCAAGAAGTGGCTAGGATCAGGTTCTGCACAACTTCTACTTGGTTCTGGCAACTCTGTTGTTTCAGCATTTCAGTTCGGTAATGACGTTCCAGACTCACCAGACTCTGGTGTTCTTAGAACGAATAACTTCCTAACTGGAACTGGACTTGTAACTCGTGGTGGTAATAACTTCGTTACTGTTGTTCCTGACTTCATTCAGGGTGTGACTAATAACGGTTCATCAACAGGAGCAACAGGAGCATCTACTTTCAAGAATTGTGGAACGATTAATACAAACAACGTCCACATCTCCAATATTTCAATTTCAGTCGAAGGTAGCCGACAGGCTATTAGACACCTCGGAACAACGGCTCCTTACTACCGATATCTTGAATTCCCTGTTCCAGTGAATACTGAAATCGAAGTAATTGCTACCGCTGGCGACAATATTGATGCTCTTGAAGCTATTCCTGCTGCTGGTAATCTAAAGAACCACACAATGCAGTTCTGTCTTGATGACAGCTCTGTATTCCAGCTTGGAAACAAGAACAAGGTTACTCAGATTTCTTGGGGTGGTGGAAATGCGGACGGTGGAAACGTTAGTACTCGTTACTCAATGACGAATAACAACGACTTCGTTCTGCTTCACTCTGGAGACCCAATGCCTCTTGAAACTGGAGCGTACTTCAAGTACTGGTTTACATAATCAGAGCAATATACAGGAAAGGATAGGGGAGGGTAATACCTCCCCTTTTTTATGATTCAGGAAATATTATCGAACACGATCTATTTGCCTCCTTTCAGGATAGCAAATTTTGATCCAATCAAAAAGGCAGAAGCAGAGGCTTTTGCTCAGGAAGTAGAACAAGAGTATATCGCCTACGGTGGATTAACTCAAGATGAAATCATAGAGCTTAACATCAATCTGGGCTACTGGACAGAAGAACAGGAAAAGATGCTTGGGAAGCTCATAAAAGAGATCCAGTATGCCAAAGGCATGTACTACGAGGATTTCTTCAGAGCCAGCAGAAGAGAGCTTCATCTTAAGGCCATCAACTCAGGAATTAAAAGAGTAAATGACCTTGTGTTAAGTAAGAATCACCTATACGAGTATTCATCAGAATACATAAAGGAGGAATCTTATTGGACTTTCTTATTCTCAGATTATGGATCGCCTGCTCTCCTTTACCGGAAGTATCCTCTATGGAGGATACAGGACGAAAAAGTCAGAGGGCTCTATTTTGACCTCAAGTGGCGAAGTATTTGGGCTGTTTGTAAAGATCCTTATGGGATTTTTGGCTTAAGAGGAAATCAGCTCAATGATAATCAACTTTCGTTGCTTTATTGGAGTAAGATTTACGACAATATTCAGGAAGCTCAGGAGCCACCACATCAGGCTATGATGCAGGATACTATCGCTATTGATGGTTGGTTTATTAAGCAATCTAAGAGTAAAGACTCAAAGCAAGAGGAAAATAAAGCTACAGAAGTTTTCAAAATGGCAAGAACTAAGAGAGAAAAAGAAGAAATTATGGCTATGAATTCTATTGAAGGGCAGCGAGTTATCAAATCACGAGCTAATGATTTGAAGCAAAATTCTGAACTTGATGAATTCCATTTTTCTCATGTAAAACAGGAACTAGCGATGAAATTTAACGAACTAAATAGTAGGAGAAACTAACATGAAATCGGGGGATTTACAGTTTTATGACTTGATGAGGAAGAGGATCATGACGACCATGATTGGAGCCATAGCAAGTCTTGAAAAGTACTCAGATTTACTCTCAGAGGAACAGTTTGAAGAACTAAGAACTGAGATAATGGACAAAGGGAACGATCAAATTCGTCGTTTGAAAGATGACGTTTCTGGTTTTGAAATCACTGTGCGTAAGACATATTTTGTACCACTAAGAAGGAACAAGGACAATGGAAAATAGATTCACGATTGGGGATAAGGATTACTTCATTAAGGTCGATCAAAATGATTTGGCCGAGGCCAACTTTGTAAGGGCTGCTGCCTTTAAGAGAGCTATCGAAAAGGGCTGCATTATGAGAAAAGCTCTTTTGCAGGCTATGATTGATCAGGGCGTATGGAATGAAGAAAAGGATAAGCTTCATGAGCAGCTTATTAAGGACATCGCAGAACTCGAATTTCGGCTTTCGTCTGGAAAGATGAAGGTTTCTGATGGTAGAAAGCTCGCTATTGAGCTAACCAAGAAACGAAATGAATTCCGTGATCTGGTTGCAGAGCGGAATGCTATGGACACAAATACGGCAGAAGGTCAGGCAGATAATGCTAAGTTCAACTTCTTGATTTCATGCTGTGTTTATGATTACGATACACAAAAGCGAGTATACTCTTCTAACGAAGACTACATGGAAAAAGCTTCTCATCCAGATCATCAGTTTGTTGCTTTTGAGCTTGCCTCAAAGTTTGCGGCTTACATGTATGGTGTTGACGAAGATCATGATAACAAGCTTGTAGAACGTAAGTTCCTGAAAAGATTTAAACTTATCGATGATAAGGGTAGATTTATTAAGGACGGAAAATTTGTCGATGAAGATGGTAATCTTGTCGATGAAGATGGTTATAGAATTGATAGCGAAGGACGTAGACTTGATATTAACGGAAACAGAGTTGACGTAGATATTGATTCTGCTGAGTTCGAAGAGGGTTAATAGATGTTTAATTTGACTGCTGCACTAAATGTTATTGCTCCAAGTCGTTCTGTGAGAACTGCCGTATCTGATATTGAGCGTTCTCTCGACAGAGCAGAAAGATCTGCTACTAAGTTCGCAGATGCCGTTGCCCTTAAGGGTAAAGGCTTCGTTGCGTACTCTGTTGCTAGTGCTGTAGTCGTTAAGCTTAGCGAAAGTATTGCTCAAGCTACCAGAGACGCTTTGCGTTTTGAGTCCGAATTGGCTAAGATCGCACAAACTGTCGGACGAAGTAACCAGTACATTAAATTGTATGCCAATCAAATAAGACAAATAGGCATCGATTACGGGTTCTCGTCTGTTAAGATTGCTGAAACGATCAGAGTCTTGGCACAAGCTGGTTTTACCTTTGAGCAATCAGCTAAGATGGCCGAAGAACTAGCAAAGACAACCTTACTTTCCTCATTCGAAAGTATCGCTGATACTACCGATGGTCTTATCGCAGTAATGAAACAGTTCAATCTTACTGGAGACGACACTGAAAAAGTCCTCTCAACTTTGAACGTAGTTGCGAAGAAGTACGCGGTTGAATCTGGTGACCTTGTCGAAGCTGTGCGTAAAGCCGGGGGTGTTTTTGCTAGTACTGGCGGTTCTCTTGAAGAACTCTTGACTGTGTTCACAACTATTAGAGATACTACACGAGAAAGTGCAGAAACTATTGCTACTGGTCTTCGAACTATCTTTTCAAGAATTCAAAGACCTAGAACAATTGAATACTTTAGACAGTTCGGAATTGAGCTTACTGACCTCAAAGGAAACTTCGTAGGGAACTATGAGGCTATCCAAAGAATTCAAAAGGGACTTGCTGCTAATAACGTAAGACCGGGAAGTATTCAATTCGCTGGAGTTGTTCAGGAGCTTGGCGGAGTGTTCCAAGCTTCGAGAGTGATTCCATTGCTTACGCAAGCTGAAAAGATGCAGAAAGTTTTTGCTGATACAAAAGGATCAGCAGCAGAAACAGCAGCAGACATTGCTAAGGCTCAGGAAACCCTTGCATTTAAGCTTTCTCAGCTTCAGCAGCAATTCTCTCAGTTCATCTATCAGCTTAGCGACAGCTCTACTTTCAAATCAGTAGCTAGCTTGCTTATCGGTATAGCAAATGCCGCTATTAAGACAGCCTCAGCATTCAAGGAGCTTATTCCGCTGATTGGTGCTATCGGCATCTTTAAGATTGGACGATCATTAGCTACTGGAACTAAAGGAGTAGGCAGAGGCTTCTTCTTTAATAGTGGGGGTAAAGTTCCGGGATTCGGAGATGGAAGTAAGGACACTGTTCCTGCTATGCTTGCTCCGGGAGAATTCGTTATTCGGACTAAGGCTGCTCAGGCTATTGGTTATGATAAACTTCATGAGCTTAACGCTCAGGGGTACAATAAAGGTGGAGTTGTTGGAGTTCAGCACTTTGCTGGTGGAGGTATCGTAAAAGAAACTACTGGAATGTCTCTTGGAGATATCGGTATTAGTGTTGCTGCACTTGCTTCAACTGCCAGCCTTTTGGGGGGAGTATTCAGTAAAATAACTAGCGGCTTAACTAAATATAAAGTTGAACAAGAAAAGGTCACCGAGTTTCAAAAGAAGGTTCAAGCCGAAATTCAGAAGCAGACTAAGACGATTGCTGATGAAACCACAAAGCGTGCTAATTTAATTGGAAGATTGAAGTCAGATCTTGACTCTTCTTATCAACGAGAAGATCAATTTAGAGGAACTGCCGCAGGTTTTAGAGCACAGGCTAATACCACAACAAATAAACGTGCTCAAAAAAGATTTGACAGATTAGCAGCTAAATATGAACAAAAAGCTGATGATGAAATTATCTCTCGCCAAAATGATAAAGCTAATAGAGACAAAAAGCAGCAACAGCTTGATTATCTCACAGCCAATCCTACAAGAAGAGAAGCTTATGCCATTAAGCAAAGAGAAATTCTTACTGGAAGTGGAAAACCTTCTTTAACTAGCAGAGCTGGAAATTTTCTCAACAGCAATAGAGGAGCTATAGCAACTGGTGCTTCAGCACTTGTTACTGCTGGCGCTGTATCTGTTATGAATAATCTTGCTGAGAAACAATCACAAGCTTTAGCAGCAGCTATTGAAAATGGCGACAAGAGAAGTGCTCTTGAAGCACTTCGTGGTAAAAACAGTGCCGAGGGTGCCGCTTCTTCTATTGGTGCTAGTGCTACTGCGGGCGCTGGTATTGGAGCAGCTATTGGAACTACAGTACTTCCGGTACTTGGAACTGCTGGTGGTGCTGCTCTTGGTGGGCTTATTGGTACTGTTCTTGCGTCTCTTGATTCATTAAGAAGTGGTGTTAGCTATGTTGCTGACTTCTTTTTGAGCTGGACTGGTTTCGAAACTTTCGCCGAAGCAGAAAAGAAAGCTGAAGAAGAAGTTATTAAGCAGGTAGAGGCTGTTATCGAGGCTAAGAAAGCTCAGGAAGAACATAACAAAGCTATGGAGCTGATTGCTAATACACAAGCACAGATCAACGCGAAGCTTATCAGAAGTTTTACTGCTCTTGACTCTGCTGCTCGTCAGGCAACCAGTATAGCAGACCTTGGCGATATTGTCAAGGGCCTCGGATCAAATAGCTTTAGAACTTCTTCACTTTCCACAGGGCTTGAAAATGGTTCTGCAAGAGCCATAGGCTCTGCCGCTAGACTTACAGGAGCAAGAGACGCTGGTAACAGGCTCGCTTCGCTCGCTGGAAGCTCTCAAAAGTTTGAAAAGGCTATCGATAACTTCAATAAGTCTAAGCAAACTCAAGGGGATCTGAAGTCTTTGCAGAAGGCAGCAGCAGATGCCGCTGGAATTGCTGGTGTTGAAGCTCCTAATCTGTCTGGTGCAACATTTGAGGATATTCAAAACTTCGCTAAAGATCTAAAAGATGCTGAAGAGAAGATGAGAGATACTCTAGTGAAGACTGCGTCCTCACTGGAAGCTTCTTTCAATAGCTACGTCGACAGCATATCTGTCGCTGCTAATGCTCAGGCAGATTATAATCAGTCGTTGATTGATGCTTCTCAGGCAGACAGAGAGAGAAACAAAGAAATTGAGTCTCTGTCTGTAAGAGGGTCCAGCATTGCTAATATCAGAAGAAGAATTGGCGATTTCGGTCCTATGGATTCTGAAGGTCTAAGAAGAAGTCTGGCCGCTTCATCTGGTAGAATGGCTGCGACTGGTACTGGAATTGCTGCACTTCAAGCCAGAGGTCTGGGTGATACAGATGCTGCCAGAAGACTTCAGGGCGACTTCTCGATATTGCAGATAGCGACACAACAGCAAATAACTCTCTTAAAGCAAGATACGCAGGTAAGACAGCAGTTAATCGAGGCTCTTAAAGAGGAACTGGCCATAGAGAAAGAACGGGCGGGGGTCTTCTCTGATATTTCCGGTGCTCTTTCTGGATTGTATGGTTCCGAAAGACAGGATGTTGCTCGTCAAACAGCTAGTGAGGCTGCTCTGGTTCAGAGAGCTTTTGAGACTGGCGGTATTTCTGCTGCTACTCGTCAGCTTGGTAACGCTGCTGATAATGGAGAGAACGTAGATCAATTGATGCAACTATTGCCTTCTACAGTCGCAGAAGCTATTAGAAACTCTGCTGTCAGTAGTGGAGCTAATACTGCCGCAGGCATAACTGGAGGAGCTATAGGTTCTGATTTCAGAACAGTTGGAAGAACTGGTTTTACAAATCAGGGACTAAATCTCGCAAGTCAGGTAGTGGGTCAAACAGAGCAGCAGACAGAAAATCAAGCCGCCCTGCTTAGAGCACAGGCTGAAAATGTTCAGATGTTGAATGATTCATCAAAAATTCTTGGGGAATCGGTTAATGCTATCGCTGGACATTTCACGAACTTCAGTAATGAACTCAGAGGAATCGTAGATTCCATCAAGGGAGCATCTATTAGTATGACAATGCAACCTACTAATGTGGTTGTTACACTAAACAATGCAGAAAGTCTTGACCTGATTTCTCGCGAAATGAAGAAAATGGTACTCCAGACAGTTAGTGAGCAATTGATCGCTCAACAACAAGGAAGATAATAATGCCAGTAAGATTCAATAATCAAACGGTGCTTCCTGCACCGCTAGTTACCTTTGGGAAGTCCTACAACATCTCTGATGATGGGACTTTTCTTGGGGCAACATACACTGTTAATTTCGCTGGGCAGATTCTCCAGAATAAAGGCAACCCAATTGCCACATCTGGAACTAATTTTAGCTCTACCTTCTCTTCCGATTCGTGGACAACGACTGAAACTCCTGACGATGATCCAATTCACGGAATTTCAACAAGCGACAATCTAATCTCAACAATCACAAAAATTGAGAGATTGAGATCTGCCCTTGTGCCTGCAACTGGTGTCAAGGTCGAAGTAGTAGGCTTCAACCATGATAAAGGTATCAAGTTCTATGGAGATGTAAAGAATTTCTCTGTAGAGTCTGAAGGGAACTGGGCTAAACCAGTCAATTATTCGATTGATTTTACTTGCAATAGTTTCATTGAATCAGCAAACAGTGGGCTATTCACGGCCACCGAAGACAACTTTACCTATTACATTGAGTCAGCAGGAGAGACTTGGGGACTTCAGGAATCAGATCAAGTTGTAGTCGATACTGGAGACTGGACATCTGTATCCAAGGTCTATAGTGTAACTCATAATGTGAACGCTAAAGGAAAAAGAATATACTCTCCTACTGGTGCAGTGGCTATGCAGCCTTGGCAGCAGGCGAGCGGGTATGTTCTAGGGGTGATAGGTCTTGGGTCTTCAAGAACACCCACTTCCCTTTTAGGAGTACCATCCGGCTATTATGCGACAAATAGAAAATTGGTAGAGAATGTTGATAAGCTTGGCGGCAGCTACAGCATAGAAGAGACATTCACTTATGTTCCAAGCGGCTCTATTCCTTCTGGAATTATGGCTCTGGAAGAAACAAGTATGTCGATTGAGCGTAGTGAAAGTGCTTTGACTTCAATAAGTCTTCAAGGTACAATCAATGGATTAAATACATACGCACCTAGCGGTGCGTCTATGACTATCGTTGACAAGTACTCGAATGCAAATAACTACTATAATGCCGTGTCAAGCCACCTCTATAATAGAGTAAAGCAGAATTGCGGATTGCCTTGGGTTCATCCGGTTCCTAAGACTACAACCGTAGGTAGAATGCCAAATGCTGGCCAAATTACCTACAGTTACAGTTATGACGATAGACCACCGAATCTTATTCCCGGCAGTATCTCTGAAGAGATATCTGTCAACGATATTTATCCGGGTCAGATTTTTGCTGAAAATCCAGCGATTGGTAGAAATCAGGCAATTTTGACATATTTAGGGTCAAGAACATCATATAAACGCTCCTTAAACATTACTGTTAACATGAATCCAATTACAAGAAATTGGTCATATTCAAATGTTAACTCTAGTGGATATTGGACGGGAGTTACAGCAACTGGAATTAGAAACTGGTTTGCTCAAAAACCAAGTTTAACTCAGACTGCTGCTTTTCAGAATATCTACGATGCAATTAATCCAGCCAATGAGTCTGGAGTAATTACATCGAAGGTGTTTTACAAAGAGCCTAATGAAAATTGGAATTTTAAAACTGGGGTTTATACCTATAATGTTGAGTGGACTTACGAAAGATCATAAAGGAAATAAGGAATGACTACACTAGTTGGATCAGGAAGAGGATTTGATGATGGTGGAAATTCTCCTATACCAGTACAAAAGTATATGGGAGCCACTGTATCTAAATTTTATTGCTCTACAGATTATGGTTCTCAGCCGGGATCGTGCGAAATCATTTTGATTCAAGATGATGCAGATGGAGACATTTTCAATCCCGGAGTTGTTGGGTCTCCACAATTCTTTAAGATAATCGATACTTCCGGTAATATCATCTTTCAGTATAATGGCATTTTAGATGCTATAACTCGATCTTCATCTCCTGAAAACAAGACCTACAAAGTGACTCTCGTTAGTCCTTTGAAGGTCCTTGATGCTGTCACAATCATTCTGGACGGTTATACGGGGTTCGGAACTACTGCTGAAGGACTTCCTCAGAATTACTCAGATGATGGCTATTACACGATCTCAGAGAGCGATAAGCAGAATGGTTATTTGCCAGACGGAGTAACTATGACTCCATCTGTTGATTACTTTCAGGTTGGTCAATATTCGTTTGCTTCGAACAATGCGAATTTGTCCTACACAGGAATGTGGAATAGGGTCTTTAACCTTATTAACGTTTATGCCGCTTATGAGAATGAATGGGTAGACTCATCTAATAATCCAATCGCTATTACTCCATACTCTGGATATGGTTCATCTAGCTCTGTTAGCGGAAGTATGCGAGTCGACAAAATCGCATATGCTCTTGACCAGTTGATCAACTATACACAAGCGAACTCCCCAAGACGGTATATCGGCGGAAATATTGTCTATGGGACTAACACATACAATGTATGTGCAACTGCCGCAGGCTATATTCCACCAATTCCATACTTCTATGGTCTCGATATCATAGAGTTTATGAGATACGCTCTTAACTACCTGCCTGAAGACTTTGTTATCTCTGGACCGTCAATAAGTCTTTCAGAGTTCATTTCGATTATAGCAGATACGATTAACGCAGATTTCATGGTTGAACTTAATGAAGGTGCAACCTATAAGAATGGGCTATTTATGGCCCAAATGTCCCAAACATATCCGCTCACAACTTTTGGTGGTGTGATTAGTATCACCCTGATCCCAAGAAACACATATGTCAACTGTTCTCGCCCATTCAGTAATTTCACTTATGATCTTCTGAACCTTGAGCGTCCAGACATGGGCGACTATGGATATTCGGGGAACATCAATCCGGGTGCTTTGAATCAGGCCGCTGGTCTCAATGCCAATAACCCACTGGATATGGACTACCTCTTAAAAGGAACAGAGGGTTCTTATCCATATGGAGGCAAATTCCCTGTTGCCACTTCTGGCGATTCTCGTGGAACTGTCTACAGTCCTCAGTATAGGGCAAGCCAAATTGACCTTTCAATTAAGGCTACTCCGGGAACTGTAGCTAAGATGGTTGTTGGCGGATACCAATCAAGAATGAATGTTGTCCCTAGAGACTTCATCTATCAATATTGGGGACAAATCACATTTGTCAGTCAGGCTCTTGATTCTTGCGGGATTAACAAGACTTCTCAGAAATCTATTCCTGTCATTACACAGATTTTGCCTCCTAATGATACTTGGGACTGGATTGCCATCGATATGCAGGATATCTTTGGTGATCAAACAGTAGGCGGTATTATCTATAAAGGCATCTACTTTGCAAGCATGATGGAAATTCGTGCTGCTATGAGATCGGAAGAAGCTTGGTCGAGATACATCAATGTCTTCAAGAAGGGTAAGAGGGCACTTCTTGACCTAGACGTATTCAGGCAAATTGCCGGAACTACTCAATACAGATATCACGGAGCGGTATCTAAGTATCTTTCCCTAGTTACTGGTAAAGAGGGATCTGCCTCTCCACAAACTGGGAACGCTTCTACCATTAATACGGCCAGAGGATCTATCAAGTCGGCCATGTATGATAAGATAGCGAATATCGGTAATACACATTACGGAAAGAGCTGGATAGCACCTGTACCTCTCTTTAGGAGCAAAGTGACTACACAGGGCGAGAATATAGTTGGCAACTTCGAGCGAAGCTGGGAAGTATCAACTTCCGCTTATGTTGAGCCTTATGCCTTCGGCGACTTAGGAGCACCAAAAGATTCGAAATTCATGGATGCTGGAAGGCTAAAAGCCTTCCTTAATTACGAACACTCATTTCCGGGAACTGGAGGAATTGGTTATGATTCAATGACTCAGTCATTAACTGGAGCTATTCCCGGAGTAAACTACAAGTATGACTTCTCTGAGTATGGAGATGATGTAGTATACGACATTAATCCTCCACTCTCTAGCGGAACCTGCCCATTAATTGGACTAGCTTATGCAGAACCACAGATTAGTCAACAGTATCTTTTCGTACCTCAGGAGTACTTTACCTACTATAACAGAGGCCATTGTCCATTTGTTGATTGTATTGATTCAACTGGAATTGTACAGAATGGTGGATTCTATGGATACACTTACACATACTTGTCTAAAGACAATATTGGTGGCACTGCTGGTGCAAAGCTCCTTGAAAGTGTAGTTAATGATCCAAATTCTAAAAGTTTCTTCAGTGCTCCAACAACAACTGGCATTATTCAATATGACGCTAATTCAAGCACATATGACAAGGTTTACATTCCAACTTCTACATCGTTCAATGTAAATACCGGAGGAATAAGAGGAAGTGTTGTTGATCACCAGCCATTGTCTGGAGGTATGAATAACTACGCCACATCAGGACAGCTCACTAGTGGAAACTATGATGCTCACTTCTCGTGGAATTATACTGGCACAGCCATGTATGACATTCTTCGTGGCATATTAGCTAATCCTGCCAACGACAGAGGATATGGACTTCCTTTTATCAGGTTCGAGACCAACAGAGTTTACTACCCAAGCACCATCTCGTCAAACGGATTTGACCCACTTTCTGAAGAATACTTGAATTCTCTTGAGAGAGTTGCTAAGCAGAAATTCCAAAACACAGGGAACACATTAAAGGGACTGCCAACACTTAATACAAGCTCATTTAACACTAATGCTAGCCACTTGTATCCTCCAGTTATTGCACCAAGAGCTATTGGTATTCCACAACAGTCAAATCGTTATGTATATGGTCCTTGGATCACAAACTTTAGTCAGATCATTTATGGTGGCAAGTTTGAGTTTGAGAAAAACGAAGAACTTGTTCCAGAGAACTTTATGATTCCTGTCTATGGCACAACAAACGTGAACTGGAATATCGTTAATCCGTCAGGTCAGACAACTAGAGTGATCGATTCTGTAAATGGGACAGTTTTATCCGGAATGGCTGGAATGAATCTGGCAGGTCAGGCGATAGCCAATAGTATTGATAACTTCTCCTTGTTTGCTCAGGAAGAAGGCAACATGACTATCGACGGATTGCCTATTATTACTAGAGTGGGGAATGTGTTGCTGAATGGGCCGCGTGTTACAGACATCAACGTTAGTTTTGAAGAAGGTAAGGTAAAAACAACTTACAACTTCAGATCTCTTTCTCCACGATATGGGAAGAATGATAGAGAACTTCTTAAGCAGTTGCGGAAGCTTTCTAGCTATATGAGGAACAAAAAGTAATGTTTAATCAAATCATAGTTTCAGTAATTTCTGATATTCCCAGATCTAGCGGTGATATTTTTGCCGCTAGCAGCGGAATTGTCGTAAATACAATCAATACTACAATTGTAGACGAGGCAGAGTTTTATACTTTGGCTAATGCTCTCAATTCAAGTCCAGACACTAAGGACAGAGTCGGAGCTGTGAGTCTTGATGCACTTTTTGTTCCGTATACGACGTACTATGAGAGTGTTGGACCTTTGCCTAAGCTTAAGAGGCCAACAGAAACTGGAGTAGCTACTTCTTATACTCTGAATCCATACAACCCAAATTTCATTTTTGGGACCGGAAACAATCCTTCTGGTGTAGTTGATAGCGGAAGCTTTAATACGGCCAACTGGAATAGTCGTGGGCATACGATTAACAACGCTATGACCATTAATCAGAACGCCACCGAAGGTACGATTAGTAGTGGCGTTCATCCAGCTTCTACGCACTTTGCGGCAGACTACTACACTCGTGGCAAAGTTGAGATTGTTAACGTTCGTGGTATCGCAATTAGAGCACCTTTGGTGCTCAGTGGGTTCGGAATTGATACTAGTGGAAACTATGTTCCAGCAAGTGGCGGTAGCTTGCATCCTAACGCACTATGGGATACCTCGTTATGGAAAACTGGGCCATTAGACGTAAGATGGGATGATGCTAGGGGAGTTTGGACATTTCCAAGCGGCACATCTACCGGAGGTGGTAGTGGAAGCTATTCTTGTGATTGTGGGTGTATTTGTCAAGATGGTTTCGATCTGACACTATCAGATGGGACGAAAACTACGAAAATCATGAGGTGGGTAGCACCTACCGATCTTGAAATTAATGTGGCAAATGGTCATATATGGCTACCTTATGCCAATGCTTCTGGAACTGATCCGGGAGGGGCAGAAGCTTATCCTCTCGCATGGGTGACTGGAACTAACGCCACATGGAAGCTTGATATATCGAGCTATTTGCAAGCAAGATATACGGACACTATTAATCCAAGTAACGGACAGACAGTTAGAGGATCTACCGCCACCAGCGGAGTTTATACAAGTGGAATGATAACATTCAATAGATATGACCCAAGTGATAGTGGTCTAATGTCTATTCGAGTTGATATCACAGGATCAATTGCACCAACAGGATCGTAAATGAGTATTTACAAATTTGTCAGACCAAGCAGATACTTTAATGGTGTCTGCTCAAGCACTCTCTTATACGAGGATAAAGACGGAGATAAGAAACGTCTTCCCTGCGTTACTGAGACTTGTATTGATGCGTATTTTAGCGGGACAGCACCGATTACTTCTTGTAGAACATCTATGCTGCCAGTGGGATATACGAATAGGCTATTCACTTGGGGAGTTGAGGGTGGTCCTTGGACCATGAGTCTTAGTTATGGAGAGCATTATCCTTATTCAGGAAATGAATTCAATGTATATGGAGGTGCGTTAAGTAGAGTAGAACCACCAGTAACTACATCTAACGTTATTGCAACTGGCGTTTATCCATACTATCGACCAAACATGAACTGTTTTTCGAATAGATTTGATGTTGTTGATCCCGGAAAAACTGGGTATCAGGCGATGGCTAATCAAAATTTGAATGGGTATGTCGTAGATCCAACAAAGATGGGTGGAGATTATGAGCCAGTTTTAGTCTATTATTTCGGAGTCAGTTCTAGTTGTGGTGTAAGATATCCTGAAAAGCTTTTTGAGCCACAGATTGAATATTTTGACGTTGGAGTCAACAGATCTCCGCCAAGAACTCATGATATTGTCTTTAATTATGCTTACGTCCGATTATCTGGGATGGTATTCCCATATCCTAATATGAATCCGGGCACTGCTGGATATACGTATTGGGACACTTATTTCAAGAATGCCGAAGAGTCGAGGATAGCAACACAAGGAACTAGTCAGACATGGGTAGCTGGAGTACATCCTAACCCATTAGCGACAGAATATAGCGATTGGGCTTATTCTGGAGTTCCAAATGTCAATAGAGATATTACTCTACCAAATGAGCCTCAACTAGATCAGAGAGCTAGAGCGGCTAGGGTTTATCATCCAAGAAAAGATAATGTCCAAACTGCCGGAGGTCCTTTAATCAGAGGAATATGCTGGGCTCCGATTTTTCACACTGGCTACAGAATGCAAAGGTTTGTACAGGAGAAACAGGCCGCTGTTTTCAGCAGGAATTATTCTCATCTCATCTTTGGTCTTAGACATATAGAATCAAGAATGTATCCATATGGATACTATGCTAATTGGACAGTTAAATCAATTGAGCCACAACTGACTGCTGGATATTTCAATTATAATGGAGGGCAATGGTATTGGAATAGTTACGCAAGAGCAAAGGTCACCTTGACAGTAACTTATAGAAGTTTTACAACATTGATTCCAGCAAAATTTTTGTATGAATATGGTCCAATAAGAGCGTCTAATCCTTACAATTGTATGGATATTAAATTAGAATCTCCAACATATAATGAGCCTTTACAAGGCTGGGACTGGGAAGTTTACTATTGTAGCATCCCTGTTCAAAACAGAGGAGGCATTGTTCCTCCAACGTCTATTGGTGGGACTCATTGTTTTTACAATGGAAATGCAGCAGGCACTCAATGGTATTCAACAATTAGCCACAGTGCAACTGTTATACCTTCGGATAATAGTGTGTTAGATCCACAATCTCAGCAAAGAGTAAATTATTACACTTGGCCATTAAGTTGGGAGAGTGGAACATATCCATTATATCATACTAGTCATTATGTGTTAAACTTTGACCCTAGCAGGATTTCATATGGAGGAGTAACATACTCAAATTCAATTCCAGATCCGAATGTCAAAAAACCATACTCTGGAGCAAGAAATATGACTTTTGTTGGAACGCCTAACAATTTTAAGTTTTGGAGACGATTGATATGACTATATTCTACACAAACCGCTCGATTTGGTTCAGTGGTCTTTGCTTTAGTGAGCTTG